>Ga0123355_10021009_pt1 | contig 10441 bp, 8 predicted proteins | sample TergutEmb28metaG_3_FD_89872 | JGI IMG/M metagenome (GOLD analysis project Ga0123355, IMG submission 89872) | Embiratermes neotenicus P1 segment gut microbial communities from Petit-Saut dam, French Guiana - Emb289 P1 | ecosystem: Host-associated > Arthropoda: Insects > Digestive system > Gut ... | reverse complement strand
TTCACAAAATCATTTATTTTCCTCAAACGATTTTTATCAAAAAAATGGGTTAAAAATGTAGTTGACAATATGTAGTCAGTTAAAATCCACCTTTACATTTCGAATGCAATATGCGATAATAAATTAATAAGCGCAAAAATAAGTTAAAGTGCGTGAAAATATTTAAGGGGTGGGTGTATTAAAATGTTGGGAGCGACGTCAGAATTTAAATGTAGTGAAGAATTAATACAAGCGGCAAAGGAAGTAGATAAAGTCGCTATAATTGCAGAAGAAGCAAAAGAAGTTATGGGCATATTGGACAAGGAGCTTGATTTGCTTGCGTTCCTATACACGCCTGCAATTACTGCATGTGAAAAAAAGAAAGTCATATCAAAAATTTTCAAAGGGAAAATTTGCAACGAACTTATCAATCTTTTGTATGTGCTAATAGACAAGGGCAGTACGAAAAATATTTTTAAAATAATAAACGTGTACAGAGCATGTGTAACACGAAAAGAAGCAGCATCTCGCATTGAAATGCTTGCGGAGCGAAGAAAATGTAAATATACGATTTAAAAGCAAGCCGATATTTGTATTAAACATGCTAATATCGGCTTAAACATTATTCCCATTCATTCCAAAATTTTTCATAAAGTTCTACAATGTCTTCCTTAGCAGGAACTCTCTTCGTATTTAGAGGGCTTTTGCTGATCATTGCATCTGTTGCCATCTTAGGTATCACGTTAAAGAACTCTTCCTTTTCAATACCAAAATCCATAGGTGATTTTATGTTAAGCTTGCCGAGCAAAGTGTTGGTTGCTGTAACAAAGGCTTCGGCAGCTTCTTCTTCGGTCATCCGGGCTTCATATATGCCGATGGCTTTTGACAGTTCGCAAAGTTGCGAAGCAGCTCCGGATTTTAAGAAATCCAAGCAAACTCGCAATAGCATGGCGTTTGACATTCCGTGAGGGACATGAAACAAAGCACCGATAGGACGGCTCATGCCGTGCAGTATCGTTACAGATGCATTGCCGATAGCAATGCCGCCCTCATATGCTGCAAGCAGCATTTCTTGCCTTGCGACTTCATTATTCCCATCGATATATACTTCATACAGGTTTTCAAATATTCTTTTAATTGCAGAGGACGCATACAAATCGCTCATAGAAAACGCTTTTAACGAAGTATATGCTTCAAGCGCATGAGCAAGCGCGTCAACTCCGGTGGCAACAGTTACGTCTTGAGGTACCGTCAAAGTAAAAGCAGAGTCAAGAACTGCGTAATCAACCATTAACTTCGAATCGTTGAGCAACATTTTTACGTTGGTGTTTGTATTTGTGATGATAGAAAACTTTGTAGCCTCGGAGCCTGTGCCTGCCGTCGTAGCAATAGCGCACATGCATGGTAGTGGGTGTCGGATTTTTTTCTCTATATAATCGCAAATGCTTCCGCCGTTTGTGCAGACAGCAGCGATAGCTTTCATAGCGTCAATCGGACTTCCGCCGCCTAATGCGACGAGAAAATCACAATTTTCATTTTTATACAACTCCACTCCGTCATCAACCATTGTATGAGTAGGTTCGGAATTTATTTTGTCGTAAATATAATAACTGACATTTGCAGAATCCATTAAATCAGTTAACTTTTTAACATATCCTAATCTTACTATATTTTCATCTGTAACAATTAAAGCTTTTGTTCCCATGCTTTCAAGATGAGCCATACAAAGTGCCATTGCATTTTCACCTGAAAATACGAAACGGGGAATCGAAAAAACGTTTGCCATGTGAGCCTCCCAAAAAATCGAAAAATAATAGCTTATACATCAATAAGCGCCACTGTGGAAATCACGTTTCATTATAACAATGATTACAATATTATGCAATTAAAACAATAAAAAAGCACTGCAACCTTCAAAGATTAACAGTGCATAATTTAAAAACAAACTCATTATGTGATTAGCTTCTGCTTGCGCGGATAACTTCCCAATCATTCCAAAACTTGGTGTACAGTTCCATGAGATCTTCTTTAGCAGGAGTTCTTCTTGCGTTAAGAGGACTTCCGCTGGTCATAGCATCAGCCGCCATTTTAGGGATTTTTTCGAAAAACACTTCTTTCGTTATGCCGCAATCCATAGGTGATTTAAGACCTAATGCATTAACTAAATCATGTGTTGCAGCAACGAAAGCTTCTGCTCCCTCGTCTACAGACATGCCGTCTTTATATACGCCGATTGCTTTTGCCAATTCACAAAGCTCAGGCATTACCGCAGTTTTAAAGTACTCCAGACACGTTTTAAGGAGCATTGCATTTGACATACCGTGAGGTACGTGAAACAGTGCACCGATAGGTCTGCTCATTCCATGAATTATGTGTACAGATGCATTTGTAAAAGCAGCTCCTGCTTCAAAAGCGGCAAGCGACATTTCATGCCTTGCAGATTCATTTTTACCGTCTTTATAGGCATCAAGAAGATTTGCATAAATTCTTTTAATAGCTGAAACTGCATAAGAATCACTCATAGAAAATGCTTTTTTCGAAGTATACGCTTCGAGAGCGTGAGTAAGAGCGTCAACTCCTGTAGTGGCAGTTACTGACGGTGGCAGTGACAAGGTAAGTGTGTGATCAAGAATTGCATAGTCAACCATAAGTTTTGGGTCAATTAACAGCATTTTAACTTCAGTATCCGTGTTTGTAATAATAGAAACTTTTGTGGCTTCTGAGCCTGTTCCTGATGTTGTAGGAATAGCGCACATACATGGAAGTTCTTTCTCGATTTTCTTGCCCATATATTCAGTGATACTTCCGCCGTTTGCATAAACTGCGGCGATGGCTTTCATAGCGTCCATAGGACTTCCGCCACCTATAGCGATTAAAAAGTCACAATTTTCATTTTTGTAAAGCTCAACGCCCTTGTCGATCATGACGTGAGTAGGTTCAGTATTGATTTCATCATAGACATAATAAGAAACCTTGCCCTCATCCAGTACGTCTGTAAGACTCTTTGCGATACCAAATTTGACCATCGAAGCATCGGTAACTATGAGAGCCTTCGTACCCATTTTTTTAAAATAATCCAAACTAAAGTTAATTGCGTTTTCGCCTGAAATAACGAAACGCGGGATAGAAAACACATTTGCCATTTGAAAACCTCCACTCTTATATATTCTTAATGTATTGTTTAAAAAATAATTTTAATATCTGTTTGCGGGTAAAATAATCGTTTGATTATAATATTGATGTTGAAATTATAAGAATTAATATGTTGCCTTAAAAAAATAATAACAAAGAACACGAAACAAAGCAACAGTGTTTAGTGTTTTCGATGAATATATACTGCATACAAAATATAAATAAGACTTAGTCGCTTATTCGATATATGTCAGAATTTGATCTACAGGTTTTCTGTTTGGGCTGTTTTGTTCGGTTTCAGGAATCCCGAGCGCAATCATAGCCGCCATAAAGTAGTCTTTCTTTTCGAAGCCGATTTCTCTTTTGAGAAGCGCTTCTATCTCATCTGAAGCGTAGTTTGCGCTTGTAAGCCAACAAGTTCCGTAGCCCATGTCAACGGCTTTTAGAGTGAAAGTTTGCAAAGCGGCACCGAGGTTTTGCATTCCGGGATTTTTGCTTTTTACAAGCTCATTAAGAATTTGTTGACTTGCCCCTATAAACTCGTGTTCGTAGTATCCTGACGGCTTATACTCTGTCGTAAAAACAACTGCAACGACAGGAGCGTCTAAGAAAAACAATGTAAAGTTTTTAACGAATTTACGAAAAGTGTCGCCGCGCGTTTTGTCGAGTTTATCCATCTCTAAAGAAACCGCCTCGTTTTTATCTGAGACTGCTTGCCCGATTTTTTGCATGAGTTCTTTGTTTTGTACAACGACAAAATGCCAGTTTTGAACATTTTTGCCTGACGGAGCAAGACCGGCAGTCCTTACTATCTCATAAATATGTTCCTTAGGTATTTTACCGGCTTTGAACTTGCGTATACTTTGCCTTTTTTCAACGACTTCTTGAAAATTCATTTTACACCTCACTTATCATTAATATAGAAATAAAATGTTATGATGTTTTCTGTAAAATCTATTTTATAATTTTTGCCAAATGAGTGCAAGAGCTTCGACAACTTCATCTATTTGTTCAATAGGAATTTGGTTATAATAAAAAATAAGAGGCACTGTTTTGCTTCGGATTTCTTCCGTATACATCGAAACCGGAACTACGAGTGCGCCAATTTGCTGCGCCTCGTCACAAAGAGCAAACGCATCTTTATTACTCGTGACATTTATTATCATATTTATGCCTGACGAAGTATTGTGAGGATTGATAAAATTATGCGCATATTTATGAAATGAATTTATCGTTGCGGCGAGTTTTTGCGAATAAAGACTACGAAGCTTACGAATTCCGGCTTGGTAATGACCGTATTCCATAAAAAGTGCAAGTGTAAGTTGTTCCGCTTTAGAGCAAGTTTGAGTGTAATCGTTCTTTAAAGTTTTAAAGATTTTGGCAAGAATTTCGGGCAGAACCATGTAACTTATTTTGATAGAGGGAAACAGCGTCGAAGAAAAAGAACTAAGGTATACTATGCTTCTATCGGATTCAAGACCTTTAAGCGCAGGTATTGGCTTGCCGAAGTATCTTAGCTCGCTGTCATAATCATCTTCGATGATAATGCTGTTATTTCGATTTGCCCATTCAAGGAGTTCATAGCGTTTACTGATCGGCATGACGGCTCCCGTAGGAAATTGGTTAGAAGGGCAGACATAAACGGCAGACTTTATATTCGTCGGAAGCTTTGAAATATCGATGCCGTTTTTTGAGACGGCAACCGGAGAAATGGTAAATTCTCTGTCTCTGAAAATATTTTTCACAGGCAGATAGCAAGGGTCTTCCATAGCAACGTGAGATATAGACAGTTTTGTTAAAAGCAAAGAAAGTTGCCCTGTTATTTGTTGTGTACCGGCACCGATTACTATTTGCGACGGAGAACATGTTACCCCGCGTGAAAGATAGAGATACTTGGAGATCTCGTGTCGTAAAGCATATTCACCTTGCGGATTGCTTGCCGAAAGTAATAAGTGAGGATAATCAGTCATGACTTTATTGAAACATTTTTTCCATTTGTTAAAGTTAAAGCACGATAAGTCGTATTTGTAATCAAGAGAGTCTTCCGGAAACTGTGACTCCGAGAAATCGAGAGAAGACGCTTTTTCAGAGTCTACAGATGTTTGCGCAAAAGCAATATCGCCGACAAAAAAGCCTGAACCGGGTCTGCTGTATATATAACCCTCTACTGACAGCTGGCTGTAAGCAAGCGAGATAGTCGTTAAGCTAAGGTTCAAATTCCTTGCCAAATTGCGAATAGACGGTAATTTTTCATTGGCAGAAATTTCATTTAACACTATAGAGTTCTTAATATAATCATAAAGCTGCAAATAGTAAGGTCTCTTAGAATTTTCATCGATTACCGGAATAATTGCTTTCATAAATCCACCTGCAAATATGCATACGTTTCAATCATTAACCGGGCAAGTCGACTTTGAATTGCCGGTTAAACATTAATGACAAACTGTACTTAAAAAAATAATTTAAAATGCATATTTAAATACATACACTTATGAGATATTATATGGCATGTAAATTGAAAAAGCAAATTTAAGTTAAGATATAAAAACTCAAATTAAAAAATATACGGAGGCAAAAATGTCAACTCAAATTAAAACACAAAAATTAGCACTTTCGGCATTAATGGCAAGCCTTATAATTATTGCCATTTTCTTTTTCAGAATTCCCGTTCCGGCTACGCAAGGCATCATACATTTGGGAGATTGCCTGATATTTATATCGCTTTTAATGCTTGGACCGAGATATGCGACTCCTGTAGCGGCAATAGGCTGTGCGACAGCAAATATTATTGCAGGGCTTACATTTTGGGCACCTTGGACATTTATAATAAAAGGTGGTATGCCGCTTATTGCGGGCGCTTTCATAATTCTTATGATGAAAAATCGTAAAGAAAACAGTGCTCTTAAACCGCCGGCAATCAGGATTATCGGAATGGCGCTTGCAGGAATATGGATGACAGGCGCATATTATATTGTCAATGTAATCTTTATTACGAGAAATTGGATGGTTTCACTTGTCGGTGTTGTCGGAGACATAATACAAGTTTCTGTAGGAATCGCAATTGCAATAACTTTGGCGGCGGCACTTTGCAAAACGCCTGCAAGAAGATTCTTCACGTTTATGTATTTTGAACAGCGCAACAGAGTATAAGTGTGGCGAATTCTTAAAATTGATTGGCAAATATGATAACAATATTGTTTGCGCTATTGTTTTGATATATAATAAAACAATTCATCAAGTCAATCATGAAAGGAATCAACAGACATGAAAAATGTAAAAAAAACAATAAGCATATTGGTGCTGAGTTTAGTTGTATTGTTTACGGGCTGTGCACCGTTTGAAATAACAGAGATAAACGTACCGGAGGTTTATGCAAACGCAAGTGAAACCGTAGCCCAAACGTCAATATCTTCAAATACGAATGCAAGCAGAAGAGACGGTGAGTTAAGAGGCATCTGGATTGCAAGTGTATGGAACATCGACTACCCGTCAAGCCAAACGAGAGATCATACGGTACTTATGGCAGAAGCGATAACAATGCTTGATAATATACAGGACATGGGTTTCAATGCCATTTATTTACAAGTAAGGCCTACTGCTGACTCACTGTTTCCGTCAGAGCTTTTCCCTTGGTCGCATTGGCTGACAGGAACACAAGGCGTTGCACCGACCGGCGGATTTGACCCGCTTGCATTTTTTATTGAAGAATCACATAAACGAGGAATAGAGCTTCATGCTTGGCTTAACCCGTACAGAATAACTGCGGCAGTAGCGGAAAATGACAGACTATCACCCGACAACCCTGCAGTAAGATACCCGGAGCTTACAATATTACATACAGATGGAAGACTGTACTTCGACCCGGGTAATCCGGCGGCAAGACAACTTATTATCGACGGCATAGCAGAAATACTTAGAAACTATAACGTTGACGGCATTCACCTCGACGACTATTTTTATCCAAGCGATACAAACGGTCCTTTTCCCGATCATGCTACATTTGTGCGATACGGTGCAGGCTTCAACAGCCTTGCTGATTGGCGCAGACACAACACAACCGAATTAATACGAGGGATTCAGGAAGTGGTCAGAGAAATAAGACCTTCTGCAGAGTTTGGAGTAAGTCCGTTTGGAATATGGGCAAACAGATCGACAAGTCCGTACGGCAGTAATACAAGAGGAAACGAATCTTATTCAAGAATGTTTGCAGATACAAGGCAATGGGTAAAACACGGATATCTTGACTACATAATGCCACAACTATATTGGCACATCGGGTTTGACGTTGCGTGTTATGAAGTGTTGCTTGATTGGTGGACAGACGTAGTTGACGGCACCGACGTGACGCTTTATATCGGACTGGGTGCATACAGATCAGTAGGCGTAAACCCGGGCAATATATGGTATGAAGGTGCAGAGTTGAGGCGGCAATTTGATATGAACCGGCAAAACAACAGCGTTGCAGGTCACGTCATGTTTACATACAATTCATTTATGAGAGTTCCTGCATTGCAACCTTTGATGCGAGAGGTTCACGCTCACGAAACAAATGTCATAAGACCCGGTTTCCCGGATATAATAGGAATTCCTCAGAGGGAAAGTATTGAATATGTAGCAAGCATCGGAATTATCAGAGGGTTTGACGATGGATTGTTTCACCCGGCGTTAAACATTAGGAGAGGTGATTTTGTCCTTATGCTTACGAGAATGTTTGATATTCCTATCGAAAGCGGACATCCTAACTTCCTTGATGTAGAACCGGGAATTTACTTTTACGATGAAATTGCAACGGCAAGAGCGTTGGGGTTAATTTATGGAGTTGACGGAGTGAACTTTGCACCGAATGCAAACATAACGCATCAAGATCTTTACGTGATGGCGTACAGAGCCTTGGATCGAATGGGAAGCGTCAGCGGGCAAGTTGATGAAAGCATATTGGAAAGATATACAGACGAAGCGCAAATAGCGTATTATGCGAGGCAAGCAATAGCATACTTCACCGAAATAGGGGTATTTAATACAAATACAATAAGAGCCGAAATTCTGATAAATCGTGCAAATGCCGCAGAATTTATAGCGAATGTTGTGAGAGCAAAAGAAGAACTACAGTAAATGTCGATAAATGAGGTGACATTTTCACATACAGAAAAAGACAACAGAAAAAGATATACTTGAAAGAGACTGCGGAACTGTGGTATCATTTAAAAGTTATATTTTGTGCCTCCGTAGCTCAGGGGATAGAGCGTCGGTTTCCTAAACCGTGCGTCGGATGTTCGAATCATCTCGGGGGTGCCATCGCAACATTATACGAACACTACCTTTTTCAAGGGCGGCTTTGCCGTAACGGTGTGGCTATAGTGTAAACAGCAAAACGGCGGTCAAGATTTGGTTGGGATCTTGACCGCCGTTTTGGTCATTTGGTTGATTACATAAACCTTGAATTATATCGCTCCAATCGTGTAAGCAGTAAAGGTATCGCATTTTTAATCCAAAATTCGTGGTTTAAACTGCCGCCTATTCCCATTAAACCAATGCTCCATTCTCTTTCCGAACGATGCGGAATCACGAAAACGCGTAGAGATACCTCCTGATTAAATCACAACAAAATGATTTATAGATAGCGTCTGCATACTTCTCTTATTTTATCTGCATGGTTATATATGTCGTTGAGATTAGATATATCTTGATAAACAGGATTATTATTTTCGTCAGGAGTTGATATACGCTTTTGCTTCCCGTCAAACCAGAACCGGCAAATCCTTTTCCTTGAGTTGTTATCAAATAAAATTACGGTATAATTGGTGGTATGCTTATATGTTAATCTGTTGACATCACAAATATCCCTCAATATAGATTTGATGATAGCAAATGCTTCAAACTCTTCCAGTGTTGTAATTCGTTCTTCTTGTTCCTGTTGTTCAAGTGTTGACACTTCATCAGTCACCGAATCTACAGGCGCAGTATCAACATACGACTGCCCTTTTATAGCATTTTGCAGCATTTCACTAATGGCGCCGTTAATAAATTGAGTGAACCCGCGTTTGATAATCGGTCTGAATTTCTCAATGGCTTTTGCTGTTGCTTTTCCATCATAAATTTGTGACATCACATATTTTACATAACTATCTTGCGGTTCAGTTCGTAGCGAGGATATGACGGGCGGTACAATTACCGGCAACAATGCAATTGCCGGAGGCGGAGTTAATGTAAATTCAGCTTCTGCATTTACTATGAGCGGCGATGCGACAATAAGGCAAAATAGCGGGCAAATAGGTGGCGGAGTTCACGTGAACCGCGGAGGAACACATTCAGACGGCCCTGCTGTTTTCACTATGAAAAGTGGAAGCATAACCAATAATATAGCGACGCATGATGCCGGTGGCGGTGTCCAGTTGCTGGGAGCGGCAAGATTTTACATGTATGGCGGTACAATTAGCGGCAACGAAGCAGTCGATCCAATCTATGGTTTTGGCGGCGGAGTGATGGCTGAAGGGCATGACACAACTTTCATTATGGAAGGTGGAACTATAAGTGGTAATAAATCTGTAAACGGTGGTGGTATCGGAACATGGCTCAATGCAACAATCACAATGAATGATGGAAAAATCATTGGAAATACCGGAAGCATGGGCGGCGGCGTGCTTGTATCGTCGAGCACCCTTAACATGAATGGCGGAGCAATTGAAGCTAACGAGGCTACCGGTTTTGGCGGTGGAGTTTTAGTATGGAACACAATGTTGCCTACGACATTTACGATGAGTAATGGTACAATCCATAATAATCATGCAGCTTTCTCAGGCGGCGGTGTCAATGTGATGGGCGATGCAACATTTAATATGAGTAATGGCGTAATCAGCGGAAACGATACCGGATGGTTTGGTGCGGGTGTTTATTTAAGTGCTGCCGGACAAGCTGCAATTACAGGCGGAAGCATTATAAACAATAGTGCCGGCGTTGGCGGCGGAATATATACAGAGAACTTTACCGAGTTTGTTCCATGGGGCACACCGGTACAGTTTCCGGTTGCTTCGTGCTATCAAAACTTGACTCTTGGTGAAGATGTAATATTCAGTGGCAATAGTGCAGCAGCGGGAACGTTTGTGCCTCCGACAAATGCGGCAACTTTATTACCGAACATCCAATTTGCAAGCACAAGTATAGCTACAGTCGAGGGATACGCTCATCCGCTTAACAACCGTGACATCAACTTCATCGGACCGACCTCACTTGTATTATTTGAAGCAACTTATGACGCAAATGGCGGAACCGGGGGTGCAGTAAGAGCATATCTTAGTGGTGCAGAACATACGGTTCTTGATATTGAAGATAC
>Ga0123355_10021008_pt1 | contig 10441 bp, 8 predicted proteins | sample TergutEmb28metaG_3_FD_89872 | JGI IMG/M metagenome (GOLD analysis project Ga0123355, IMG submission 89872) | Embiratermes neotenicus P1 segment gut microbial communities from Petit-Saut dam, French Guiana - Emb289 P1 | ecosystem: Host-associated > Arthropoda: Insects > Digestive system > Gut ... | reverse complement strand
GTTACGATACTTTAAACCCCCAATAAGAATCACCCCCTCTTTGGGAACAGAAACTAACTTTTATTTGGCCATTAAAGTGGAGAAATTAAAAAAAAACAAACCCCCCCCCCCAAAAAAAAAGACCACTCCCATCTACTGATGGGTCTAAGTAACTCTGTGGAGCAAACATTAGCTTGAAAGACCCATCAGCAGTTGCTCAGTTAGCCACAACAACTGTTACCTCCTGTGGACCCTTTCCAGGATCAGATGGATACAGACTCTTCTTGTCTTGCAATGTAATCACATTTCACACTCAAATAGACCGCACTGAGCTGTACTGCAACTAAACACACATTACAAAAGTACACTGCACTATCCTATCCTATCCTATCAGATTCTCACTTGTGAAATAGAAGACCAAAGTCAAGGCACATATGAATGGCCTATAACAGCTATTAAATACAAAAAGTGCAATGGACCACAAAAGTGACCTTACATACAGAAAGTGACAGACAATTTATGGAATAAAACAATATGGCTCAGACATGACATCCAAATTATCTAATTTGACAAGGTAGCAAGTTTCTGAAAAACATTAACAAAGAAATATACGGAACACATCCAGTGTTAATCAAAATACCCTGTCTGAGATAATGAGAAATTATACTTTAGAAATCCTGCCTTCATGGTGTACTTGTGTCCACATACTTTGCTTTTTCAACTACAGTGCACAGAGTGAAAGACCGTGCAATGTACCAGCATTCTAAATGACATGAACTTTATGCTGGCAGTCCACTACATTTCCATTTTCAGATAATGGAAATCCATTCAATAATATCGGGAACCTGACAGACTGACACAACTATTCTATGACATTCTATGCTGCACTACACAATATATCTATTATATTGACATTACATTCACAGTGAAAGTGTTAATATCAACTCTATCCCTGAGTTCAGCAACAAGATACATATTACACCCAAAAGAAGAAATTAATATGAAACCTGGAAATCAAAGCTGGAGTCATGAGGTGCAATTATTTTAATTCTGTATTAAATTCTCCACAGATCAGTACTGCAATGTTACAGACACTAGCAGTTACCAATGTAAGGGAACTACAAAGCTGCATAAAAATTAATATTAATTTTTATAAAATTTACGCTATTTAATATTGCATCTGATTTATGTAACTCAAGGCAAGCTTTAACCCAGTGAAATTTCTATTGTGACTGTAGAAGGACTACTATGAAATCAATCACACTACCACATCCCAAAAAAATGTTATGCTATGCCACATGTCAGAACAATTCACCTCAAACAGAGATAAAATCCCCATACTGCTAAATTACATCCAAATAATTTAGTTTTCAAAGAAGGTTTATAATCATTAAATTTTACTGTCCAAGAACAGAGAATTTTAAAACTCCTGCTGGTATAGTGCTTATAGTAATATTTTAATTCAGAAGTAATGGCACAGCAGACCTGGTTCACTGAACAGGTTCAGACAGCAAAGTCTCACCTACTCACTTGAGAAATCTGGCGCATATCCCTTACTCAGTCATGGTCATGCTTGCCTAAGCATGCTGACAGCCATACAAGCGGCTGCATCTGCCCACCCTCTCAACTCATTAGCTAGCTACCTACATACTGTGCAATAAGGAATGTAGTTCAACTGTTTTTTTAGTTTTTAGAATTCATGTTTTAATTATATCTGAGAAGTGTAATGTACAGCTGGTGGACAGGGGAATGAGCATTCATGCAATTGGATGGCATCAACATAAATGAAGAGATCAGAGGAATCATTAAGACCAGAGCCCCACCAAAGGAAAAAATTTTTGTGTAGGTTGTCATGACCCCTTCCTTGAAAATGTGAGAAGGGCCTTGTGTGTATGGCTGGAAGAAGGAGATGACGACTGTCAATGCACCACCCAAGGAGTTACATATGGACAAGCAGGAGAAGACAAGGCAATTGAAGATCACGTCTTCCTTCACCAAGTCTTCTATTGCCTCCTCTAACATACACTCTTACGTTTTTGAATCACTGACAACTTTCAGCCAAGAACACCTACAACATTCTGATAAAAACCAACACAAATGTTTTTCACATTCACAGACCAATAATCAAGTATTACCATGTTTTGTGTGACTTCGCAACCTCACTCTTTCCGTGAGGTTTGAACTTCACTTGTTATTTTTTCAACACTGACAGGACTTTTTGAGAACATAAACCCTGAGAATTGCAAGGATTTGCTGTACTGATACTGACAAGCTTCAACAACCAGTTGGATGCACAGATGTATCACTGAAAGTAAAACACAACAAACAGAGTGGGGGGAACCTTCCTTGTTCCAGCAGTTGGATGTGCAGACATAACGCTGCAGTCACCTGGATTTCTTTTGAAGACGAAGACAGTACAGTCCTTCACAATGTAAGTGACCACTAACCCAGCAACAGAGCATCACACTCCAGAAGACCTGAATCCTACGAAGTACAGCCATGAGAACCTCAAATCTCACATACACAACTCATTGCACTGAATACTTTTTACTCGTAACTTGCGTAGCACTATTTAAGTACATAAACCATGACAAGAATCTGTACTAGAGTGTCAGCAATTACCCCCTGAAGCAAAAATTATGTGTGATAATATTCACAATACACCAATTACAACTCTATGTAACAAAACACTTCAATTGGCTAGACAGACAAGTTTAAACTTCAACAAGTCATCATCATCATCTACATATCCTACTGACACCGCACCCATGCCAAAACTTGTTGGAAATTTAAATGCATAAATAAAATTACTCCAAGAACACAATAATAAGGCTGTAATCTATTGACACATGACATGTAGCTGCTCCTGGACTTGGTATCACAAAAGTTGTGTGTCGATGGACCATGTTCCTATTATTGCGTGTTCTACAAGCACAATGGTGATGTCACACCTTACAATTACTCTAAGAACATTTACACACAATTAACCCTTTGGAGTGACACGTCAGGTATACCCATCATGCAATGTGATGCTCCAACACGGAATGTCAGGTGCAGATGATAGCCACTTAATAGCCTTCCTTATCAGCCCTAATTTAAATTGCAGTACAATAGGGTTAACTAAATATTGTGAAAATAAAAAAATTTGGAGGGGCATGAATATAACATGAAGAGCAATAAGACAACTTCATTGGATATCCAACACAACATGCTTGTTTGCATATAATGTTTTATTTTGTAAAGTTACTATAAATGTTTTATAGTAACTTTATTTCCACATTTATATTGCCCATAAATACTGGCAAGGATTAAATGCCAACAGGCAATGTAGACACACGTTCACTTACTTAGGTCAAAACGCATCTGTCTAGCCTGTATAAACATGTGTAATAAGAAGCTGCAGTCAGTACATTGCAACATTGCATTACAGTCACAAGAACACACAATAAAAAGCTGAATTCCATGCACATAATATTTAAAAATTCAATTCATGTTAGGGTAATCACAGCGTGTTGAATACATATGAAGTATTACAGTCAAACGCAACATTTTCGTATTTGTCATCCCACAGTAAAGGTTTTGGTTCAACGACCCACCATCAGGCACTTACTTACTCCATGGTGCAGAGTCCTTCTTGAGAAGCTAACTGGTTTGCAGCTAGTCAAGAAATTCCCCGCATTTCACGGAACCCGAAGGTTCACTACCGCACTCACAAGCGTCCGACACCTGTCTCTATCCTGGGCCAGCCCAATCCAGTCCATATACCCACATCGCACCTCCTGGAGATCCATCCTAATATTATCCACCCATCTATGCCTAGGTCTCTCCAGTGGTCTCTTTCCCTCCAGTTTCCCCAGGCACTACTTTACAAAAATTAAAAAAACATCATTACATTTGCAGTACGCATTCTTGGATGGCAAGATCTCAATAGCTACAAATATTTTTTAAGATACACATGTTCTAATAAATATTTTTTAAACAAGTGAGATCTCACCAGTAATGTACACTGCAAGTGTATTTATGTTTTTTAAATTGTCGTAAGGTAGGGCCTGATGATGGTCCATTGAACTGAAACATGTAGCATGGGATGAAAAATATTAAAGTGTTGCATTTGATTGTAATACTTCATTTGTATTCAATATAACACAATGGAATTAATCAGAATAAAATGAGTCTCTTTTACAAAGACCTTTGGAAAATGCTGTTTAGGAAAGAAATAAGTTCTTAGTGTGAGAATTGTATGGAACACATAAATACACTGTATGTGTAAATACAGACCATTTTAATGTCAATGCAAATTTTATACGTAGGTTATTCGGAAAGTAAGTACCGTCTGTGCATATCTCTTGAGCATCCTCAAGATTGTCACTTTGCACATGTGCAGTGACTTCCTATATCAATTGAGAAGACACAGACGCCATTTCGTGAAATTCATGTTATGTTTATGTTTGTTCCTGTGCATTAAACATGTTTGAGACAACTGACGGGGCCGCCGACTGTGAAATATGGTCTGTAATTCGTTTTTTGAACACTAGGAATGTGCTACCAAGTGAGATTCATCACCAGATCTGTCAAGTGTAGGGTGACAATGCAATGAGTGATGGCACGGTTAGGAAATGGGTTTGAATGTTCAATGAAGGAGAGAACGTGCACAATGAGGCGAGAAGTGCGCGTCCATTTTTGGTGAATGACGATATGGTGCGCAAGTTCAACGAAAGAGTGTGTGACAACAGACGTTCCACAATTTCTGATCTGTCCCTGCACTTTCCTCAGATTTCAAGGAATCTACTCTATGACATTGTCAGTAGTGACTAACATCGCAGGCGGCCGCATTCTATGAGGGGGGGTATACAAAAACTTGGGCCCCGCTAAGATAAGTGCCTCAATAATGGCAGCGAATACGTGGAAAAATAGTTTGAAGAATGTAGAATCTGATAACAATAAAATTTTATGTGAAACCTTACTCGGTTTTTTTTACAGTGAAACAGTACTTACTTTCTGAATAAGCCTCGTGTATATATATATATATATATATATACTGAGAACTATGCTTTAAAGGGTTAATCAATGCTCCCATGTAACCACTCGTTATACAGTGCAATGCTGCCTGCAATTCTAGGCTTAGCCTTGTAACATACTATATAAATTTCAGGATGTATTGAAAGCTCCTAATTTTACCAGTCCAAAGGAACCCAAAACTGTGGAATAGTCTATGAGATCTGAGGTTCTTATAGTGGTGACAACGAAGAACAGTGTCTTCAGGTAAGTTATGCCATGCAGGTTAGCAGAAATATACAAAACATTTTGGAGGAATGTTACCCCCATCTTTACATTCAAAATACTATCCTAACACTACGAAGAGGGCGGTACCACATCCTTCCAAATCAGTACATTTCTACCAGACTACACATTACGTCCTACAAAACTTCGTACTTTATTTGTCAATATGTGCATCACTTCAACTATGTCGAAACACGGGCGGTCATCATCTGAAGTAAGTAACAAGATTTCTGAAGTTAACAATCCTCTGATATCATGAATGGTCATGAAATTCATGCTACCAATATGAACCCCAACAAACATAACAAAACACTAGTAACATTATGACAGAACTTGCTAAATGAATAGATGATGATGAGTCATCAATTATTGCAGCAACAACAATTAATTAGCATCTAACAATTACTGATCTCTGAAACATATTTCAGAATCACTGTAACTTGAATCTTCTGACACCAGTGTGACTACATCTGTCACTGTTACAACCAGCTATCAGTTAAATGTACATTACTATCAGTCAGAACAGCACCATCTCTACATTACTTCTAATAGTCAAACTGTATTACTCAGGACTGCGCAAATTTCCAAATATGTGCAGTACTATCCTGCATGTCAGAAGTCATGAAAACCTTACACAATCACATTATAGCTATATAAACCTTTATGATCCACTGGTAAATGGTATTTAATGCCTTACACAAAGCATTTCAACCTTTATACTCCCTGAATGTAAATGAGGAGTGGCATGCACTAACACTAAAATATTCCAAGCATCAAAGCAGCAAAGGAACAGAACCACTCCGTTTCGACAATAAACTTCCATGCAACCAATCATGAACATAAATTCTTGTCCTAATTTATGCAAGCTAATAATGTCACAGTTCCTGCAAAATATACTGTTTATTCACACTATTATCTGGTTTACTTCAACAAATAAATATAGCATTGAAGAAATGCAGCCAGAAAAGCTCAGTCACTATCATGACCAGGCTATGGACTGGGTGACCAAGGAATCAGGTCTCAAATCCAGGTAGAGACAAAGCAGTTTCCCCCAGAGCATGCAGACAGGCTCTGTGGAGCAATGAGCTCCCTAATCAATGGGTACTGAAGAGACCTTCTCCCAAGGGTAAAGCAGACAGGACATGAAGCTGACTGCTCATCTCCCTTCCATGTGGGAGTAAAAAATGTGCAAGATACACCTCTAATCCCCCATACATGCCCTCATGCAGTAACATAAATAGACTTCCACAGGCCCTGTGGCATACATGAAGCCCCAGATCATACACAACACCACAATTTGTTGTGGGCTTTTTTCAGACTGTATTTCACTCTTTTGACAGGAGGCAGTATTCTGGATCCCTGTTATGATATCTGAGCAGTCACAACAGCACACTCACTATGGGTTGGGCAGTCCTTGGTTCAAATCCTAGCAAGGACAAGAGATTTTCTCCTCTCCTAAACCATCCAGCCCACCTCCTGCACCCACCCAACCTCCAATTCAATGGGCAGTAGGGTTCTTCTGGGCAGTGGGATGGAAGCAACTGAGGTGTGAATTTGACCCATCACCTCTATCTAGTGCTGAGGTTAAGAAAGAATGGAGCTGTACCTCTCCTCCCACTTCATACCTTCATGACAGAGACAGGGGCAACTCTACCACTTTTGTTATGAGATCTGTGTACCTTGACTAATAATTATACGAGGACTGTGATCATTGAAACAGAGGGAGCACACAACCAATTACCCACACTACTATCATAGAAGGCCGCTTAACTGAGTACAAGGATAACATAAATGTCATGTTTGGAGTGAAGAATCTGTCAGCCTGTCTGCCCCTTCAAGCCTGATTACTGTGGTTCACACACCAAAGTACAGTTGTAATGTGAATATTAATCCTATTCCAAGAGACAATTCAGTCTTCAAGAGTTCTGAAAACAAGCCATCATGTGAATCTTATGTTTATTGGAGCATGCATCATTGTGATAGTTGAAGTATAAAAGACCAACTTGATGTCACTTGCTATTTTATTTAACTTCTTATGTGCTCAACATGTTTCAGACATTAATATATCCATCATTAGGAGCTTGCAACTATTCTGTTGAATTACCACTTTAGTCGTATTGTTCTTGGTTCAATGTGTGGCTGAAGCCTGCAACACAGATACCACTCCAATCCAACCACACCAAATCTCCAACACACATCGAACAAAGAACAATACGACCAAAGTGGTAATTCAACAGAATAGTTGCAAGCTCCTGATGATGGATATATTAATGTCCGAAACATGTTGAGCACATAAGACAGTGAAATAAAATAGCAAGTGACATCAAGTTGGTCTTTCATTCTTCAACCAAGCCATCATGTGTTGCAACTTCATGCACCAGTTCTGCTCTCAGTTGAAAGTTTACACAGTCCTGTACATATCCTCACGGTGTTGTGCAACGACATGCGATTGTATACACATGACTTCAGATCAGTCTTACTGTCGGCTACACCATGAAATTTTCATTTGTGAAGAAAGGGAAAATCTGCATGATAGGTTTCTTAAGAAGCTGTTAGGACACTGGTGTGTATGACTGCTGGAAAACATGTCGTACAACAATGAGTGGCTCAGGCGTGCTTTGCCCCTTCCACTTTGAAATGGCACCATTCATAAAACATTATCACTTTGTATTAATATATACAGGTACAAAACACATATCATAAAAAAATTTTTATAAATACTGTCCATATGAGAATGACTACTCACTGTGTTACAGTTATCTAAATTCAGTTAGAGCAAATATTTATTTTGGAATGTATCATATGACACAGTTCCCTTGCCAACAAGGCGGAATAATCATTCCAGCGAAAGTACATCATCCACACAGACAGCACACAAGAGATATGGTAGGCCAGATGCTAGCTAGCTAGCTGTCTTGTCAGGATGGACACGTCATCATGATGATTCTTTCACTGAGCTTTGGTCATCGAGAGATTCCATAATATCAAAAACATTCTATTGCTATGTACAGTAATAACAACAATAAATACACTGTCCTTCACCTGTTCTAATGTGATGTCAGCAGTAAACATTTTACAGTGCCAAACCATTCATTCACCAACATCTCAGTTTTTAAACAAAATTAATCTTGTGGCAATCCTTCTACTCTCTCCCTTATGTCAGCACCTTCACATTCTAACAGCAAACCAACATTTATGCTACTAATACATATTGTTATAACATTCTGCACAATGTGAAGCTTGAGAACCTTGCTTTATGGAATTCCAGGTCTCCATGGCAGTGCAGGTTTAGACTGTGGTTTTGCCAGTTATAACACCACACAGTGTGATAAGTGGTTATCCATGTTTCAGAGGACCCTAACAACACAACATTCAGCGTAGAACACCTGTACCACCCTACCACATACACAATGCCACAACCCAAACCTCTGCTTGTCAAATCTCCTTGTGTGGAACAAAGCCGATAATTCCTATGGAAACAGGGACAATCCGTACAGTCATCTGAGTGATCACATCACCATTCAGCCCAGACCTGTGCAAGTGACAATAAATCATTAGCTGTTGATATCAGACAGTTTACAATGGCTGGACACTGCTGTTTAATCCTGGGGGGGACACACATAGCAATAACGTGAATATCATACTGCTGTCACATTAGAGACTCTGTAGGTATTACAAACACAAATCAAACAAACAATACACTGAACAGACTTGACCACATTAGGTGCACAGGGTAACAGGAAGTAAAACTATTTATTACCCGGTTAAATAGAGTTTTTGAAATTCCTTAAGCACTGTTCGCTCTGTATTTCTCTTAATCTTCCATACAGCAAAAACATATTCTGCTGTCACTGTGTATGGTAAATGGGTTGATCAAATTTGATTATCAAACACTCTACTTGGAAGAAAGAATGTGTTACTTGCATCACATTCAAAATTTAAGAATTCCTTATACAATATCTTTCACACACGTTAAATATTGAAAATAAAAAGAGTTATCCAAAACAAATGGTGACTAGTCAAAGCAATTAATACTTAAATGTTAAATCTCATACCAAAGACTAGAGGAATATCTGAATATCTTAAAACAGCACAGAGTATACAAAATTACTTCACAGCAGGAACTACCTTCTGAGCACAATGACTATGGTTTGATTCCTTCCAGCAGCAGCTCCACAGACTACATGTCACAGCAGAAAACCAATGTTGTAGTCACAATGATTGGTGACAGTGACCACACATGTTTATGAGAAATTAACAGAAATAAAACAAATGATCTCTGTAATCTGTAAAGTATTTGTAACAGACGAGCTTTAATGGGAGTCTTTTCACTGAAACACGGCATACATCGTGAGTTACAGACATAACTGCCTGCCTGATAAATGGTATTACTGGGAGACTTATACACAATGCTCCATACCAGTACCACATTACAAACCTCAATGAACATGTGGGACCTTCCATCAGTAAGCCTGCCCACAGAAGTTACAACTCACCCTTAAACATGGTTAACACGGACTTTAATGATATTGTACCAGTATTTCATCTGTGGTTTCAAATACTACATTATGAAAGGAAGTAAATTACTTTATTATACAAAGCTAACAATATTCTGTCATGAATTAGTGAAGTACCTGATAATACAGCCACCACGATCACTCACAACAATCAGAGGGCAGTACTCTCTACTGGCGAAGATGATCGCACAGGTGTAGATCCACCTCCCACCTTGGTTCGAGGCAAGGATACCAGGTGGCTTTGTTGACAGCAACCCTCCTTAATTGGTTGAAGAGAGGGTGGGTTAGCCGAAGGTGTTAAAGCTTCTGGAGTTGTAGACTCGGACGAACTTGGACTACGGCCTGTATGGAAAGATAATTCAACTCCGCACATCATATTTCAAATTTGCTGGAGGTGGAGTAACATTTATGGGCAACAGCGTATGATAAAATCATACTAATACAAAGTGATAACGACTTCAGAAATCTCGTGGTGTGTGTGTATGTGTGTGTGTGTGTGCGCGCGTGTGCGTGTGGGTGTGTGTTTGTGTGTGTGTGTTTGTGTGTGTGTGTGCGTGCGTGGGGGCGCGTGCGCGTGTGTTTTTTGAACTGAAAATACAGTATGTATTAATCTGGAGAGGGTGGTTCAGATAACTGATAACAAATTTACAGGTTAATGTACCACT
>Ga0123355_10021007_pt1 | contig 10441 bp, 5 predicted proteins | sample TergutEmb28metaG_3_FD_89872 | JGI IMG/M metagenome (GOLD analysis project Ga0123355, IMG submission 89872) | Embiratermes neotenicus P1 segment gut microbial communities from Petit-Saut dam, French Guiana - Emb289 P1 | ecosystem: Host-associated > Arthropoda: Insects > Digestive system > Gut ... | reverse complement strand
GAGGTGGAGGGTGGAAATGAGGTTAACCGACGGGTTTTGATTGTAAATAGCCAGGAGCCTTAAACTGAAACGCGGCTTGTTTCAAGAACACAAGTGCACTTCAGATATGTTAATATTTCACTGGAACTACCTCGCATGTTACGGGAATTATGAACTGTAAAGTAATTTGAATAAGATCGGCTTATTTAGAGGCGCATTGCACGAAGTACATCGACAAATACAATTACAAGGTGTTTTCCTCTCGTCATGGCACAGTGCTCACTTTATGTACTACCAATATGAACACTCAACAATTCTGCGTTCCGCCCACACACTGTATTTATGTGTTTTGTATGGATCTGAGAACAAACAGCGATTATTTCACTGTAAAACATTAACTGAATATTTTTATAATCGAGGCGGAAAGTGTTTACTGCGCGGTAGGAGCTGAATCGTTCTACATATTTCTTCAAGGCAGTGACCTGTTTTTAGTGACAGTCACGGAAGTTTTGAAACGTGCTGTTGTTTCGTATTTTATCGACTTTTGTACATGTGTAAATAATTGGGCTTTTGTTGGACGAGATGTGCGCTGGCCGAAGTAAAAACACGGCATCAAATAATCATTGTGTGTTAAAAAGACAGTCCACTGGGTTTGGTCTCTACAGAAATCAGGCTATAAAGACGGACGTGGAAACAGAAGAGGCGAAGAGGGGGCGATCATCTGTTAAAGGTCTCTTGTCCAATCTGCGCTCGGATTGCTCTCTGCCCTACAGAAGTTGGCCCCTAAGAAAAGATTTCATTTCCGTTAGCTTCTGCTCTGATAGTCCTGTCTGAGTCTCCTGTTCGAATAAAAACGAAAACAATTTCCACGCTGTGACCATCCTTGCGAGAACAAAACGTGAAGGAATTATCATCATCATCATCATCATCACCACTGTCATCACCTTATTACACCCTTAAAGCTGCCCTCTTCATTTCCGGGATACGAACACAGTGGTTTCTGGATGTGCACGCCAGGCTGACATTCTTAGTCACTGATGCGCCGCGTCGTGACGCTGGTGTCTGTTGACAGCAGCACACCGCAAGGCACAGTTCCTGCATTCCGTTAATTACACAGACTTTGTGTTCCTTCCGTTCCGTTAGCCAGATACGCCTTTAAACAGGTCACACACTGATCTCTGTGCTCTCATTATATCGGTCTGTCTGCAAATCTGTCTTCATTTTCAACGGCGCACATCTCTGCGGTTTGGAAATTACCTTATTTGAATTTATTTTTTTGATTTTAGGCGCTTTCGCAAAATTGCGCGACTACTAGCTTCGATATTTCTGCCCGTCTGTCTGTCTGTCCGTCCGCATGGAAGAACTCGGATCCCACTGGACGGATTTTCACGAAATTCAGAATTTTAGTATTTTCCTAAAATCAGTCTAGAATATACTAGTTTCGTCAGAATCTGACAAGAATGACAGTACTGTACTTCCCGTGAATACCACCTGTATACAGTTGTGATCACATCTCTGTTGGTTTTATTGAGAATCCGAAATTCTTCGCACAAACTTTGTAGAAGAAATCAAAACACACGTTTTATATTCAATAAAGTTTTTCGGAAATCGTGCCGTTTGTGAGATAATGTGGAGGGAACTGTAGACTTGCAGGCCACGCTGCTTACCTGACGCTATAAACACACACTCAGAATATGCAACAATTATTGCTTTTCCACTACAACAAAGGTTATATGAACGCGCCTCACTCTTAAGTTATACGTACTGTCCTGTACTTGTCTTATGTAACGAAGTTGTCGGGAGCTCGTACTACAGGGTTTAGCGTCGACAGATAACAGTGTAAAGCCAGTGGTTACAATATGTACCACCAGATTCAGCAAGAGAGATTTTGCGATTTGCCCACACAAAGTGAAATTCTGTGTTCTGTGTAATTCTTACAATGAACAGCCATCAAATCTCTGTACACGATGTGCTTGTAACAGCAAGCCCAATCGGTGAACGCCCCGTTCACTGATTGGGCTTCCTGATACAAGCACATTGTGTTCTCTGTGAGGTACAAATTGAATCTTTGTACTGTAATGTCTATTTATTTCATTATCCAGAGTTTATGTGGCACAGCCTTTAGTTTTGTGGTAATTAAATCAAAGACTGTATACCAGACTTGCAGCAATATGGAGTCAACATAAAATTTAGTAGAAAAGCTGCGAAGGACAGATAATTTTGAAGATAAGAGTGAATGGAAGGACAGAACAAATAGGTCCTATGCTTAGCGTACAGTACAGTACAGTACAGTACAGCACAGCACAGCATAGCACAGCATAGCACAGCACAGCGCAGCGCAGCACAGCACAGCACAGCACAGCACAGCACAGCACAGTACAGTACAGTACAGTACAGTACAGTACAGCACAGCACAGCGCAGCGCAGTACAGTACAGTACAGTAGAGTACAGCACAGCACAGCACAGCACAGCACAGTACAGCACAGCTAAGCGCAACGCAGCGCAGCGCAGTACAGTACTGTACAGTACAATAAAGTACAGTACAGTACAGTACAGTACAGTACAGTACAGTACAGTACATCGTTAGACACGCATACGTCTACATGGGAATTTAAAGACTGACGCTAAACATGCGTCAATTATTCTATATTTCATAAAAGCAAGAAATTTATTGACAAAATTTGAAAGAAGCAAATTTGCAAGACGGAGAGCGCTGCTGTAGCTTGATGTTGTTATGCGCTAGCTTGTGTTTGTGCATACACACACACACGCACACACCACACACACACACACATACACACACACCACACACACACACCACACACACACACACCACACACACACACACACACACACACACCACACTCACACACATCACGCACATAACCACACACGTAAACATCATTAGTGCCTCACTGTAGGTGCACGCTTGTGCGTGGGTGCTTATGTATAGGTACGTTACATATATATATATATATGTGTGTGTGTGTGTGTGTGTGTGTGTGTTGCACTTGGTATTTAAAACCGCATTCTTGTGATTTCCTCAAATATTTTCCTACGTAAAATATGCGTACAAACACAAGAAAATAATAACAACAACAATAATAATATTTCAAAATCTCTCAGACTGTACCTCAGCAACATACCGGGAAAGCACGAAATTAAGGAACTACAAAACACAGTCATATTGGGCACTGCACACGTGCTTGGAGGAGCACTAGTGTGAAAGTGCGGAAATTCAACACGGGAAATAACGTTACATGTAGCACAAACTGTACGTACAGTACAGCTGCAACAATGCATAGCCTAGAAACATGGTTTGTTTCAGGTAAACACTAGGGGGTACTGATAAGTCCTTAGCCCGACCTATTTCCCGAAACGTGGTTTGTTTCAGGTATATACGAGGGGGTGCTGATAAATCCTTAGCCCGACCTACTTCCCATGTCGTAGGACGGAATCGATAGTGTCGTTGGAAAGAGGGGTCAGTTCATGTGCCGAATTGCAAGTCTTTTCTTGTTACGGAGGCTGAAAGGAAGCATTTCAGACGACGCGCGCGATTTCAACAACATGGAGACGCGACCTGTCATCAATTTGTTTTTCTTGCAAGGCAAGGCGCCGAAGAAAATTCACGCCATTCTGACAGAAATATTAAGGAACATTCACCATCTTATGCCCCCGCAAAAACTGGGTGGCCCAATTTAAACGTGGTGATTTTTCCACCTGTGTTGCGCTTCGTCCTGGACGACCCAAAACAGTGACCACCCCGGCGATTATTGATCAAATTCACGAGATAATCGTGGAAGACCACCGGATTTCGGCTGAATCAATAGCTGAGCAACTGGGCATCTCACGTGAGCGGGTTGGGTCCATCATTCATAAAGATTTGGACATGCGGAAGCTCTCCGCGAAGTGGGTCCCGAAATGCCTGAACGCGGATCAAAACGTGAACGGTGCCAGTCTTCTGAGCAAATTTTGAATTTTTTCGGCGCGATCCAAATGATTTCCTGACGCGATTGTTCACCATGGACGAACGCCGGTTATATCACTGTGACCCGGAGATAAAGCAACAATCAACCGAGTGGCGCCATAGCGCTCAACCCGCCCCCAAAAAATCCGAGTGTAAAAATTCGCTGGAAAATTTCTCGCCTCGATTTTTTGGAATCAAAACAGCATCCTCCTCTTTGATTATCTTCCAAAGGGCCAAACTATCAACACGGAGTATTGCTCATCTCTGCTGGTGCAACTTAATGACATTTTGAATGAAAAACGCCGCGGGAAGGTCACCAAGGGGGTCTTGTTCTTGCACGACAATGCCCCGGCTCACCGGGCACTTGCAACGCAGAAGAAACTGGCCTACCTGGGCTTCCAATGTCTTGATCACCCACCCTATTCTCCGGATCTGGCCCCGTTGGACTACTATCTGTTCTCTGGACTGAAAAAAAAAAAATGAAAGTTTGCCACTTTTCGTCCGACGCGGAGGTCATTTGTGCCGCGGAGACCTGGTTGGACAACGTTCTGAATTTTTTTTTGAATGGCTTGCAAACGTTATAGCAACGGGCTAAGAAGTGTATTAAGCTTCGTTGGGAGTATGTTGAATAAATCCCGAGTTTGGTCACCGTAGCTTGTTTCCTTCCTGGTGGGGCTAAGGACTTGTCAGCACCCTGCACAAAGGTGATAACAAGAAGGATGATAATGATAATAATAATAATAATAATAATAGGAATAGTAATGGATATGACGACTACATTTTGTATAGAATAAGAAGGCAGTTTTTACGGTTTATACTCCGAACCCCCGCTTTCAAATTGTTGCCCTGTTTGACTACAAATTACGGTATTCGGACTGCGAAGTTAACTAAAATGAAAGATTAAGCAACATTCAGGTAATCTTTAGGTCAGTTACAGTTTCGTGTCAGACATTCTGAATACTCAAACGTCTATCGATAAATGGCGGCTTGAATAAAGTGTACATTTGTGAGGCTTACTTGGAGCGGATATCACTGGACGGATTTGAAGTGGACGTTTGTCTTGGACTGTCAGTGCAACAGGCCGGCGATTCACCTGCTACAAAGTTTGTCTTCATTTCTGCCACCATTGGAGCTTGCAGGGTGGCCAAACTTTAAGGCTGTTGAAGTTTCGCCATTTCAGGACGGTGTTCATCGAGCAAGTGTCGTGTTTTGTTTGCACAGACAGCAACGTAGCGCGTCTGGCGGTCGAGCGTACAGAGTTCTGCCGTACCGATCGGTGATAGGCTATGCATCTGTGTGCGTTGCGTTTAGCTGTCGGTGTTTGCACTGGGAAGTAGCTAGGTTTGTGCATCATATGCACAAACTGGCCAGGTGTCTACAGTGAATGTTTTGAGGTATAACGTTTTTAATTCTGAGTCCGTTTGAAACGATCCGATTCCAAATTTCGTGCTGTTTTTCGTTAGATTAAAAATATTTTACTATGGCTAAAGATTGTTTTTACATCTGTTGATAAAGGTAAAGGTCAACTCTATACAAGCACAGAAATTAGACGGCGGTGTAGCTCCTACCCATTCCCAACCCAGTATTAGAAGGGGTGGGTGGTCGGCATCACGCTTCGGCAGCCTTACTCCAGGGAAAAACTTGGTGTGCAATGTACAGGAGGCTGTGTCGGCATTGGGGCCGGTTTGGGGGCGCACGAAAAATCTCACTGTCACCGAGATTCGATCCCCGGACCGTCCTGTCCGTAGCTACTGTGGTTCTTAAGACTGAAGTCTTCGGGATCAAACAGTGCAGGAAATTACTGTGGTGCTGTTTGACCCCGCTGATCCCACAATACGGCGGCTGCTCTTCGCCCCACAACTCGGCCTTGCAGTGCGCAATACCTGCCGCTCAGCGACACCACCGCAAGACCCTTAGATCTTTGTTCGTTTCATCGATACATTTTGGGCGTTTCGGGGCGAGCGCTTTGGGGGTGGGGTACGTTGAGATCGGGCTCCAGCGCAATCCGATCGGTGACGTAATGCGAACCTCAGGTTTTTTAAATTCTGGTGACATTTCTTCTGTTTCTAGGAAGTCAAAGCAAAATCAGTTTATTTGTAGACCACCTAGCGGGTGGAGGCAATAGTCTTCTCCGAAACGTCGTCTGCAGCAATCAATTAACACGGTGTCTTCTGAACAACAGAGCCAGTCTAAAGCACAAACACACACACACACACAGGTAGGTTCTGTACGGTGTCAAGCTTCCTGTGCCCCATAATGTGTATCAGCAGAGCTGTTATCAGCTGTCATACGCTGTTCTAAAAGTACTCTCATATGTGGAATTTATTTCGGTTAGATATGCAGACATCAGTTTGGTGGAAGGAAGTAAAGGGGACGATACATCTAGGGGCAGATAAGCGGGCGGTGCGAATGCTAACATAGATCTTACGGTAATGGGGTTTGAGTGTATTGCCTGGATTCATTTGGATCAGCAGAGATTCCGGTGCCTGAATTGGCGGATACCAGAAAAGAAACTTCAGGATCTGTAAGCTAGGACATGTTATGCCCTCAGAGTTATTGCTAACTGTATGCAGGGACCGTATTGCACTGTGTCAGTGTTCCATGCACTAAACTACTGATGGTCTGTTTATGCTCATAAAAAGTGTTAATTTTGTGCCTTAATGTTGGGCGCCTCGCCCTTTTCTTCATTGTGGTCAGCATAACAACATTAGCAGCCTGTGCAGGGTGTAAAACACGGTCTTTGTACTGAAATGTGGACTGTACATTGGGATATTCAGTCCAATGAGGGAGAAAGCAACAGGAGAAGGGGGGAACTGCCTAAAGCGGGGCTTCATGATTTGTGCTGTTCACCGCGCATTGTGAGAGCGATCAAATCGGAGATGATGGGGGAACTGAAAAACGTATTCAGAATTTTAATGTCGAAGCGTAAAGGAAGGAGACCACTTGGAAGACCTTGGCTCAGACTGGGGTATACTATTAAAATAGATCGTGCGGAAACGGGATGGTATTCACCTGGCTTTTGATAGGAACAAATTTCCGGCTGTGATGAATGTTGTGATGGACCGAGCTGCGAATTTTTTAGTGTTCACAGTCGTGCAGTGGTGCTGGGATATGGCGCTGCTATCCGACGGTTCGAGACAAATTTTGGTCTCATCTGTATGGGTCGAAATGTTGGAGACCGATCGCCCAGCAAAGCAGCGCCACGTGCCAAGAGAGCGGAGATATTAGCTTTTGATTTTCCTAAGATGGGAAGAATTTATTGACCAGCTTAGGAACTGTTAGCTTCTCAGAAAATACTCTGCTACGTGCAGTTAGATTATATTTTGAAAATGAGCCATTCAAGTGTTGTACTGTATTCACCATATGCCTGTTTCTAATCTGAAACGGAGCAACTGCTGAAGAACTGCTTGTTTGACCGGCCCAAACTGAAATTGTATACGCGGTGTCTGAACACCGTGTCGTGCTGCAGGATAAGGTCTCTGGTCAGGAAAAGTGCGGTTTCTGAGTGAACGTGGAATCAAGATGTCACCTGCTGATGGATGGACCGCAACGTGACCCATGGGTCATGGCGAAGAACCGGATACTGCAATAAAAGAAGCAACAATAAATGGAGAAAGCCTATTTATCTGAAAGCGAAATGGCTGCCATGAAAGACAGGCGATTTTATTGTTTATCCTTTAAGCCTTTAAAGCCTGGCGGTTGCTTTACGTACCGCCAGGTTCAACATCAAACTCTTCGTTCCGGTCACATTTTGTATTCCTCTGTTTTGTGTCCCGTTCAACAACTTTATTTGGAGATATTCTATACAGCGTGTAACGGAAGTCGGTCACGAAATTTGGGAATTACTGATGTCAGTCCATGCACAGTATGTCTGTCACTGTGCTGCTTTTTATGAAACTCGCTTGTATTGCACAACTTTTTGTGAAAAGCTGCTGTACCGAATTTTGTGAAAATCGGACAAACGGTTTAGGCGCTGATAGTTGATTTGAGGCGGACGGACAGACGTTCTTAGTCTCTACATAAGTCATTCTTTTTACTTCCCGAAGAATGCCTCTACAACTAACAGAAACCGTGCCGGCTCGAATTCTTGTACAATACACTATTTAACTTTTCCGGTCCACATGCGCACGTCCCATCTCTTTACGGTCCACTCACTTTACAATGGCCTCCCGTCTACGAATGGGTCTTCCAAGTAGCTTCTTTCCTTCAGGTTTTGTTACCAAACGTGTAGGCCGTCCAGTGTAATTTTTGAGAATAATTTGGCTACGGGCTTAAAGCAGGCCACAGTAATATGCAATTGCAGACTGAAATTGAATGTAAGGGAACCTAAAAGCAAGTTCTTTGCTCTAAATATAAAACTAATTATTGGGATAAAATAGAAGAATTTTGAATGGAGGGCTGTTTTATGCAGCTCCAATACAATACAATACAACGAGTACCAAGTGGTGCAGTTTATCGGGAATGGAAACGTAAATACAAAGAAGTTTAAGAAAAATAACGTAGCGAACACTCGAAGCCAAGAATTTTATCCTGACTTCGATGTACACCTGCACATGGTAGCACATGGTACACTTCACACTTCACACTTGTACACATTCATCATCGGCTTTCAAGCATTTTCCATTCCGTGGCACCAAGGTTTGCATACCGCTGTGGAAGAAATCGATTTCAGTTATCAGTAGCCAAGAGGTGACAGCTTGATTCACAACGGCGTCTCTTTCAAATCATTTGACAGCCAGGTGCTTCTCAAGGGGCCCAAAGAAATACAAATCACTGGGGCCCATACCGCCAACTTGAGTAGTCACTGCTGACGGTCCTACGGCTGGAAAGTTATGGATCACCCTCCCTGCTGTCTTAATCTCGTGCCCAGTGATTTTCATCTCTTGGACCCTCTTAAGAAGCACATGGTTGTCAGAATATTTAAAAGACGCCGACGTGAAGCAAGCTGTCAACTTCTGACTACACTTAGCACCGCCTTATTTTACGCTGGTGGAAAAATTGCTTGAATCCCAAAGTGCGACGTGTACCGTGTGTGATTCATGGAGTTACGGCATCAAATTCTTTGTTGCCTTGTTATACTGAAGTCCCTTTGTGTATCAGTAGCAGAAAACGTATCGATTTGTTTAGTTACTGGTGTGGCGGTGACTGAGGGGCTTATTGTGCTTCCTGTTTATTGCCATATTACTGTCTTCTAACGCACGTTTTGTAGTGACTATCCAAGCAGGTCGACATGGCGAATATCGTGGCGTATTGTTCAAATCTTCCCTTCATACGGCTGAAGCTTCGTGTCCAAACACTGTTAACTTCTACTGTAATTGAATTCTACTGTTTTCTGCGCTCATCTCAGTGACTTGTTCAGTAGGAAACTTACTTCGCGAAATGTTCACAAACTCTGATGCCGTCAGAAAGATGTCTGAGTCCAAACAATTAAGCGATGGCAGACGAGAAGCTATTTGGAGTGCAGCCGCACCAGAATTCACGTCACTATAAGCTTTCGGATTTATCATATCTCACAGGATGACTTTTGTTGGGTTCATCTTCGGGTGAAACTCGCAGTTTTCAGCATGTCGGTAATAACAGAGGGCGTTTTTCCGAAAACCAACGTTGTATTTACATTGCAATTCCACGAAATGTTTGAAGTCAAGTTGTTGTAATTTTTCATACAAAATAGTAGATGTCACAGTTATGGACTAACAAGACATATCTAAACCGACATGCTGTTTCGAAGCAATAAATGGAACGCCGAACGCCAATTCAGTTCAGAGTACCAACGTGTTTTTCAGCTCGTGGTCCACAAACCCCTACTCATTTGTCGCTTCAAGTCTGCCGGTTTATTGCTGTTACTTTAGTACTGGTTAGAATATCGCGTCTGTGTTTCATTGCAGCTCTGCAATCGCTGTTCCATAAATGTGTACTTTGTTTCCGTTTTTTTTTTACCGTTAGAAGTTAATTTTTTTTAAGTCTTCCGTTCAATTTCGTCTCGTCCTTTTGATTTTAAATGTCAGTGTTCTCTCTCTCTCTCTCTCTCTCTCTCTCTCTGCGTACCGCCAGGTTTAAGACTGAAAACTCTTCATGCTGTCCACAAACTGTATTTACAGCTTTCCATATTTATTCTTACAGAAAACAGCTTTTTCTTCCCTTAGCACCATTAGCCGATTAGTTTCTGTGTGCTACGGACTGAAGTTATATATATATATACATATATACACATATATATATACACACACACAAACACATATATATATCTAATGTGTGTAGCATTTAATAGTTGTGACCCGTTAGGGTCGTACAGGCTTTTCTCCCAGTCCTTCCAGTTCCCTTTGTCAGCATCACTCCACCATTGCGCCCCCACCCACGTTCATGCCAACACTACTCTTACCACAAGGACAAGCGATCGAAGCCTGGGAACCTTGAAACAAGCAATGCTTTTTCGGATACTGAGGGACGGGGGCGCGTGGGCCGGGGGCCTGGGGCCGGGGGCGCGGGGGCCGGGG
>Ga0123355_10021005_pt1 | contig 10441 bp, 9 predicted proteins | sample TergutEmb28metaG_3_FD_89872 | JGI IMG/M metagenome (GOLD analysis project Ga0123355, IMG submission 89872) | Embiratermes neotenicus P1 segment gut microbial communities from Petit-Saut dam, French Guiana - Emb289 P1 | ecosystem: Host-associated > Arthropoda: Insects > Digestive system > Gut ... | reverse complement strand
CGCCGCGCCGCGCCGCGCCGCGCCGCGCCGCGCCGCGGGCCGTTCCTAAAGTCACACTTCTTTATTTTAATATAAAATGCAGCGTGCACAAGCGTAACCAATCGAAGCCTGAATTTATATAAATGCGAGGGATCTGGTTGTGTCTGGAACAGTACATTATCATGGTAACCAGGGCATGGTGTTCTGACTTGCTGCCAAATTATCTGCACGGTAGTGAGGTAAGACCGTCAGAGGGTGTGCGGTTACCCTTCAGACACTGCACTAAGAGGTTCTGGACAGTCCAGCCCGTGCTCAAGACGCTGTTCCTGGGTTGCTTGTTGTTGGGCCCCTAAAGGGGACCCGTAGATGTCGACGATTCGCAGATGAAGAGGTGAAGGAAGCTGTGCATGCCCTGGCTTTGCACCCGACCGAACTGTTGGTACTGCGGTGCCTCTGAAAAGATAATAGACCGAAGGGAAAATCGTATTCAGTAGCAGGGAGGTCAGGTTGAGAAACAGTACGTTTGTAATGTCCGAAAGTTAAGTGAAAAGTCTGGACAAAGAAGTGAGTGGATCTATACAAGAACCCCGTAACATGCCAACATCACAGCAAACGTTTAGGGATACAGAGTTGGTGTGGTGATACTGGATGGCCGCACGTCTTGCAGCCACACGTTATCCTCTGCGGCGCATGCCAGTTGTGACGTTCCAGTCGTAATCAAAGTAACGCTGGTACACGCGGCGCAAAAAAATCAAGCCCTTAAAATTTTCAAGTCCCACACCAAAGTGACGTGAAGGTGCTTCTGCCGTCACAGGTACAGTGACTCGAGATTTCGCTGTACTCACACCCTTGTGGCCTTCCTTTAATTACAGCATACGCATGTTTTACGCTCGTTTTACGCTTTTTTGCTTTAAACGCTCCCTTCCCAGTTTACGCCACTCCTTAGTTTGCGCTGTCTCATTTTGGGTTTAACGCCATTTTTGGTGGGAATATTATCTTTGATTTACGCACGTTTTGATTTACTGCCACTAGGACGTAAAGCAAGGCCTGATGTTTATTAACCAAGACACCATTACGTCAGTCTAATTTCAAGATGAACTCGCATTGAATTTCATTAATTGTGCGGTCCGTGCGACTCTGAATGTGTTCTGCACGTCTTATTCTTCCCTGACAGAGTAGCCGAGATAGAACGCAGAAGCAATTTTGAAAACTTACGAGCTGTTTATTTGTGGAGACGTGTTTTAAATTAATAATCCATTTTGTAAAAGTGTGCTAAAATAGCTTACCCTAGCCTGCCTTGTGAATTGCATTTTTAAATAAATTTTTCGTTTTGTCTTGCCTCTTTTGTATTTCACGTGATATGTAGTAACAGAAACGGATAAAATTATGTATGAGCGGAATTATACGTATGCCTGTTCAGTTTTCATTCTTTTTAATGAATTCAGACCCAATTCTGCCGAAGTTTCCCTTGCTACGTACAAGGTCGATCAGGCCTGGTCTGGAGGTTAGTGCTGTAAATTGGTCACTTTTAATGGACACAGTTGGGAAAGAGATAAGGGTATGAACGTTGGATTGAAAAGCAATGATTCCTCGTTGATTTTTAGCGGGCATTTGCATTTCGGTTTCCTGCCAGTTTGCCTTCTTGCTCCGGATATTATTTTCTATGCTATTGATATTGTTTATATTTTCTTTCAGATTTTCCACTTTATATATATAATGTTTGTTTTCTTCACAAGTGCTGTGTGGCCAGCCCTGAACACCACAACAATACAGTACGGAGGATACAAGTTGCCATTATGTAACTCTCAACTCCTCTGCTGCTTCATCTGTCCTAACATTCTCCGCCGTCCTTTATCAGACGACGATTTATGTGATTCACCAAACGCTTTGCGGCTTTTCGTACGTATTTGTGATATGAATCCACTAACATGGGGTTATTGATCCTTGTCTTAAACCCTCGTTGTGGGAAATTTATTACATCAGCAGCAAGTGGACTCCTTATGCATGTGACTTTGTTCAAGGGTGAGAGGGGGTGTCTGTATTGGAAACTTATGGGCAAAGTTAACTATTTTTCTTGTAGTGTAAAGTTAAGTTGCAGTACAAATTTCTGGGGGGGTATGTAATTAGATTTGGACCGTGGAGGAGAGACCAAGGGCGTTAATCTAATACCGCGTCTGTTCTTGTCTTCATTGGAAAGCTTCTCGCTGCGGTTGCCACTGGATGCTGTCTTGACGGATTGACTGCCTGGGCTCATGCTTTTATCCGTAAAGGGCGTCGCACTGGGGCACCGCCTGTGCGCCGTACTTCGGCATAGTTTATTTGTGCAGTTCGCCGGTGGTGTGAAATATTGGTTAAATGTTTCATGGTGGCCAGTTGAATGCTTTCCGTTTAATTTCATGGAACTAAACCAGACAGTAAGTTTGCAGTGGATTGTGCAGCGCGACTCTTGGACACGGGAACCGCCGTGGTCTCCGTGGAGACAGCGATGCGCTCCGTGGTACCATTAATGTATTGCGTATCTCGCATGGCGGCTTAAGAAATAACCTAAATAGTGTATATTCTTTAACGTGACAAGCGTCTTTTGTTGTGCCTTATTTAGCGACGCTGTCAATCTTTAGTCCATATAGCGTCGGTGGTAAAGGTAAAGGTAAAGTTCACCCTAGAAGAAGACACACAGGGGGAGTAGAGGTGTAGCTGTACTCTTTCTTTAACCTAGATGGGGTGGGTTGTCAACGTCATTCCCCTGCCGCTTCACCCGCGGCAAAGAGACTCTACCCATTGTACAGAAGGCTGGGTGGGCCCCAGGGCCGGTCTGGACGGGTGCGGAAAATCTCTCCCCCACCGGGATTCGATCCCCGGACTCTCCAGCACGTAGCGGGTTGCTATACCGACTAGGTTATCCCGGTCCAGAGTCGGTGGTAGGTAATTGAATGTGAGTATGGAGCATCGGTGGAATGGTAGTTGACGGGGAAAGCGAACTACGTCCTTGGAAATATCCCCACATGGACTGCCTGCGAGTGGATCCTGGGTCTCCGCGGTGAAAACTCGGCAAGTAAACGCCTGAGCCAGGAATGCTATCGGTTGATTCTCTGTCAGAACTGAACAAGACTTGCGTGACTTGAGGCTTGCGCCGCAACGTAGGTGGGAACTGCGCCTTTCTTGTCTATTGCGCAGCGTGTAGTGTTAATTACCGACGTTTCGGGACAGCCTATCGGTAGATTCATGAGCATTGAAGATGGTACGGATGGGTTGTTCCGAAATGTAATTACCACTACACGCTGCGTAATAGCCCAGAAGAGTGCAGTTCGACATGACTTATCCAGATATGTGTGTGTGGGTATCTTTCCAGATATTTCCCACACGTTTCTTTAACTTCTGTATAGCGCTCTTAAAATCGTTCTTCCATTGCAAAGTGAGACCCCATTTAGATGTAGAACAACTAACGTTGCATTAACCCCGCTTACTGTTTTTTGGTATTCTGGATCAGCTGACGATGGTATTTCCGGTCGAAACACGTTGTAACCAAATAGTCGTGACGTATAATAAACGTTCTTAGTCGTGTTCTGTCATAGAACGGAACACAACCATCAGCCACCATGCACTTTGAATTTAGCCGCTCAATTTCTTTATATAATGAATAGTGCAGATGTATGTAGTTATATTATGTATGTAGTTATATTTTAGCAGGTTTTCAATTTGGTTTACGAACTTGCTGCGGGTAGCACAGACGTGCCGAAACTTGAAGACGTGCTGAAAGATAATAGGAATGTGTTTGTAGTGTGTGCAACTAATTGGTTTTATAAATATTTTGGGCAAAAGTATTCTTTGTTTGGATTGACGGTCTTGTGCTCTGTTATTATCCTACCAATCGATGTTACCTAACGTGCGCAGTTGGGAGAACGGCGATAAGGACTGTAACATACATTTTGTGGAAGGATGCGTTCGTGTTGTTTGGCCGGCGTTTCGGTCCACATTCAGTTCGGGTCGGTACCGAATACAAATGTAGAGCCTTAGGCTGCTTCGACAGTGGCGGGCGACTGCTAGCCGGTTGCGTCACACGACACATTAAGTGTCTGGGCGACATCGACTGTGGCCGAGCGGTAGCTGTCCCCACCAGCGGCTGGAGCACATCTTGTGGCTGGGCCACAGGAGAAACACCAGTTTCATGAGAATCTTCACACTAACCATGTGACGTCAGTGCTACGCGTTCCCCTCCAAACCACTTTTGTGTCTGTGGCTAGGACACTAGTGGCTCGTGTTGAGAGGAGTCACTATACCAGCGTGTGCCGGCGCGGCTGCTGGTATTGTAATGGGAAGAGTGGTGCGCTACATTAACAGCCACATTCGAACGGAGGTATGGCTCCTTGTATTCCTAATCTTGGTGTAGGTGCAGGACAGTCGTGTGTTTCATGCCTATACTTGTTGCTCTACCTCAGCGCCCATTGAACAAGGCCTGGGTGGGATCCCAGAACGGGTTTGTACGCGGTGAAGAGAAACATTTCTGACCCTGCTGGGAAGTATTTCTGTCGGCCAGGCCGTGGCGTGGTGACGGTGCCGACAGAGCTGTTCCCGCTCTATTATTATGTGGTGAAAAGGAAAATTTCGGTCCACGAAGCAGGAATACGGTTGCGGACCGCCGTTCGCCTACTTGCCAACGCCTGTTTTCTGTGAGGGTTGTGTTTCTTTTGGGTTGAGAGGCATGACGTGATGGCAGGGCATGGTAATGGGATTATATCATATTGGGCACGTGCAGCCCTCCTCTGAACGAGGTTTGCATGGGGAATTATCGTACAGGAACCCAGTCATCCACACCTGAGTGTGACGTATGCGTGGACTCCGAAACAGGCTTCGCTGCAGTCGTTCTGCGTAGTTTGTGCTTCCCTTCTTGCGGGACAGGACTTTAATGTACGTACGCACACATTTGGGGTCTGCACAGCCCGAAAATTCAGAATCTTATTCGGTATGGCCTGAAGACAATTTGGCCCCACCCATTCCGAGCTAGAATGCGTTTTGTGGTCCGACCCAAACCCGGCCTGACCCGAAATCGAGTATTGTTCATGGCTGTCGCGTCCGTGGCGATTTCTGGCAGCAGCAACTACGAAAATCCTTGAGAGGATCAAATAGGTGAGACTCGTTCGGAGCCCGAATGAACTCATCTTCGAAAGCTCATCTCGAAAAGAAAGATCATTGCAGAATTACCAGCTGGCCACGTGTATTTGCTGTATGCAGTCTAAACATTGTGTCAGTTGTGCAAAACAAAAGGAAACCAAAACCGACGCTTGTGCACCGCCAGACGCAGCTTGCGCCGTTGGCAGGTACGGCAGGCACTTCGTGACTGTCAGTGCTCCTTCTCGCGGTATTCTCACCAGTCAAGACACTGCATCAACACACGCGTGCTTCTGTATTTCGTATTCTTGGCGGCATTTCGAGACTTTCACTGCATCTTCGAACACACTGAAATCCAAAATATTGAGCTTCTTATTTATATGTTGGCCATTGTCCGTCACACTTTTCCCGTGAAGATTTCTTGACGTCGCTGTAATCCCTCCAAATTATTCTATTCGTTTAGGCTTGTATCTTCAATTGTTTGTTCGCGGTCTTCGGTTCAAAACGTTCTTAACCGAGGGAAATTCGAACACAACGAAGCGACTTTGTACAAATTGTTTGTAGTGAATTTTGCACTTAGAATTATAGAAGCGGTTTTTAGGCGCATTTGCAAAATTGCGAAAATCGACTATTAGCTTTGTTTTGTCCTTCTGTCTGTCAGTCTCTCCGTCCCGCCGCATGGAACAACTTGGTCCCCATTGGGCGGATTTTCATGAAATTTTAATATTTGATTTTTTTTCGAAAGTCTGCCGAGAGCGTTTAAGGTTTATTTAAATCGGACACGAATAACGACTAGTTTACATTTGATCGTATGTCGCTCAGTTCTTCTTAGAATGAAAAATACTTCGGACAGAGGTTGTAGAGAGAATCAGAACTCACATTTTACTTTTAACAATATAAAGAAAAAAGAAAATCTTACCGTTTTTACGATAATGTGCAAAAATATATCAGAGCCAGACAGGCCACAGATGACAGTATAATATAGCGCTTGTGCATTGGGTGCTGGATACCTAAGGCTACAAACGCAGTCTCAGAACGTGTACTACTTCTTGCTTCTCCACTGTAACAATGCTTGCACCAAAGCGCCTCTCTGTTACGTTATACGTACATTCCCTGTCCTGTTTTAGTCAGCCATCTTATGAGTGTCAGCAACCAACAGGTGCACGTGATGCAGAGTTACATCTTATTGACAGAACAAGGGGTAGTTGCACAGTATTTGCTGCAGGTTGTGTAAGTTTATTAAACTTTAGTTGGTTTTTCGAAAAATGACCCAGTTGGCCAGTGTTTGTTTGTGGGGATACTGTAAGCCGCATCTTCATAGTGTTAATTTGATCAGTAATTTGACGAACGTGTGATGATTTTCTTTGCACGTGACGATTTAAAGGAACTGTCTTGTGTAATAATTGAAAAAAATGATACACGAAAGTCAGCGTATAGGAGCCAGCGGATAAAAATTCTCAGTTACACATTTGACAAGTTTCTAAACCGTAGAGCTTTTGGTTGCTTAGAAAATTGCATGCATTTTGAAAAATTCACATTGCTAAAGTAGCACTTAACGGCCACACCGTGGTTCGGCAGTCAGTGTCGTCTGGTGGAATTTGGCGTAATTATTCATTCGCATCACCAAACGAATGCACGTTTGACACACAGAAATATAGTATCGTATTGCTGCTACATATTAGCATGTATGAAAAAAAAAAATCTTGTGCACAACACTGTGTATACCAAGTCACACATCAGATGCTGCTCCGACTCGTTTTGTGTGGACTGACACCATCTTCAGCTGTAAATTCTTCACAACACATCAAATGATTATTAGCACATAATTGGCATTCGTTGTAAGATCGCAGTTATTATCGAAGATAAACAAATTTGAATATTATTACAGTCATTCAGCGATGCGTATGTGTAGTGAAACTGTTCAAAGTGTGCAGCAAAAGTGCAGAAGTTTTTGAACACAGTAAACTGTGGCAGTGTTTGGATATGTTGCAGGTGTCCACGGTACTATTGTTGTGAATTGTTACACAGTAAACTGTAGCAGTGTGTGGATGTGTTGCAGGTGTCCACGGTACTATTGCTGTGAATTGTTACACAGTAAACTGTGGCAGTGTGTGGATGTGTTGCAGGTGTCCACGGTACTCTTGTTGTGAATTGTTACACAGTAAACTTAAGCAGTGTATGGATGTGTTGCAGGTGTCCACGGTACTATTGTTGTGAATTGTTACACAGTAAACTGTAGCAGTGTGTGGATGTGTTGCAGGTGTCCACGGTACTATTGTTGTGAATTGTTACACAGTAAACTGTGGCAGTGTGTGGATGTGTTGAAGGTGTCAACAGTACTATTGTTGTGAATTGTTACACAGTAAACTGTGGCAGTTTGTGGATGTGTTGCAGGTGTCCACGGTACTATTGTTGTGACTTGTTACACAGTAAACTGTGGCAGTGTGTGGATGTGTTGAAGCTGTCAACAGTACTATTGTTGTGAATTGTTACACAGTAAACTGTGGCAGTTTGTGGAGGTGTTGCAGGTGTCCACGGTACTATTGTTGTGAATTGTTACACAGTAAACTGTGGCAGTGTGTGGATGTGTTGAAGGTGTCCACGGTACTATTGTTGTGAATTGTTACACAGTAAACTGTGGCAGTGTGTGGATGTGTTGCAGGTGTCCACAGTACTGTTGTTGTGAATTATGTGACAGTTGTGTGCAGTTGTTGGTTGGAACTGTGGAACTGTAAGAAGTGTTCGATCCTTCACGGTTATTGTCCCTGTGTTCAGTGTGTCTTTACATTCGAGTCCTGTAGCAGCAGAATGAGACTGTATTTTTATGTGTCACTTGTTCGTTCGTTTTTGTCACAAATAATTCAGTCAAGATGGACGGAATAAGCAGCGTCAAAAACGGAATTTGACGTGATCTGTGTTCGGTAGACCCTGAGCGACGTCGCGGTGGCTGTCGCCTGCACGTGGTGCTGTACAAATGAGCGTCACAATTAACTTCTATTATGTGAGGCTTTGAAGTTTTATTCCTGTTACGAATATTGCAGTATGTTCTTAGTTTACCGTTTCCCATTTTAACGAGTCAGATTCCCGTGGAATGTTTTGTGTTTCGTTTTCTCCCCACCCATTTCTTTTCCCAGTCTTTAGAGTTCGTCATACAGACGTACTTTTACTTTCTTGTTCTGTTATTAAAGTCTGATTTATGTCAAACTGCGGGAGTTATTTGGAAAGAACTAAAAAGGTACAACTTTGTTTTCTTTTTCCGTTGAAGCATGAAAACATGGCCGGTATGTTGTCCCACTTCGTCCCTTTTCCCTTTCTCCCAGTTTTCCTCTTGTTCACCCATCCTCTTACCGCACAAGAGTAAGTTTTATTTGTTATTAGTTGCTGTTTGTTCTTTATCGTTGATGTAGACCTCAAAGGAAATTCTCTTCTAGAATACGAAAGTAATGTGATCGATTGGTTCAGGTAACTGAATTTGGAACTGGGGGGCGGGGGTGGGGGCTGCTATAGAGAACGTGTTTGCACTGCAATGGCAGTTTAGCGTATAGGTTACGCGGTGCGAATTTTTGGAGGCTGCGGTCAGCTTTGGCAATCTTCACTGCAGTTCGGTTCGTATCTCGACTGAGGCTTTACGTGTTCCTCCGTAGTAGCTCCACACGAATAATTTCCCCACTGGCTGTATAGTTGCCTATGCAGTTGCCTTGCTGCTGTTCGGCGCTGTATATTCTCAGGTATTGGCACTCGTTAAATAGATAAATACGAGTCAGTACTTAAGATGCAGCGCGCATATGAATCTCTGAAAGCTGCATGTTAGAATTAACCCATGTTTTACCAAAATAAGTTGCATTTGCGGCGAAAATGTATGAAGCGTGGTCGTTGTATGTACGTAGCTGACATAGCTACTGCTTTGGATTTCCGCATGTACACACTTCTGCATCTTGGTAGCAAAACGCCAGAATCGGCCGGTAGCGTTGTGTATATATGTGTGTGTGTGTGTGTGTGCGCGCGCGTGTGTATGTGTATGTGTGTGTGTGTGTGTGCGCGCGCTGCTGTTGTACCATTTGTTAAATAATGCAGTGCACAAAGTGCTAGTGATGATTTTTCGGCTGCGTGGTCAGGTTAGCAAATGCACGTTGCTGAGGAGACGCCTTCTTTGAATACAGAGACCTGCAGGTAACGAGTGGGACCCTGTGGTAGACGTACCCCAGTTCTGTGAAACACCGACCGCATTCCGTCACCTTGTGTGTGTCTGATCTCACGATGCTGTCCAGCCAAATCGGTGTGTGAATTTCTGGTTTCCTTGTATCATTGCACGCGCCTCCCATAAATCCAACCCCTCGTCCGTACTTCGGGGTATCGTGGACTCGTATTCTACTATACACTGGGTCACGTGGGTGGCGGTAACAGTTGTAGAGGGCATACCCTGATGAGGGTTGCTACGACAGGCTGGCCAACGGGGCTCTGGTGTACCCAAGCCAAGGTTGTAGGTGTCGTGCTGAAGGCTGCATGGCACTGGGGTAGAGATTGCATTGTCTTAAACGATCCCCTTAGGGAACCAGGCCGCATCCCATTGTATGTAGGCCTTCCGTCTGCGTGGGGCTCCGTGGACGGTGACAAATATTTTCCCCATTTTTTATGGGAGGACTCTTTATTGGAGACCCCGATAGATATAAATGAATGAATTAACCATTGGCTCTGGAGATGAAGCTTATCACTCCATGGGAACCTGATGGGGAACATGGAGGGGGGGAATTTACCGGGGACTTTGAGGGAAAGGTGTAGAAGAAAATTCTGGAGACGGGCGCCTCTCGCTTCAGGGGCCCGTTGGGGGGTTTGTGGCGTCATTGACTGAGTATTTTTGGAGGGCTCCGGAAGGGGAGCATCTCTGTCTGTGGGAGCTCTGTTAGGGGAGCTGTGTTAGGGGAGTGCCTTTCTGGGGATTCAGAAGGATATGGGGAGGAGGGCTCAGGGGATGGACATCACCCCGTGGGGGTCCATTAACCGGGAACTCTGAGAGATTGTTGTAAGGGGTATCTGGAGACGGGGCATCCCTCTCTATGGGTACTCTGTTAGGGGGACCTGAAGGGGGCTCCTTTGCTAAGGGCCCTGAAGGTTATGAAAGGAAGGCTCTGGGGATGGGCATCCCTCTTTATGGGGGCTCAGTTGGGCAACCTGGAGTGGGCTCATCTACCGGGGACTCTGAGATACGGTTTAAGGGTGCTCTGGAGGCGTGGTTTCTGTCTCTGTGGGAGCTCTGTGAAGGGAACCTGGAGTGAGGGCTTCCTTGCTGGGGACCCTGTGTAGAAAAGACTCTGGAGATGGGCATCTCTTTCCATAGGGGCCCCGTTTGGGGAACCTG
>Ga0123355_10021003_pt1 | contig 10441 bp, 8 predicted proteins | sample TergutEmb28metaG_3_FD_89872 | JGI IMG/M metagenome (GOLD analysis project Ga0123355, IMG submission 89872) | Embiratermes neotenicus P1 segment gut microbial communities from Petit-Saut dam, French Guiana - Emb289 P1 | ecosystem: Host-associated > Arthropoda: Insects > Digestive system > Gut ... | reverse complement strand
TGGGCTACATTAAGGTCGCCGCACAATATGAGGGGCTTTTTTACATCAAGAGCAAGAAGGTATCGCAGAAAAGCATCCTCCCAAATCATTCGGTAGGAAAGGCGCAGCAGCTCGTTTTTAGAATTCGGCGTGTAAACATTTATCAAGTAAAAATTTTCGTACTCCAAGGTAACAATACGTCCCTCTTTATCGTGTTCCTCTATGCCCATGCCGTAAAGCACAGACAAAGGCGGTGTTTTGGCAAAGATGGCTGTGCCGGAATAGCCTTTCTTCTCGGCATCATTAAAGAAATATGTATAGCCGGGAAATTCATAGACCAGCTGGCTTTGCTGCATCTTGGTTTCTTGTATACAGAAAAAATCAGCATCAACTTCGCCGAAAAAGTCCATAAAACCCTTTTTCATACAGGCTCGAAATCCGTTTACATTCCATGATATAAATCTCATCAAATTTCTCCTTTGCGGCACAAGAATTTTACATCATTATTATACCACAAATTTGCGCCCTTGCGAAGTATCTAAAAATATTGTATACTAAATTAAACACAGAAACGAAGCTTTGGGAGGTTTTAGTATGTTATGCGACAAATGCCACAATACTATGGACGCGGGAGATGTGATGTGCAAAAATTGCGGCACCGCCGTGCAAAAATTAAACAGAAACTGGTCAAGGTTTGCCAAAATATCCGTGATAATTTTGATTATTGCTGCTTTTGGGACATACATTGTGCTGTATAATCGAAATATGATAGGTCTGGACTTTTTAGAGGATCTCTTTGGAAGCACGCCAACAGTCGAAGATCCGCCAGCTGTTGACACGCCCTATGTGGGACAACCCTCCGAATACGAGCAGCCGCAAAATGACGAAGTGCCTCCTGCAAGAAGAAGCGAGGAAGAGCAAGCCGCCGTGCTGTCTGCCATTATGGATGCGGTGAATGCCTATATGCGGGAACATTCGCACATAAATTTCATTATATCAAGCATGGGGTATCTTCATAATATTTCTTCGGGTGACTATATTACGCTGGAACTTTTAGGGCGTCTGGGACATTTGGACGATGAATTTCTGGCGGAGGATGTATTGATTTTGTATCTGCGCCCAAAGGATGTTGAACGGTTTGACGAAGTATCCTTTGAAGGGGTGCCTGCGACGCAGATGGAGCCTCTGACGGTATTTTTGGCGTATGAGGTGCCAACAGGCATCGGCCTGCACTCCAGACTTGGCACACAGCTAATCTTTAGGGAAAACCTAAATCAGCTTCTCATCTCATATTACACCAATAATGGCGAAATTTCCCGCCCTACGCGGGCTGACCGGATATATCATTATGTAGTGGAAATGATACAGGGGACAAATCCCGTGACTGACGTGTTTATACGTTATTTGGCCGTGGATGATGTTCATGGGTTTGTGGCCTTTTCCACGGATGCGGCCAATCATATTGTAACAAACTATATTTTTGTGCAAGAGCATGAGAATAATGCCTCTGTAAGCCTGCGCGTGCTGGCATCAGGATTTGAAGTTACGCCGCACCCGATAGTCGCAATAAACGGGGCTGCCCCTAATTTTAACTTTCAGCTTTTGCCGAATTATGACATAACCAGAATAAGCTTGCTGGACAAAAGCGCAGCGGCATTCGAGGATATCCTTGAAGTCATGGTATACAGCGGCCAGCTGGAAGAGGATGAAGAACCGGAGTTTATGTCTGTCACGCCTGTTTACGCCTACATTGTGGATGCACGCGGCAACGTATTTCTGGGACATTATAACAACGGCTGGGAAATTATGCCGGTAGGGAGCTGGCAGGTGGCGGAAGATGTGCTACAACTTATGCTTAGCAACCCGCCACTGTACATAATTTGGCAGCAATAATACATATTTTGAACGGGAGAACAACATGGAAATAATTTTTGTCCGTCATGGCGAACCGGATTATAGCGAAGTAGCTGCCAAAGATTATTTGGGCTTTAATCATTTGGCACCTTTGACAGCAGCAGGGGTGGAACAGGCTCATATCGTTTCCCAAAATAAACTATTCGAAAATGCGGAGATTGTCATATCATCGCCATATACAAGGGCACTCCATACTGCCGCAATAATTTCCAAAAATTTAGATTTGCGCTTAATAGTTGATGTGGGATTTCATGAGAGATTGCCTGATACTAAAAATGAACTTAAAACAAGGGAAGATTTGCGCAAATCATTCGAGGAATACGATTTATACAAAGGCATTTACACAGATAGCAGACCACATTATTGGGAAAGCATTGCGCAGCAGATAAATCGCATTAAGCACAGCCTGGCTAAGTACGAAATGTATAGAAAGATGATTATTGTAACGCATGGAGAACTCATTCGGCGGTTTACATCCGTAAGGCTCCCTTTTTGCGGTTTAGTGCGAATTGAATATGGCAAGGATTTCAAATTTTTAGCATGGTCATAGACCGTGCAGGGGAGAAACCAAAATGCTGACACTATCCATACCGGACGTAAAAGGCTTCATGACAAAACTGCTAAAAGAGAACGCCTTCGATGGCTTTATGCTTAGAAATGCCGTTATAAATTCCTTTGCCCGCTTTGAGATATTCGGGGCAAACACCGAAGAATGCGTCATGTGGGGTGCAGTTAGGCAGCATGTTCTTGGAATTGTAAAAGGGGAAAGGCCGCCCAAAAGCATCAAGATAATTCTTGGCGGAAATGTTGAAAATACGGGTATAGCCGACGCGACTGCGCTATCCGTCAACATCCATTTTGAAGATAGCAAGGTCAACATAACCACAGGCATATCCAAGAAGAATTTTTCGCTGGATAAATCCGACGGCAAAAAGTGGGATGCGCATGTGCTGAAATTTTTGGATGACAATCAAATCAAATACATAAACAATATTCAATAGGAGTGAGAGCAGCATGGAGAATCATTTTGAAAAAGGCAATCTATCAATTAACAGCGAGAACATTTTGCCAATTATCAAAAAGTGGCTGTATTCTGATGCGGACATCTTTGTGAGAGAGCTTGTGTCTAACGCGACGGATGCTATCACAAAGCTGAACAGGCTGGACAGCCTTGGCGAAACCAACCTATCGGAAGACGAAGTCTTTGAAATCAAAATTGTGCTGGACAAAGAAAGCCGCACCATACAATTCATTGACAATGGCGTTGGCATGACAGCAGAGGAAATCAAAAAATACATCAACCAAATTGCCTTTTCGGGCGCAACAGATTTTGTCAATCAATATAAGGAAAAAATGGATGCCGAAGGCGATATCATCGGACATTTTGGTCTGGGATTTTATTCGGCCTTTATGGTGGCAGACAAAGTGGAAATAGACAGTCTTTCATATCAGGCTGATGTGCAACCTGCCCATTGGTCTTGCGACGGCGGCATAGAATTTGAGATATCCCCGGGAAGCCGCAGCCAACGCGGCACAACAATAACCCTGCATATTGGCGACGACGGCGAAGAATTTTTAGAGGATTATAACTTGCGCCGCATAATCAAGAAATATTGCGGTTTTATCCCCGTGGACATATATTTTGAAAACTCGGCATCAAAAAGCGAAGCCGCCGAACCTATCAACAACAAAAGCCCCTTGTGGCTGAAAAAAGCCACCGATTGCACCGATGAAGAGTATAAAAAGTTCTATCATCAAGTGTTCATGGATTTCAATGAGCCGCTTTTTTGGATTCACCTTAACATGGACTATCCCTTCAGGCTGAAAGGCATACTGTATTTCCCGCGCCTGAAGCACGAGCTGGATTCTATAGAGGGCCAAGTAAAGCTGTTTTCGAATCAGGTCTTTGTGGCGGACAACATCAAGGAAGTTATACCCGAATTTTTGCTGCTGCTAAAGGGCGTGATGGACTGTCCCGACCTGCCCCTTAACGTCTCTCGAAGCTTCCTGCAAAACGATGGTTACGTTGAAAAATTGTCGGGATACATCGTGCGTAAGGTGGCGGATAAGCTCACTTCGCTGGCCCTTAACGACAGAAAGAGCTATAACAAATACTGGGACGACATCAACCAGTTTATCAAATATGGCTGTGTGCGCGAGGCCGATTTTTACGAAAAATGCAAGGATGCCGTGTTGTACAAATCCACCAAGGGCGAATATTTTACCTTGGGCGAATATTTTACCCGTAACGAGGGCAAAATCGGCAAAAATGTGATATATGCCAACAGTGCGCGTCTGCAAAGTCAATACATTCGCCTGTTTGAAGAGCAAGGTGTGGACATAATCCTGATGTCAACCCGCCTGGATGTGCCGTTTTCAACACATATAGAGGCCACGGAGGACGGCGTGTCCTTTGCCCGTATAGATTCGGAGCTAAACGAAGTTATGAAAGGCGAAGGTAGTGGCGACAAGAAGAGCCACAGCAGCCTGATTGCCGCCTTCAAAGAACACATTGGCCAAAAGGGCTTGTCCGTCGAAGTGCAAAACTTCAAGAATGAAGGTATGCCCGCTATGATATTCTTGTCGGAAGAAAGCCGCCGCGTGCAAGAAATGGGCAAAATTTACGGTATGAAAATTGGCGACGGCAAAACAGACGAAAAACTGATATTAAACGGTGCGAACGAATTGGTTAAACTTTTGAACGAGGGCAGCCTTGACAAGGACGATGCCAAGGTCATTTGCAAGCATATTTGGGATATGGCGCATCTGAGTCATGGGCATTTGTCCCCAGAACGTATGGAAAAATTTATTGCGCGTAATTCGTTGATATTGCGGGAGTTTGTGAGGTAGTGGCGAAACAAGAAAGCGGAAAGGAGTTTGATTTTTGTGAGGAAAGTTATCGCGATAGTTGTTATGGTATTGTTTACGCTTTTTCTTTCGGCGTGTCTCCCGCAATATGACATGCCCATAGGCGTGTGGAGAAGCACAGACCCTCACATTATACTGTACATCGAACCCGCATACCAGCACCCCTTGAGGTCAAATCGATATTTTGGAATATATACTGTAGACGGAGAGGAAAGGAAGGTTTTTGTTAGTTTTGGCAATTCCCCACGCTTTGATATCCATAATATAGCTTATGAGCGGTGGGAATCGCCATACTTCAGGGGCGAATTCAGAGTACGTGGAGATCGGATGTACTATACAAATCAATCCGGACATCTAAGGGTGGGTGGGCGACGGAATATTATTTTTTACAGGCTTGAAGACTATGAACCCATAGACCCATTTGAATGGAGTCCGGACTTGCAACACCTGAGAGGGATATGGAAAAGTGATTATCCGGATATTACGCTGTATTTTGATACTGCTTATCAATCTCCGATAAGTCCGCATTTTCTGGGCATATACACGGTTGACAGCGAAGAGAGAAGGATATTTGTTTACACTAGGTTTCACGGGGATGAGATGAGGATGGGTATACACGACATTGCCAGCCTTAACGTGGACGGAGGAAGAAGCAATTCTCATGACTGGTTTCTTCCCAACACTTGGTTTCAAAGCATTTTTCCTTTTGGCGAATTTGCCATGGTCGACGGCCAACTGCATTACCATCTTCAAGAAGTGCGTGATGGGCGGGCGATAACGATAGACACAATAATCTTTCACAGAGTAGAAGACTATAGGCCCATTAACCCGGAAGTATGGTTTTCATATTGACGTTAAGCGCAGAGGAGGCAGGCCATGAAACTAATAATCATATTCGGCGCAGGTGCCGTGGGCAAAATGACTGTCGGTCAAGAGCTGACAAAAATAACGATGTGGTTTTGCGGATTCGTGAAGTAGTTTTTGAGGAATTTGTAAAATCCGACAATTACGGACTGATTTTCACTTACATGTGGGGCTTTGATCATCCGTATCACTGGGAATATCTTGATCGCTTGGCAGACATCTTCCGGCGGGAAAATGCAGAAATTTATTACGTGGAGCTGGTGGCGGCGCAAGAAATCAGATTGGCGCGCAACGCCACAGAAAACAGGCTGCGATATAAGGCCACCCTTCGAGAATTATATCAAAATCGACAACTCTAATTTGCCGCCCGATGTGGCGGCCAAAATGATAAAAGACAGATTTTGCCTTTGAGAGGAGACAACACACATGAAGTATTTTGATGCACATGCACACTATTTTGTGAGGCAATTTAACAGAGACAGAGACAGGCTTTTGCCAAGCATGCATAAAGACGGCGTGGAGTATATCATAAATTCGACAAGCAGCAAAGAGCTGCCGCAGGCCCTATTGTTTGCGAAAAAATACGATTTTTTGTATCTAAGCATAATGTCTGACGATTATTATGACGAAAGTGACGACCCTAAAGCCAACGAGCACGTGATAAACAAAAAACTGGCAGGAGCCATAGAGGATATCAAAAGGCTTTGCGCGGAAAACAAAAAGATTGTTGCCTGGGGCGAATTTGGTATGGATTTTCGCAGAGCAGAGCCTACGAAAAAGGAAGTGGCCAAACAAACATTCTGGTTTAAAAAAGACCTGGAGGCGGCGCGGCAAATAGGTTTGCCCGTTGTAATTCATTCAGGGGATGCCTGCCAGCCGGTTTTTGATACCTTGCGAGAAGCCGATATGCCCGATTACGGATATGGTCGGGGCATGATACACTGCTATCTGGGTACGCCCAAGATGGCTTTGGAATATATTGAGATGGGCTATTTGATCAGCATTACCGGAGTTGTCACCCACCGATCGCCGCGCGGCAGAAATTTGGTTGAAGTTGTCAAAAAAGTCCCTATGGATAAGATGCTGATTGAAACCGACTGCCCCTATCTTACACCGGAGCCTATTCGCAACGAAAGAAACGATTCCGGCTACCTTAGATTTGTGGTTGACAAAATTGCGGAAATAAAAAATTGTTCGCCCGAAGAGGTGGCCGAGATTACAATGTTTAACGCAAAGTCGCTTTTTCGCATAAAGTGACTTGACATTTTTGCGCAATATGTTACAATTTTAATGGACAAAAAACCTGCCGCCGACTGCGGCAAGAATACGGGAGGATTTATGAGAAAAACAAAAACAGCAGTGATTTTATTGGTGTTGGCCTTTGTGCTGGCAATGCCAATGGCGGTCGCGGCGGCCAATCCCTTTGGTGAGGTACCCCATAGGGTTGAAGAGGGCGTAACCTATGTGCCCCTGCGCCTGACGGCTTATTCCTTGGGCATTGGTGTGGACTGGGACGATGAAAACAGAATTATTATCTTTATCAGCCCCGAAGGCGTTGAAGAATTAATGCCTTTGGAGCTGGTTGTCGCCCTGGGCGGCTTTATTGAGGATGGCACATCTTGGTTGCCCTTAGAAATGGCTCTTGTGGTATTTGCTCCGTCAATGCCGGAACAGCCTCTTGCACACCTTGCAGAGCCGGCAAGGACAGACCTTTGGGAAGCCGAAAACTTTGCCGATGTGCGCGAAGCCGCTTTCTCAACAGATTTGTCCCACGGGCAAATTGCTTTAGGATTTATCGAATTTATCAACGACAATCTGTACAACCGTTCTCCTTTTACATACCGAGAGAAGGAGACCGCAAGATGGCTTGTGGAAGAACTGCTGGCCATGGGTCACGACTTTGACTACATAGAAGTGCAGGAGTTTAGCTTTGGTGAAGTGGCCGAATTTAGTGTGCTGCCATGGGATTTGATGGCTACGCCTCCAATAGTGGGCGGTGGCATAATGCGCGAAAATCAGCTGAGCCAAAATGTCATTCTCACAATTCCGGGGCAAAGCGAACGTATGATTATTGTAGGTGCCCATTACGATACTCCTCACTACAATGCTTTTGACTATCCCGGATATGACTATCCCGGAGCCAGCGATAACGCATCGGGCGTGGCGCTGCTGCTTGAAAGTGCGCAACGCATGTTGGAGCAGGACAACTATTACACAATCGTGTATGTTTTCTTCGGAGCGGAAGAGGTTGGGCTTTTGGGTGCCTATTTCTTCTATGAATCTTTGGCGGACCATCAGCGCGACAACATCGTCATGATGGTAAATGCCGACGTGCTGATTGAAGGCCCTAACTTCATATACGGAACGGGGCAAATTGCAACGGAAGTTACGGAAGAACAAATTGAGGAAATGATTTTTATTTTGGCCGAGATATATGCCTTAATATTTGGTCTGGATATGGAAGACGCATTGATAATTGCTGCCATGGAAATTGCTGATGTACCTACAGAGATGTTGCCTATGGCAGCCGCGCAATTTGGCCTTTTGGGGATAGAAGCCAATCAGATATCAGAGCTGGTGGACGCCATTGCTCTTGATGTTCAATATCTGCACGATATCGACTTGCTTGCCGTTCCGGGTGCTGTCCTTATACCCAGCGACAGCTTGGTGTTTGCTTTTTCCGGACATACCATCGTAAGCTTGGTTGGCCTCTCAAGGATTGAAGATGTAGATCAAATACATATGATGGTCTTCTTTGACTACTTCACCCCCAGCGTGTTGCACACCCCATTTGACGACTTCCACTTCATCGAATATAACTGGTCCGGAATGATATATGATGCCATGCGTACTTTCTCCATTTTCCTCGAAGGTATACTGTTAGCCAGGTTTTAAATGAAAACAAACATTTCAAAGTGAAGATAAAGACCCCAATCGGCTCGCCTGATTGGGGTCAAAATTATGTAGATCACACACCATCAACAACATTTTGTTGTTTTTCACGATTCTGACGCGGATACAGCAGAAATTTTTCTATTTCTACGATAACTATGGGCAAAAGGGACAGAGCCGCCACTATAAGCCAGGCCTGCGCCCCCAGCGGCACTACACGGAAGATGCCTGCAATGGGTGCTGCGGATATAACGCTTACTTGCAGTATTACGCCTACCATCAGCGCGCCCACAAGATATCGGTTTTCGAGGATAGGTATGCGCAAAATGGACGATTCGCTGCGCATGTTAAAGGCGTGTATCAGCTGCGAGATGCTTAGGGTCGCAAAGGCCATTGTGCGGCCATAAGCTACGCCGCCGCCGATGTCAAAAAAGGTCACGCCCACACCAAAGGCGATAAGGGACAACAAACCTATCATGGCCCCTTCCAAAAATATCCTTTGCCACAGCTTTCTGCCAAAAAGTCCCGTGCGTGAAATTTTGGGTCGTCCCTTCATTATATCTTTGGACACGGGGTCAAGCCCCAAAGCAATGGCGGGCAGCGAATCTGTTACAAGGTTTACCCACAGCAGATGTATGGCCAACAGCGGTACTTGCCAACCCAACAGCACGGCCATGAATATGGTGATAATTTCGCCTATGTTGGACGACAGCAGAAAATGCACGGCCTTGCGGATGTTTGTCAATATGCCGCGCCCCTCCTCCACGGCGTGGACGATGGTAGCAAAATTATCATCGGTGAGGATAATGTCCGCCGCACCTTTGGCCACCTCTGTGCCGTTTATGCCCATGGCGCAGCCGATGTCTGCCGCCTTCAGAGCTGGGGCGTCGTTCACGCCATCCCCCGTCATGGCCACGATGTGGCCGTTTTTTTGGAATGCCTTGACGATGCGCATTTTATGCTCGGGGGACACTCTGGCAAAAACGGCGGTATGTTCCACAATTTTTTCCAATTCCTCCTGAGACAGTCCGGCGATATCCTCCCCGGTTATGGCCGTGTCATTAAGGCTGTGGCCAATGCCGATAGACCGCGCCACCGCTAATGCCGTGGCCGGATGGTCTCCGGTTATCATAACGGGGCGGATACCCGCCGTTTTGCATATGGCAACAGCCTCTCTGACTTCCGGGCGCGGCGGATCCATCATGCCCACAAGCCCCACAAAGACCAGATTTTCCTCAAGGTGATTCATATTGGGAGGCATTGCTTCCAGTTTGCGAAAGGCCACAGCCAGCACACGCAGAGCCTTGTCCGCCATTTTGCCCACATGGGCTAGTATCTCGTTGCGGCGCACAGCTGTTAGTGTGATGGCTTGTCCATTTTCAAAATAATGGGAGCAACGCGCAAGCAGCACATCCGGCGCGCCTTTGGTGACGGACATGCAGTCGCCGCCATCCTTATGCACCGTGGTCATCAGTTTGCGTTTGGAATCGAAGGGGATTTCCGCGATGCGCTGTTTTTCCACTTCAAGCTGCCCTTTGTCCAATCCATATTCCAGAAGCGAAGTGATGAAGGCCGCCTCGGTGGGGTCTCCCATAACTTGTCCATCGCTGACAAAGCTGTCATTGCACAGAGCCCCCAGTTTGATAATGTCCAGACTGGTGTTGCTGCCTTTGTGCAATTGCCCCCTGCCCGCCGAAATTTCCACAATGCGCATACGGTTTTGTGTCAAGGTGCCCGTTTTGTCGCTGCAAATTACGGTGGCACTGCCCAGCGTTTCTACGGCGGGCAATTTGCGGATTACGGCATTGCGGCGGGCCATGCGCTGTACGCCTATGGCAAGCATTATGGTGACAATGGCTACAAGCCCTTCGGGGATGGCGGCCACTGCAAGGCTGACGGACGTAATAAACATCTCCATCGGTGG
>Ga0123355_10021002_pt1 | contig 10441 bp, 5 predicted proteins | sample TergutEmb28metaG_3_FD_89872 | JGI IMG/M metagenome (GOLD analysis project Ga0123355, IMG submission 89872) | Embiratermes neotenicus P1 segment gut microbial communities from Petit-Saut dam, French Guiana - Emb289 P1 | ecosystem: Host-associated > Arthropoda: Insects > Digestive system > Gut ... | reverse complement strand
CGAAACATGTCGGAGTGTTTTAAAGTGTTTTAAAAGTGTTTTATGTGAAATTATATGTGCATTCGTTGGTTGATAAATTGAAGTGATTCTACGAAAATGCACGGTGCTACAATAAGATTTAAAGATGCGACTTATTCAGTTTATTACGTTACTGTAGGCAGCTCTACATGTTTCAGGTGTTGACACCCATCATCAGGAGCTCGTACAACTGTAAATACAGCTTCTGGTATTAATTAACCGGATCTACTACCATCCGCTCTCATTTTTGAGTTGGAACTCAACTCAACAACGAGAGCGAATGGTAGTAGATTCGGTTAATCAATACCAGAAGCTGTTTGGCGCTTATAAATTTGATGTGTGATTGACCGTGTATCTTAATTCAGCGACGATAACAAAACCAACTTGATGTCACTTTGTGTTGTACTTTATTTCTCTTTATGCACGGTCAACCACACATCAAATTTATAAGCTCCAAACAGGCAAAAACAGCACACGATACCACACACGGCGATCACACCACACGATCGTCTGCTCCTGATGATGGGCATGGAATTTCCCGAAACATGTTGAGCATTTTATAAAGAGAAATAAAGCACTACACAAAGTGACATCTAGTTGGTTTTGTTATCTTCACCAGAAGCTGTATTTGCAGTTGTACAATCTCCTGATAATGAGTGTCAACACCCAAAACATGTAGAGCTGTCTACAGAAGTGTAATAAACTGATTAAGTCGCATCTTGTTGGAAAATCATTAAATTCGATTCACGATGCACGGACCCATGTATATCAAAATTAACTGAAAATAATGTTTGTTTAATTTTCTCTACAATTTTTCGTTGAAATATTTTTCATTTTAAGAAGAATTGATCGAGATAAGATAAATTAAGTATATTGGTATAGCTCGTTCGAAACATGATGGCACACGCACAGAAACCAGATTTGGTCTTTCAGCGAAACGGACGAGTCCATTTAAATCGGCGGGGGTGTCAGTTCAGTCGGCTGCTGGCAGCCGAGGTGTGCGGATCAGCGGTGGTAATGCTGGATAGACCGTCTTCCGATACAGTGCAAGACTGCTGGCTACCCACTCCATTCGCATATTTCCCCTTCACTTCCCCTCCCGCGCGTCACCGTGTGCCATCAGATTCCGATCGCGCTTTACAATAATACAAACAACCAACTAGATGCAACAATACAAATTTATTAATAATTTCAATCAGCTCAACATGTTTCGGGCGATAATTTCGTCCATCCTCAGGAGCACTAGGCTGTGTTTACAGTTGTGGTATAATGCACCGACGATGCTGCCGACAGGCAGCGTCGTCGGTGCATTATACCACAACTGTAAACACAGCCTAGTGCTCCTGAGGATGGACGAAATTATCGCCCGAAACATGTTGAGCTGATTGAAATTATTAATATATTGCTATTGTTGCATCTAGTTGGTTGTTTGTATTATTGTATCAGTGATGCACGGTCACACAAATATCAAATGTATAACGGTCTTCGTGTAAAGTACCGTTATTATTGTCAGATCTTAATGAAACTTGAAAGTTCTTGAAAGATTTTCGAAAGGCGCTAAAATATAAAATTGTATAAAAATTCGTCCAGTGGGAGCCGAGTTGATACACGCGGGTAGACGGACGAACGAAGAGACATGACGAATCTAACAGGCGCTTTCCGCGTTTTTCGAAGAAGACTAAAATATTTATTGCAGGGCGTTCCTTGTGCTTCTAGGTATAGAGAAGGATTATTTCGCTAAAAGACGTTCACTTATTTGCAGATACCTTGCGATATTTTCTTTATTCTTCAACGTTTTCTGTTGCTTTTTCATCTTTCTTATCCTCGTTGCTTATCCCAAAGTCTTTCTCTTTCGTTTTCTCAATCTGTTTATCATTAACTACGATTCCATTCGTGGCTACATCTCGGGGGCTATTCATTAACATATTAGTCTTTTTTTATGATGACACCTTGTGGTCTTGTAAATGGCTAGCCATATTTCGGAGGGTCATACTGACCTCGTCTTCGGAGTACCTACTGAAAATGAAGGCAGTATGACCCTCCGAAACTTTGTTAAACACCACCCACAATACATTACCCAAGATTATAGTACTTTTCTTCAAGGTCGAGAAACCCCCCATCACTTATCATACAGTATTACTACAGTAGGACTGTGATGCCGTGTTGTCTGGTACATTGTTACGGAGGTTTCGTAGGAACCTGCTGTTGTCATTTTTAGATCTGAACACTTCTGGATGGCTATAAAGATTCTGAATTACCCCTTTAACCTTTATCCTGATAACGTGGAAAATATGGTGAGCTCCTAATAATGCCAGAAAATGGAAGATGGGATTTAATCCGGCGTTTAATGGGTTAAAGCCCAGTGGTCACCAGATGTACCAACAGGTTTAACATTCAACAATTCTACGTTCTGCTCACACAGTGTATTTATACGTTCTGTATGGATCTCAGAACAAACAGCGATTATTTCCCTGTACAGCATTAAATGGCTGGTTTCTATAACCGATAAAATGAGTGTTTACTGCGTGGTACGGACTGGGTCTTTAACTGTAACTCAAATTTAAAGGGCCAGTCTGCTGTTAGGTCGGCAGTTTAGCAGGACTGTGTTTTGCACTGAGCTACATGGTGTCCTAAACCATAAGGCTATGTACATAATACTACTCTGCTATACTATACTATAATATACTATATTATATTACACTATACTATGCTATACTACACTATACTATACTATACTAAACTACACTATACTACACTATACTATACTATACTACACTACATTTTACTCTACTACACTATAATATACTATACTATACTATACACTACTATACTATACTATACTATACTATACTATACTATACTATACTATACTATACTATACTATACTACACTATACTATTCTACACTATACTATACTATGCTATGCTATGCTATGCTATACTATACTGTACTATACTATACTATACTATACTATACTATACTATACTATACTATACTATACTATATTATATTATATTATACTATGCTATAGACATATGAATATTCATCGCACTGGAAATCTGGAAGTCGGTAGCCTTGATTATTTCTAACTGTATGAAGTTTTTGTGCTTAAGGAAGCCCCACGCAATAAAGACATATTGGAACGTGGCAGTATAATGTCACGTGTTATTATTGGGAATGATTTAGCATCTTAACGCCGCTGCTGCTTTCCCTGGCAATGTAACCTTCTGTGCATTGGTCCCATTGGCCGTCAGGGCGCTGCGAATATGAGAAAGCTCTTTGCCTCTGTCGGAAAACGAACCCTGGCTCCTCGACAGTGGAAATCGAAGCCTAGTCACTACACTGACTGAGCTATCGTGACCAGGCAGTGATGACTCATAAAAATATAAAGCCAGCCCTGATAATGTTAACCTTCATTGGCTTGACTTGTGCCACTGTAAAGGAAGCATCATTAGAACTGACAGACACACAAACAAGTGGATTGTAACTCTTTAGCCCTGAGCTGCCATGAATAATAGAACTGGTGATTATGAAACGCGTCGTTACCTAGCAACGGAGACAGAAAGCTCTCATGTCTGAAGACTGACCAGCTTGGGATACGTGCTTCAAAATACAACAGCAGAATCCCGCATTTGGACACCACAGTGCGACAACGAACTAAGGAACATCCCGTAGTTCAGGACAGCGTAACACGAAAGACACAGTATCGGTCCTTAGAAGCCCTTCAGCAGAAGCAAACCCTTCACAGCACAGTGGTTACTGTATGTACCGTCTGCTATAACAGTGACATCTGTGCATTATGCCCATCTTATATGTTTGCGTAGTCGCTGATGACATTAAATTCAGAATACACAAACAAACAAAATCTGACCAACAAATTCGGAAGAAAAATATAAGAAGCACGGGACGTGGTGAGGTTTCAGGGCCATTTGTAGGTCGGTGAAGATACAGTAAACAAGGAACGCTGTCCCTGTCCACGCCATGAAGGCGTAGAAGGGAGAAGATGTATATTCTGAACTTCTACACCTAATACACTTTACGTCAGCCGCTTTACAACCGGGAAATAAATCCGGTACCTGTTGACTAGGGTGCCGGGCGGGCAGCAGAGCTGGTCTGAAGTTTCTGGAAACGAGACAAATCTCTTGTAACGGCTGGCAGTCGAACCAGTGACCATCCAGCCCAGAGTCTTAGAAACTATCCTGGCCACAGGTGGATGGAGACACAGAGAAAACCCACGACGTACTTCAGGATACCAGATAATACATCTGAGAAGTTAACCCAGTAGGCTGTCATAAAAACGAGGCATAAAACCTGGGTCAATAAAGCGACCAACCGCGATCTGTACCAGAGGGGATCCTCTCAGCTACATCAACATTGGTTCTGGAGCCCATACAAGCGTCCTATTCGAAGCCCCTAGATGTTCCCTTACCTTTGGTGTAAAGCTGCCGGAGTGGTTGGTCCTAATCTAGTGCCGAGGCACGGATGACGAGGAGCATTCTATCCACTTTCTCTATCCGCCTTCGTGACGGAGCACAGGGACAATTACATGAATGTAGGGCCCTATCCCTATATCACCGTCTTCGGATATCCGCAGGTTTCCGGCACCCACTTGTTCGGGTAGTCGTCACTTGAAAGTAGTGCACGACCTTTGTGCCACTTCAGCACTCTGCTTTTTGTGCAGCCGTGTTGGTCAGTGCGAGGGGGACACAGTGCATTGTGTGCAGGTAATCGGGGGTAATAAGTAGCCATTCACTGCATAGGGGCGGTCAACAACCCCGTCCGCAGTTATTAAATATCACCCCCACCCATCCCGCTTCCAAAACTTATTGAAGTTGTATTTAAATTGCTGCAATTAACTAGCGCCCTCTTTTGTTTGTATTGTGTTCAGTTTGAATACGTTCTGGAATTTGGTAACTACATTTTGGAATAAAAAAATATCTGAATATCACCGTGCGTCACATTAATAGGAGGACTGCCCACTTCTGCACCGGAACACGGAGTTGTCACGTTGGCAGAACTGTCAATGTGTGTATTTTGGCTGTAGTGTCACGACCATTGGGCCCTGTTCGTTGCCCGAGGTCCACCAAATGTTTTGCAAGTGATGAAATCGAGGAAAAAGAGACAGGTAGGGGCATGTGGCACGTATGGGAAACAAGAGAGATGCATGAAGTTTTGGTGGAGAGACCCGAGGTAAGGAGACAACTTGGAAGACTTGGGAATAGATAGGATGACAGTACTAAAATGAGTTTTCAAGAAGTGGGGCGGAAAAACATGAGTGGATTGATGTGGCTCAGGATAGGGACAGGTGGCAGGCTCTTGTGAATATGGTGAGGAGCCACCATAAAATGGGGATGTCAGTTTTTGTTCACGGCCAGTCGTGGGTGTCAAAATCATATCCATTTTCGTTCACGGCTAATATTCATGTTTACAAACACGTCAATTAAAAAACAGAATACCGAGTGTCAAGGCATGCGGCTGCAAAATGAAACTTGCTAGCGGGTACCCGCTAGGCAAGCAGACGGCACTATCTGTCTGCCTGTTGCTGTGTGTACCGTCTTGAACTCCTGATGATGGACGGAAAGACCGTCCGAAACATGTAGTGTCATTCCAAAATAAAACAAATTTGAAGCAGTGGTGCATCTAGTTGGTTTTACTGCTCAAAGTAGACAGCAGTATCTGTTTGACAAATGCCTGTTGCTGTATGTACAGTCTTGAACTCCTGATGATGGACGGAAAGACCGTCCGAAACATGTAGAGTGTCATTCCAAGTAAAATAAATTTGATACACTGGTGCATCTAGTTGGTTTTACTATAGAAATAATATTACGATGCACGGCCATATGAACGTCAAAATTGATAAACTTCGTTTCAAATAGTCTTCTGCCTCCCGAAGCAAATATCTTCCGGAACTGCTTTATGCTCTTTCACAAGTTATGATCCGTGGACCAGCAAGGGTATTATACCTGCTGGTCGTGGCCGAAGACGGATATGAACCCTTCCTCGTGAAGGGTAGGCAATTAATCGTGGACGAAAAGGGATATGCCTCATAAGACGAGGGGAATTTCTCGTCTAGTTGAGAACTCGTTAGCTTCTAAGGAAGGACTGCTCCATGGAGTTAGTTTGTCCGTTGCCTGACGTGCTGCGCTTATTACACAAGACCTATCGACCGAATGTCGCAGTTGAGTAGCCTGAACTCTAATTCATATTTGCGAGGTCTCGAGCCCACATCTCAGCCCGAAGACCGGCCAATATGATGGACATAGCTGAAGAATAAGAGACCAACTTGATGCCACTATTTATTAAGTTTTATTTCACTTCTTCTATGCTCAACATGTTTCGGACATTAATAAATCCATCATCAGGAGCCTGCGACTTTTCTATTGTATCACCACATTGGTCGTGTGTTCTTGTTGCACAGCTTGAGCCTGCCACACGGATACCACCCCAACCCAGCCACACCGAAACTCCAACACACATGGAAACAAGAACACACGACCAATGTGGTGATACAATAGAAAAGTTGCAGGCTCCTGATGACGGATGTATTAATGTCCGAAACATGTTGAGCATAGAAGACGTGAAATAAAACTTAATAAATAGTGACATCAAGTTGGTCTGTTATTCTTCAACTATCACAATGATGCCCGGTCCAGTATACATAAGGTGATGGACATATTTAGTGGTTTTCCTCGGTTTCTGCAGACAAGTTACGGGATTACACGTCTAGCAATGTCATCATTGTTTCCTTCCACGCCACATCCGATTCATCATTTACTATTCATCCTATACTCCGAAGGTATGGAGCAGGGGGACCATCGAGAAGGGCTTCAGGAGATGACCTATAAGAAGCTATTTGGGCAAAGTAACTAGTTAATAAATAAAAACATGTTTTCCTTATTTGACTGCTCCTTATTTCTGTTCGTCGAAATACGATAGATTCGTTTCAGTTAGTTATGAGTCTCCTGTCTTCGTCAAATCTTTTAAAGCCTGTTGTTCATGTGACTGTTAACTGGCAACTACGCGAGCCACTTGCGACTCCATAACCGCTTTGTTCAAACCCTTAGTTTATACAGCCAATGCCGGCGTTGTTATTAACCATAAATGCGACGTCCCCTATTGATTAATTACATTGATATGTTTTTTTCGATAATAGAATTATCGATTAGGGTCGAAATCACAACACTCCAGGTATTTTACCACTAATCTACAAATCCACGCTCGATTCCAGTCAATATCACTTGTGTCGAAAATAGAAATTTCAAAGTAGCTGTCATTATGAAAACCAATTGACTGATTAAGTTACTTAGCTGAATTTCGGAAGCCGTGCACTGTTTGTGCCGTCTAACTCTTTGTGTTCTGCATTGCTGTTGGTCCGAACCGGTAAATATCCCTCTCTCCACCGGCGATTGGTCACATAAACTGCTTGTATGTGCTAGTCCTACTGCCTCGGAACCTGAACATGAAGGCTGCAAGGTCCTCCGAAAGTGGACAGCGCAGTCCACCGCCTCACGGTGCAAGAACTACGAAACGTGTTCGGTAATTGACGGTGGGTCACGGTGCACCGTTTTGAGAGAGGGTCAAACAACATGTGCAGTTGATGTTTGTCTCGCTGCGTGACTGTAAACGGCCGGAAGACGTTAAAAAGTCGGTGACAACAAGGGCACAATTGTACAATTAAATCTGCACGTTTTATTGAACCGATTGCTGAACTGGTTTTAAATATTTTGCCCCTGGTGTTTTTGTATCGATGGATGATTCTAGCTAGTTGAGCTGTCATCACTGTGACATGGTTCATTCCGTGTATTTGATTTATTGCTTAGTGTTGGTGGTGTTACCGGGGAATGGAGAAAATTACATAACGAGGAGCTTAGGGATCTTTACTCCTTACCCAATATTGTGCGGGTGGTAAAATCGAGAAGAATGGGATGGGCGGGGCATGTGGCGCGTATGGGGGAGAGGAGAGGTGTGCATAGGGTTCTAGTGGGGAAACCTGAGGTAAAGAGACCAATGGAGAGACCCAGACTTAGATGGGAGGATAATATTAAGATGGATCTTCGGGAAGTGGGAGGGGTTGGAGACTGGATGGAGTTGGCTCAGGATAGGGACAGATGGCGGGCACTTGTGAATACGGTGATGAACTTCCGGGTTCCATAAAGTGCGGGGAATTTCTTGACTAGCTGTAGAACCAGTTAGCTTCTCAAGAAGGACTCTGCTCCATGGAGTAAGTAAGTAAGTAAGTAAGTAAGTAAGTAAGTAAGTAAGTGTGTTGGTGGTGTTACCAGAATGTTAATACGTCACAGTGCGCGGAATGAGCAACGTAAAAGCCAGAATACGGTTTAGATTAAGCCGAAACGTGCAGCTTTAATTACGATTTTTACAAAACTGGTCTTGTTTGGCGGTAATACATACGTCAGTATTGATGCCACAGCAGAACGGGGTGCAGGGAATTTAAAAGTATCACAGCTGGTCAATGTCGCATCGTCGTACGACGCACACCTAGCCAACTACACTCTCTACAACAGATTCCTACACAACACGATATGCTGCCACATCTTGTTTACAAAAACGAACTAAATCGTGAATATGTGATAACTTTAACAAGGAACGACGAAACTCCCTGATGATAATCGGAAAAGATCGAAACATGTCGGAGTAGTTTTAAGTGTTTTAAAGTGTTTTAAGTGAAGGTTATATAGGTGCATTTGTTGGTTAATAGTTGAGGTGATATTTACAAGTAATGCAATGCATTGCGAACATGTACTTTAAACAAACATTGTTTATGCATGAACATAATTCCCAGGATTAATGATATGTTATTATTAAACGTTTGTTGTGTTTGACGATAATATATACGCCATTGTTGGTGTCACAGCATGGTGGGACGGACTGCATTTGACATGGCTAAATATTGGTGACTACCACAACGCGGTTCGCAGTTGCGCTGAACGGTTGTCCGCACCACTGTTCGGGTAGCAGTGCAGATGTTCTGGTGCGCTGTGCTAAGCTGTACTTATGAAAAAGCTGCACAAACTGAGGCTCCGGCATTTTGTGCTGCAGTGTCCGTGTAAAGAAGAAGAAGAAGAAGGAGAAAAAGGAGAAGAAGAAGAAGAAGAAGGAGAAGAAGGAGAAGAAGGAGGAGGAGGAGGAGGAGAAATAGAAGGAGAAGGGGAAGAAGAAAAGAAGAAGAAGAAGAAGAAGAAGAAGAAGAAGAAGAAGAAGAAGAAGAAGAAGGAGGAGGAGGAGGAGAAGAAGCTCCAACGCTTTATCCTGCAGTGTTCTTGCAGCTAAATTAAGACTTCAGGATTTTGTGGCTGACTGTTAATTTGACAAAAATTAAAATACGATCCCTTTGCTCTTTTGGAACGTTAAACTGCATAGGTTTGTATTTGTTTACCGACGTTTCGGGACAGCATATCTGTCCCATCTTAAAGGATCATTCAGTCCAAGAAGAATTAAAACTTCTTTTGTGTTTAACTGTCCACATAACTGTAGTAATCAGGCTGCGGACTGGATGGTCCTGGGATCGAATCACTGCAGGCGCAAGAAACTTCTCTCGTCGCTGAAACGTCCAGACCGATTCTGGGGACCACCCAGCCTCATATGCAAAGTGTATTTTCCGAAGGGGTAAATTGGCCAGTGAGTGAAGCTAACCACTCATGTCCACCTAGTGCAGAGGTGAAGAATGTGTGGAGCCTTAACACAACTCCCGCTATGGGCCTTAATAGCGTGGACGGGGAAACCTTACCTTTACCGTGCACGTGACAAAACTAAGGCTTCAACATGCTGTACCGGACTGTCCACGTAACAAAACACTTCAATGCGAATTTGACGTGGGATTTTCAATTAGCGTTAAAATGACAAACGGTAATTTGTAGTAAAGAATCCCTCCACTGACGGCGCTGCAGTTACGGTTCAGAGGAAGCCCTAGTTTAGGTCGTAATGGCGTCGTTATGTTTCCTGCAAGTGGTCTGTTTGTTTGATATTTATGTGGCATGGCGTGCCCTGTTTGTAATCCCGCAATAGTAATACAGAAGGAGAAATACGGTTATGAATATTATACTAATTAACGCCCGGGCAGCTGGGTTCCAGCTCCAGTGCAGGCAGGCAGGCTCCTTCGCAGCTCAGCTGAGGAATAAATCACTGTGCGCAGAGTGTAGGACTGTGACAAGTACAGTGTCGCGCTTTGTTTGCTTTATCTTCTGCTCTTTTCTTTTTCTCTTTTTCTTTCTTTCTTTTTTTTTTTGGGGGGGGGGGGCAATTTTTTTCCCCTTTTTTTTTTTCCCCCTTGTTTCTTTTTTTTTTTTTCCTTTTTTTTTTTTTTTTTTTTACTTTCTTCTAGGCTGCACAGTGGGCATAATGTTTATAATATGTTAATTGGAGATCTGAAATACTGGTAAATATTCATTTTTCATCTGCATAATAT
>Ga0123355_10021001_pt1 | contig 10441 bp, 6 predicted proteins | sample TergutEmb28metaG_3_FD_89872 | JGI IMG/M metagenome (GOLD analysis project Ga0123355, IMG submission 89872) | Embiratermes neotenicus P1 segment gut microbial communities from Petit-Saut dam, French Guiana - Emb289 P1 | ecosystem: Host-associated > Arthropoda: Insects > Digestive system > Gut ... | reverse complement strand
TAGCCACAATACTGTGGGAGTCTGCCACCAAGTCACCTTTCTCATCCTTCACTATATTACATTTAGGCTGGTACCCCTTCTTAAAGTAATTGGTGCCCCTATACAAGTCCCTAATGTTTTGGACAGAACATCATAAATATAAAAATTAATAATATGGTCTTTCGTGGACAATCAACTACCTAACACAAAGTTTCGGAAAGAATTACTATGATAGCTCATACATACACATGGAAATCAAAGAAGCATGCACAGATAAATATACATTTAGCAGTCAGCTTGCAAAAATTATTTCTTTTAATACGTGGACAAATGTGACTCATAAAAACAGCTACTGCTATTGCATTCAGACAAGCTACTGCAAAGTTGGAAATATTTGTATTTACTAGTGACTAATATGGGTAATGGGGCCTTCCCCAGGGGTAAAGAGTCTGGAGCATGACATTGACCACCCACTTCCCTCTAGCACAAAGGTTAAGAATGAGTATAGGTATACATACACCAGTACAGTGCTCATGTCAACACATTCCACACGACCAAGAAAACTGAACAAATGTGCATTAAGTTTTATCAGAAACTAGGAAAAACTTGCACAGAAACATACAATATGATTAAAATGGCTTTCAGAGAGGAATCCATGAGCCGTACTCAAGTTTTTGAATGGTGTCACTGTTTTAGAGAAGGGCAAACATCTTTGGAAGGCGACAAACATCCCGGATGACCACTGACAAGCACGAACAGTGAAATGATTGACATAGTATGTAATTTGTTGGAAAGTGATAGAAGATTAAAGATCAGAGGAATATCCAAAGAAGATGGAATTTGATCAGTTCATGTCATGCAATTGTGACTGAAGGTGTGGGCATGAGATGCGTAGCAGTGCAGTTCATTCCGTGAGTGCTGACAGCCGAACAGAAGGATAATCACTTGTTCAAAGCCACTGACATTTTTCAGTGCACAGAATTAGATGCAGATTTGAAAGGAAAAATTATCACTGGCAACAGAACATGGATCTAAAGCTATGACCAAAAACAAAGGCCGAGTCAGCAGTTTGGAAATCTCCTTCATCCCTACGGCCAAAGAAATATCAAGTACAAAGCAAGACAAAAGTACTGCTCACAGATTTTTGTTGTTGTTGAAGACGGTGTTGTGCATCATGAGTTCGCTTCAGCAGGTCAAACAGTAAATATGGAATATTATATACAATTCTGCGGCATCTACAAGATGCAGTACACTGCAAGTGACCAAAGATGTGGTCATCAGGGAACTGGCAAATCCACCACAACACAATTGTCTCAGCTCGTGCAACACTTCTTAGCCACACATAAAATCCCACAATTGCAGAAATCTCTGTATTCTCCCCATCTTGCACTGTGTCTCTTTCTTCTGTATTTCCCAATACAAAACTTGATCTGTAAGGGAGAAGATTTGATGACGTGGAAATCATACAACAGAATATGACACAGCAGCTTCTATCAACTTCAAATCACAGGGGGATTAGTCCACCATTCTGTTTACTATAGTAAGCATTACAAGTGAAGCCTGGATACTTCTTGAACAGCCTACATATTAGCAGACTGAAACATACAGCATTACTTCAAAAATACAACATGACACAAATATATTATGCAGTGATAAACCTGCACAAATTTTTTTAAAAACCGCGTAATGTCTCATTCTGGTGTAGGGCACATTTGGAGTAACACTCACCTCATTTCTATGGCCAGATTCTTGTTTAATAGCAAGCAGCTTACATTTTATGCCATTTCTTGCTCTAAAGTACAGTTAAGGTTGTCCCTGAGCACATAGGCAGAACAGAGGTACAGCTCCACTCACTAACCTTCGCACTAGATGGAGATGAGTAGTCATCTTCATGCTCTGGCTGCTTTAACCCTGAAGAAAAAGTCCCTGGCACCAATTGGAGGCTGGATAAGGTTCAGAGCTGGTCCTTACATTTTGGAGAAGGAAAAAATATCTTGCCCTTGCCAGAAAACGAACACTGAATTGTCCAGCCCACAGCCTAATCACTGTACTGACTACACCATCCAGCTCCTAACTGATCACTACTGGTCAAAAGCTGCACACACACACACACACACAAACACGTGCAAAGTGAAGTGAACCCAAAATATACAGACGTGCTGCACAAAGAACACTTCAAATCATTGAAATTAAACTAAAAACTATATAGTAACAACATGCTCAGTTAAATTCATATGTATTCACATTGAAGACTGCTCATGCACCATGCAGTTCCATCTGTCAGATTTTAAGTTTTGTAAAAATCCACTAACAATATTGTGGACCTAAATTCTCTTACCAGTTGATAGCATTAATGCACAAATTAATGAGAGAGCTTAACATTCACACAATGTTATAAACCTATTAACAATGCTTTATTTCAACACTCGAAGGCACAATATTAATCATAAATAAATATTATAGGCATATCTCCAATATGTACACTTTTAACATTCATAGATTGTGCACATGGTTGGTGAAATAAAACTGAGTACACCGAACTACTAAAAACGATTGGTCTCAAATACTAACAGGCATGTAACATGCATGCTTTTGACAATGGTTGTACAGTACATGAGTAGTATCAACAGCATTTACAAGACCTTTCACTACCATCATAAAAATACTCAACCCAATACACTACATATCAGAAGCAAACTGCTTCCTTCTTCAGGTGAAGAAGGAAGCAGTTTGCTTTTGAAATGTAATGTATTGGTTTGAGTACTTTTATGAGAGTGAAAAAAGTACTTGTAAATGCTGCCATCATTACTAACTATGAAGCTTCACAGACACTGTCCACTTACTCACCAATATCACAAATGCAAATCAAAAGCCAAGTATAATGTGTTCCATGAAACACATGTGTGGAAGTGATCATGAAGATTAGCCTTCATGAACTGAGAACATCATTTGATCACAGTAGGTTTGGGAAAAAAACTGAACAAAAGGGAATGTGGGGAAATTGTGTACGATTTTAATGTGAAGCAAATACCAAACAGGCAAAGAGTCTGTTGCATCATGAACTTTTCAATTTTTTTAGACAAGAAATCCTCTCAAATGAAACGCACTAACAGGGCAAAGTACATGTCAATCACATGGGAGAATTTCAGTACTAAATTATTCCAATGTCTGAAGGGTAAACATGTCTTAAGTGGTGTCATCTTACACAACTTGTCACTTAACTGTATGTCACTGTTGCTGCAAAACCAATTCTTCTTAATAAAAATGATGTCTTCAGTGTAAACTCTTTTTTGAGTCTTAGGCAGCAGCACAATGAGTGCTATGCACTTGGCATAATGCTTGGACCATAAATTACAGGTCTCATCCAAAGGTACTAAATATAAAGAAAACAGAATGTTCCCGGCAATTATGAAGATTACCCTGGAAGCAATTCATGTGTGTACACTTGTAGCAGCCTAACATACATGTAAAGTGCACATCTACAATGGGTCTGTTCATATTCTTGTAACTTGTGTCATTTCTGAGCAGTCAATAATTTAATTTTGAAGAGATGACACTGATTCTCTCTTCTTCACATGATTAGTATAACTTCAAATGAACAATGCCATGATTTCTTACTTGTTTCTTCCCAGCCCAACTTCCAACAGCTCGTTGAGTCTTCTCGCAACTACCACATGTTTCCTTCCCATTAATCTTGCTCATCCCACTGTAAAGAAATGTTCAGATATTTATTGTTTGAAAGTGGGGAGCAGTAGCAGTAGTAATTCACACAATTCTGAAAGTTACCTGTTACCTTTCAGTATGTAACTTGGAAGTGAAAAATCTCCTGTGTCTGTGCTTTGCTGACTGTGGACTCTTTGACTTCCTGCTGGGACTGCAGATGAAAAATAAAACTGTTTTTAGTGACACACACCACTGTACACATGTGCATAGTGCAGTAAATGCTTAAAACATTTCAGTTTGAAAATAATGTTAATGGAAAAGCAAAAGAGCTTCAAGTAGGCTGATTCAAGAATCTGGCAGATTAATGAGGTAAAAACATTTAATGTGAAAGCAGAACACTGATTCTGAAGCCATCTGTCATCAATACAGATTTCACACTGTATCAATACTTCTGCATTTCAACATACTTTGGAACAACGCTGATTGAAAAACAAGGCACAAGAAAGTGAGTAATAAATGTCAAATACTGTGTTAAGTTTCAAAAGAACTCTTTAAGTAGCCACCCATTGCATACAGATTTGTGTGTTCTGGACAAAATTCCACTTATACATTGCACTGCACAGCATACGTATTTTATGACAGAACTGTCTTGGAGAATGTATTGTACTTACCTGAATACAAGACGACCCTGCATATAAGACACCCCCTTCATAGTCTTCAATTTTGAGACATATACATATAGTGTGCACATTTACGTGAACAATTATAAGGTGATGCCCATTTTTAGGTTAATGAACTAGGAGAAAATTGTCTTCACTTGGGTAAATAAGGTATTATTTATGGGAGTCTGGATCATTTTATACCAACAGAGAAAAATTTCACAAGTAGAAAGGCAAATATTCTGAAACTCATACACCCAATACTCATGCACAGCCACTTTAGACAATAACAGACCCTAAAAGATTAAGTATTTCTTAAATAATCAACAAAATTCCACCATTTAAAAATGAATGCAAAGAAAATTGAAATCAACTGCAATGAGGGACCAGAAGTACTACATGTCTACCAGCCAGTTACTTCCATTATAATAAATGAAGAAACTCCTTGGATCAAAAATATTACATACAAGAGCAAACTATAGCTATACAAATTATTACTGAAAGCAGGTCAATTAATACTACCATACAAACCTGAAATCTAAGAGAACTTCGAGATTTCTTCTGAATGCTAACTGTACAAAGTTCTAGAAACTGTCAACAGATTGAATAAATACAGGGCATGACAATTTCATGAAAAGAAGATGTAGCTAATGTCTTTGTAAATCAAAACAAGAAACAAATTAATGCAATATGTTTTAAACATCACTTGAAAATTTGTGTACCATGGACAGAGACAAAGTCATGCGACATGACAACATGCAACAAGTGCTCCAGAGCTACTTACTTTGGATGTGAACAAACTGGAGAATAAATATAATAGTCATGTGCCATGGACCTGGAAGGAGTGTAAGGAATGTTGGCTAGTGCTACACTCTGCGGGAGCTTTTCCAAAACATCTTGCCTGGAACACCGACATGCATACTCATATACAACACATCTCACACAACATGCAAGACACATCACGTGAAATAATTGAAAAAAGGAACACATCACATATAGCTAATATCCAGCAGACAGACATATTTAGGTCCAATGTCAGGCATGCATATGAATTAAACTCTGTATCTGTCATTTTTCAGATCAAGTGCTAATGATGTCTGAATGATGAGGTTAAATGAAGCCACCAGTTGATATACTATAACTGCTCTGTAAAATTATTTTACTTTATCAGGTTTCCTTGCTTGTTGAAATGTCATGACCACTAGCACAAGAAGCTGAACTCACTCATCAGGCAATTACAACAAATTCTAAAGATAAAAGAAAATTCTACTCTTGGAATCTTAGGCATATCCAAGTCAAGAAAATGGACAACATATAATGCAGCATTACATAACAATCAATGGCCATCACGAAACTTTACAGAATTGTGACCACTGGTAATGTACAGAATCTGTGACTGCATGTGACCCCACACCCTTACTGTGACTGCATGTGACCCCACACCCTTACTGTGACTGAAGGCAGACAGGTAACTCAATCTTAAACTCAAGCTCAAAGTAAGAGAAACCTTTGGTATTGCAGTTACAATTTTCACCACTTTCTTTAAAATAAAAAAGATTATGTTAACAAGTTTCCTTAATAAGCATGCCCCCAATATTGCAACAATTCCTATACTATGAAACTTCATATGATAGAAACCATCAACAGTATTTCTGTTTTCTGACAAAACATGTCTCTGCACTAAACTTCATACTAAGAACTACTACACAGAGGAAAAGGGAGTGGGAAGTGTGTGAAGCTGGAGAAAAGACAGCACATTCTGAAACGGGTAACACACACAAACATGCAAAGTACGAAAAAACACAGCACAGACATGACAGACTACAGATACAATAGAAGATTAATACAGAAGCACAAAGTACTGAATTCATTTTAACTGTCTTCCATGTCTCTGAATCTGCCAAAAGCCACTATCACATCTCACCAGCTATTCCTCTTTGAGTATGGAATGTATGCCACATTTTGTAATTACATCACATATTCTTTTGTTAGTAAGAAAATGCAATTAAAAAAATACAAAACAGGAATTGACAAAATCTTATAATGCTGCAGCCCTGCTTATTTGGAAGCACTGGTTCACAAAAGTATCAGCATAATCAATTACATACACACACAGAAAATCATATTTACAAATGCAAAGCCAACACAACATTGATTTGCAGCCATGATGCAAAAAATAAAAGATTACAAACTTTTTCTTGTTCGAAAATGCACCAGCTACTTCAGAAGCCTTCCGTTTCTTGTCCGACTTAACGCATGGAGTTGAAAAATCTGGTGTGGATGTAATAAGATGATTCTCATCTACTTCCGGAGTTCCCTTCCCAACCATTTTCTTCAATCCATTCAACACACCTGTGACAGTACAACATAAAGCAAAGACATAAACACTATCAGAATTGTTATTCATTATTCTAAGCAGTTTGTTGCATTCCATTTCCTGATCAGTGCATAGAGTGATGCAAATTAATTAACAGTTTACTGGTATTGGGATTGGAGTCCTCAATAAACATCTGAAATGGCTACAAATGTGAGAGTGCATGAAGAAGGAAGGTTGTTGCCTGGGTGGAGGTGTATCAACCTCTCACATAAGATAATGAAATACAAACTGCAGAACAAAAATGTTTACAAGTGAATCCCCCATTCAAGTGTCAATGCTTTTTTAAACTGTTATTATTCTCAAAATTTAATATTAAAATTGATTTATTAGATGTCTACTGAACAATTCATTAGAAACAGAACCACTCCTCTCAGCACAGTCCATAAGAATTAACTGTTCCCAAGCAATTTTTTTGTATGCAACGGGAACATTTTCGTAAAAACACAAAGTATCCGAAATCAACAAAAGTAGGGATAATATGTGAATAATGTGATTTACTTTGCAGCTATTTGTAAATTATAGCCTCTCTTGGGGGGGGGGGAGACAGAGAGAGATACAAGTCTCACTGCATGTGCTACTCACTACTCTGACTATATTTCCAACAGATTTACTGTTCTCTCTGAAGTCAGAACTCCTACACACCTCACTGCACTGTCAAAAGTCAACATTTAGACATGAACACAAGTTCTCCGAGTACCCATTAAATTCAGGAGGGAATTCTCACCTATTTGTTACAGCAAAGCACAAACATACAGCTCATCACACCATACAGCTCTATTGGGGCTCACTCGGGTATTTATTTATTAGTTCCTTGCAACCTCCTTTCAAAGTTCTTACTGTGTGGTACAGTGAAAACACTTATTAGATGAAAAAGTGGCTTTTTACAGAATGACTTGCTGTAATGTTTTGTCTGTTTTAGCACCTTATTTACTTCACACACCATATAGGAAATGACAATTTTTTTTTCCTGTCACTGACATGAAATTCAAAATTTAACCTTCCATTAAGTGGGCTAACAAATGCTCACCCTTCCATTCCTCAATTTCCTTCACGTATTAGAATTTAACAAAACAATGCCTGAACTTCTTGCAAGATACAGTCCTCTTACTGTATAATTCTCAAAGACATACAGCACATATAAATGAACTATGCTCACTTGCAGCAGGTGTAACATCTTCCTCTACCACTGCCTTGTACTCGGCATGAACATATTTGGGAATGTGGAGCTCACAGTGGTTAACTCCTTCCACATGTACATAGTCTAACACTACTCTTTGTTTCTTGACAGACAGTTTATTTGGATATTTACAGGCCACTTGTGTCATCCCATTTCTAGTATCGGCGTGAAAAGAGCTGAGCACCATGACAAGCTACAATTCTGATGTGTGTCATCCCCGTTGTTTTATACAATAGTAAGGAGCTTAGTGCAGTAATACATACAGTCAAGCACAACTATATAGTTGTGTTTGACTGTATGTATTACTACACTAAGCTCCTTATAAGCTACAAGTTTTTCATTGCACTTTAATAAAAACACACCCTCTTGCCTCATTTCACCCATCTTATTCTCTTTTAGATTTCATGGCACTTTTTATTTCAGTTGCATTTTTGTACCAGATGGTAAAACATCCATAATCAGCAGCTCAACACCCAGCTGTGATAAGGGGTAGTACTCACAAGTAATGCCATGACAATCTGAAGGGAGGATGACAGGGACTTTCAAAACAGCGGACTGCTCCAGTAACGTGTTGCAACAAAAATAGCAGTAAAATGGTACTTCTGTACAACTGTTGGATGTATTTAGTTTCCATATGTGGGGTGGGAACTGACTTCAGATATATTCAGTTTCTGCCTAGGTAAAAACTAATTGAAGTTTTAATTTGCTAATTGTTATTATGGAAGGGTCAAAATAAGTGAATGGAAAAAAAGGATACCAATACAAATGTTCTTTTGAATAAAATAACCAGATGTTGCGGGTTCTTTGAAATGTTAAACCTGAAAATTTAGTTCTGCAAGCTTATTCATCAACCACTTAGAATACATAATACCATTTTCACACATTCTCTATTTGCAGTTAATAATTAATTCTTGATTTTGTATCAATATTTTTCACACCCCAATCCCATAGGCCCAAATCTGCCAATCACATTTTCCCATACTTCATACTGGGTATTGTTCACCTTGCATGTTCAAGTACTGGCAAAGACCATGGCATAATCAATTCACCTTAAAGACATATAAACACAGCAAGGATCTCTAAAACACTGGCAGTACAGCCCAGTTCCATGCAGCACCTTCAGCCAAACACAACCAACATCAAGTGCACGGTATGTCTCTCTAATACTTCTTCCCATCCTGAGTTTGTACCAATATAACAAACACTACATCTGAATTGATATCAATACATTTAAAAGTAACAAGTAATGGAACATACGTGTTATTGATCCACTTCTCCTTTTCTTCTTTTTCTTGCTCTGCCTTGATAAATCACCATCTTGCTCATCATTTGATATCGAAGGAGCAGAGCTGTTTGCTGCCACCAACTTCTCATACACATTCTCCAGCAAATTTCCAACTTTATCAGCATTACTTATCAGTAACTACAATAAAAATACATTATAAATTGTACTACGACTATCTAACACATAATGTTCAAATTATCACAGATCATAACTACAGAACACTTTCAGCAACATGGGTGTGCATCATGCAAACCCTCCCAGTAGGGTTAAATCAGGAGTTAGTCCACAACCTTGAAAGATGTCTTGGATGATCTGGGAAACCCTTCAGTTGACTAAACATAGGAAGTTAAAAGTTTAAATCCTTAGCAAACTGTTTGTGGATCATTACATTAAGTTTAGTTTCTTTTAAAATCTTTTTAGAAGAGCATGCCTGAAAAATCATTCATATACAAAAGTTTGACTTTACACACCCTTCTACAAAACAATTTGGGGCAGAATGTTGTAATGTGAAAAATACGCAAATACAGTGAAATCTGCCTAAACCGGACCCCCTACATACCAGAAACCTGGACAAACGGAGAATAAATTTCGGAACGGAGTAATTTCCTATGTAAAATAATACTTTAAACCGGAAAACTACCTAACGCGGAAACGGAATAATTTTCGGGAACCGTTTGCATAAAAAACCTGACTAAGACAGATTATTTTATGCATAATACACATAGCAGGCATTAATTTTGAGCACCATTGTACTTGCACCGAAGTTCTAGGAACCAGTAACTCTAATCTTTCTTCAAGGACGCAGCAGGTACGCTACATGGGGCAACATCTGTAAGTGAAAGCTTTACTTCTTCCAACCCTCCTCTTGTCACGGTAGGGTACAAGTGTTTGGTACTGTATAGTGTATTCATTCTCAGTTTCGTTCTGACTAGTGATTAAGTATGAGTGGAAGAAAACTGTGAACTTGTGTGATTTTTAAATTTACTTTTTACTGTATTTGTGTACGTAATTCAGTAACAATGACTTCTAAACATCAGACACTTACACTGGAGAAGAAAATTAAAGTTATCGAAGAACATGAAGAGAGAGAGAGAGAGAGAAACAAAAACAAAACAAAAGTCCAGCTAAAGAATTAACTGTGTTGTTTAAAGTGGGAAAAACTCAAATTTATGACATTTAAAAAAAACAAAATTAAAATTAAAGACGAGTGGGTAAAGGGAACAGCAGGACATGTGAAACGCATCACAAAATCTACGGACTATGATGAAATAAATCGTGCTATGTTCGAGTGGTTCGTTAGT
>Ga0123355_10020999_pt1 | contig 10441 bp, 7 predicted proteins | sample TergutEmb28metaG_3_FD_89872 | JGI IMG/M metagenome (GOLD analysis project Ga0123355, IMG submission 89872) | Embiratermes neotenicus P1 segment gut microbial communities from Petit-Saut dam, French Guiana - Emb289 P1 | ecosystem: Host-associated > Arthropoda: Insects > Digestive system > Gut ... | reverse complement strand
CTCTTCAAACCCCATGCGCGCATTGCGATTTGTATGTTGTCTTCTTGTTCAAAGAACTCTTCTTCGTCTAAATCGATAAGCTCCCCAGCTATCAATTTCGTGTGGATTTGCGTGCCCGGCTCTACCGTTAGTGCATATGCCGATACGTGCTTTATTTCGTCAGCAAAACCAACCATAAGGTCAATCAACTCTTCTTCCACTGCGCGGTAGTAATCCGTAGCAACTTGTTCCAGTGTCAGTGGCACGCCGTAGATTAAATCTATACTGATGTTGTCAAAGTATCTGGACACCTCTAGGATTGCCATCTTGGCGTCTTGGGATGTGTGGCACCTGCCAAGGGTCTTTAACGTCTGGTCGCACAGTGATTGAACGCCCATGCTGACGCGATTGATGCCCAGTTGCTTCCAGTGTTTTAACTTTGCCGAGTCCACGGAAGTTGGGTTGCATTCGATGGAGACCTCGTGGTTTGAAAACCATTCGTCCGATAGATTGAAGTTTTTCTTTAGGGCATCAAAGATTATTGATAGTTGTTCGTTTGATAGGATGCTTGGAGTTCCGCCGCCGATGTAGATAGAATCTATTGTTGCTTTTGGGTATTTGGTTGCGTAGGCTTCAATCTCGTTACATAATGCCGTGATGTATGTGTCCATGCGACTTGTACATCCTGCAACAGAAACAAAGTCACAATAGTGACATTTGCTTTTGCAGAAAGGAATGTGAATGTATAACGAGAAGTTTCTCATACTGGACATGATAGCATATATGATTATTCTGAATCAAGTGTCTTATCTTCAACGTGGTCTTTCAAAGATTGTTTGACCTGGGCGACCCCAGCCAAGGTACTTTAGTGCGAATTCTTCTTGGAATTCACGTGTTTGGAAGAATGTTATGTCATTTTCTGCTTGAGCAAGCTGTTGTTCAAGCAGCCTAACCTGTGCCTGGAGGTTTTGCTCTGTATTGTCATTTCCGACCCTTATCGCAAACTGGACGCCCAAAACACAGACAAGGGTAAACAGCAACATCATCGATGCAACAACAGTTATTCGAACTCGCTTCATTAATGTTTCTTCTTTGGTCATATTTGATTGTATCATCAAAAGCTTATGCTGGCAACTCGTTTACCAACGATACGCCTGTTACACGCACACTTTCTTTGCCATTTTTTTCGCTTCGCTCACCAAGAACAGCAACAAAAGTTCCGTTGACAAGTGTTTCAAATTTGGCGAATGTTCCACCGCGCGGGAAGTACACACAGCGTATACGCTCTGCCCCGTCGTCCAGCACGAACGAGAAATATTGCGCCTCTGTTCCGTCAGATTTTTTGTATTCACGCTTGGTCATGTAATGAATGGTTCCAGCAATAACTTGGTCGTCTCCGTTTGGCTTCAGGTATTGAATCTTGATTGGCTTCTGCTTGATGGGGCGGCCAATGAAGTATTCCAGCTTGCCGTTTATTTTCATGGTCTTGTCAACGCGTGGTGTTTGCATAGATGCGGTGAGATATTCTTCCAAGCGTTCTATCGAGCCATTGTCTTCTTCCACAGTTTTCTTATTAAAGAAGAAGTTGAATTTATAGAAAAAGTTTTGCGATAGCTCTTTTTTGAAATTGGCAAAAGCATTTGTTCCACCGATGAACTCGACGGCCTGAGGGATTAAATACATGTCAACCCTAAACGTATCGTCTTCTTGGATTACCACGACATCTTCGTCGGTTAGGTCAAGGGTCATTATTGAGAAGCTCTCACGCAGAAAGTTTTGGGTTTTCAACTTCAGCATTAATGCATCAATGAAACTTTTTTGGTAATCGTATTTGTGTTTGACCTGGCAAGTGATTTTTTGTTCGAATTTTCCTTCCAGTATGGGTTTTAGGTCTTTTAATTTTTTTGTTATGCGCTCGTCATATAGAATTGTTGTGGTTAGTTCGTCTTTTTTTGCATCATAAACAAATCCCCCGAACCTGACAAGGTTAAAGTCGGGGGAATGATAGAAAGACAGATGTTCGAGTAACTCGTCCATGAGTTAGTATAGCACAAAAATTTTTACACCGTCATCCTAGGAAGGATGACATAAAGCGATATGGCGGAATTATTACCAAGGCGGTGCGTTAGGCCACAGTTCGAACAGCAAGCGGCTTTGTATTGCAAAGTTAATTTCTACGAACAGAACAAACGCCATCAAGCACAGAAGCCCTATCATGTGGATACGACCTTCGATGTCGCGATTGATTGGCTTTTTTCTGACCCATTCGATACCAACAAATATCATTCGTGCACCGTCCAATGCAGGGATTGGCAACAGGTTAAACACGGCAAGGTTGACAGACAGCATTGGTATAAGAAGCAATATGTTAACGGGGTTAATTCCGATACTTTCCGTCATTATTCCCATGGTTCCAATCGGACCCATCAGGTTATTAATACCCATTCTGCCCGTTATCAGCGCTCCAAGGAATACTAGTATCGCCCACGCTATTTCAAACGCGAAGATAAATCCCCTACCCAGTACTTCAAAGAAACCAATCCTAATCGGAACCAGACCACCGATTGTTATACCTATACCGCGCTCGACATTACCAGTAATCGCGTTTTCAAATCTTTGGATTGTTACCTGTTGGTTTCGCAGGAATTCGCCGTCCAGGGTATATAACCTGAGCACCGGTGTATCACCAAGTTGGAATTGACCCATTGCAGTTTGCATTGGGCTTAGAAGTGTAAAATATTGCCACTCGTCTGAATCAGATGCCCTTATCGCACGAATTACTTCATTCCGATTAAGCACCGCATGATTTACGTTTGTGACCTCGTTGCCGGCCTCGGTTACCGCATGAGTACGCACAGAATAAATTGAATTGCCCTGGTTGTATCCGATAACACCAACCAATATCATACAGAAAATAATCGCGCAAATGAAGTTAAACGCGGAACCTGCAAATAATGCAAGGAGGCGCTTCCACGGTGGTTGCTTGTCCCACAGTTCGCCTGTTGGTTGGTATTCAGGCTCTTCCCCCGCAGAGCGATCACTTGCCGTGCGCGCCATCTCTTCATATGTTGCATCCTCGGCTTTTCCGGCCCCTGCGCCGAAACTGCCGGCATCGTCTTCGCCTGCGAACGCACAGTAACCACCCAGTGGTATCATGCGGATTGCAAAGACCTCACCGGTCTTAGGATTTACACGTTTGAACAGTGGCTTGCCGAAACCAATAGAAAATTCCGTGATACGAAACCCGAGCCACTTGCCAACAAGGTAATGCCCAAGTTCATGCACAGTTATCATGAACATTAAAATAAGGATAGCCGCAGCCAAATACAACACAACCACTATCTACATTATACTCACCCACTCGGGTCATTAGTCAAGTAAGTTTCACCGCTTCAGTCGCAAAATTCTTGATTACCACTGCAGCATTGAACAATGATTTCTTTTCTATCATTTCTTTCGGGTTGTGACTGCCGCCTGTGTTAGGGATGAAGAATAATCCTGAATCCTTTGCCGGGATATATGCCGCATCATGCCCTGCTCCTGACACCATGCCTTCTTCTGTTTTAAACCCCGCATTCTTTGAGGCACGAATAAGTTTTTTGTAGACTTCACCTTGCACGTCTCTTGGTGTTCCTGTGGACAAGACATTCTTTTCTATTTTCACCCCAGTATCACGTTCAATAGTGGCAATCATTTCGCGAACAAAATTGCTCATTTTCTCAGGTGTCCAAGGGTTAAGCATACGAATGTCGTGCTTCATTAAAACTTCTGGCGCCGATTTATTCATGCTGACACTTTGTGTTCCGTTACTTATGGTTGCAGAGAGAAAACTCCCTGCCAGTCCGGCTTGTTCATACATCGACAATGTGAACTTGGCCGCCGCAACAGATGCGTCCCTTCTTTCGTCCATGGGAGTTGACCCGGTATGGTACTCGTCCCCTTGGAACTTAAGTCTAAATCTGTAAGGTGCCGCAATCGATTTTACGACCCCGATATCCTTGCCTTGGCGATGTAAGAAGTCAGATTGTTCGATGTGGGGTTCAACCGCATAGTCAACTTCGCCCTTGCCGATGACGTGGTTGGTTTTAGTAATTGGTTTGCATTCAAATTGTTTTAACCACTTCCACAGCATTGATTCACCATAGTTAACCGCAGATTTTAGGTCGTCGCCATCTTTATTTATTTTTTGAAAATCCCCTGATTTGATTTTGCCCGCCAAATATTTACTGCCCAAACAAGATTGGTCAAATCGACTTGATTCTTCGCAGGCATTGATTATTACTTTGAATGTGACGCCTGGCAATTTGTTCATTTGCTCGATTGCCATCAGTGACGCAACCAATCCCGCCATGCCATCGAACTGTCCCCCATTTGGAACGGAATCAGAATGAGAGTGAAGCGCGATAACCTTTTCACCCTTTCCGATTGTTCCGCAGATATTTAATATATTATCATACGTAACATCCATTCCAAGTTCTTGCATCTTTTTTATCATCATGGCGTTGAAGCGCATGTTGTCTTCAGAGTAGGCAACACGATTGATGCCACTTGTCGTATGAAAATCAAAGAACTTATAGATCCAATTCACAGTTCACTATTGTAACAAATTTTGACACCCTAAATCAAGACCCACTATATTTTCAATATTGAAATAAATGCCTCGGACGGAACCTCGACGGAACCCAGCATACGCATTTTCTTTTTACCTTCTTTTTGTTTTTCAAGAAGCTTTTTCTTACGAGAGATATCACCACCATAACATTTTGCAAGAACGTCCTTTCTCATTGCGCGCACAGTTTCGCGTGCGATAATTTTCGCACCTATCGCCGCTTGTATTGGAACCTCGAACATTTGACGAGGGATAACGTCTTTCAACTTTTCCACAATTGCCTTGCCTTTGTCATAAGCACGCGAACGGTGGACTATTAAACTGAGAGCATCGCAAACCTGTCCATTCAAAAGAACATCCATCTTCACAAGGTCGTTCTTGACATATCCATGTGGTTCGTAATCTAGACTCGCATATCCGCGAGATTTACTTTTTAACTGGTCAAAGAAATCATAAACAATTTCGTTCAGCGGAATAAGATAGTTCAATCTGACACGACGAGGGTCAATATATTCTTGCTCGCGGAACTCCCCCCTTTTGACTTGGGCAAGTTCCATCAACGCACCCAGATATTCTGGCGGAGTGAAAATGTTCAAATGAACGTAAGGCTCTTCGATAGAGTCAATTTCAACCGGTGCTGGCATATTGCACGGATTAGAAATATCCAGAATGTTGCCATCAGTCTTGTTAACCTTGTAGTTAACGCTTGGTGCAGTTGTGATTAGGTCTAGATTGAATTCGCGCTCTAGTCTTTGTGTAATGATTTCCATGTGCAGCAGCCCAAGGAATCCAACACGGAAACCATAGCCAAGTGCCGCAGAAACCTCTGGCGCAAAATCTAAAGAGCTGTCGTTCAGCTTCAACTTATCAAGCGCATCTTTTAAATCGCCGTAGCGTGCGCCGTCTACTGGGAACAAACCGCTGAAGACCACAGGCTTTACTTCTTTGTATCCAGGCAGTGCATCCTTTGCAGAATTGTTTGCGTGCGTAATTGTATCGCCGACGCGGATTTCGCTGACGGTTTTAATAGACGCAGTAATGTAACCAACATCACCAGCACTTAGCTGCTTGGTTGGGTTTTGTTTTGGCGAGAACACACCAACTTCCACAACATCAAACCATGGTTGACCTTTGGAAGAAATCTCGCGACCTTGCGCTTGGGCGTTCATCATTATAATCTTGTCACCAGGCTTGATGGTTCCATCAACGATGCGAACCATGCAGATCGCGCCTTTATAATTATCATAAAAACAATCGAATATCAGTGCCCGAAGAGGCGCGGTTTCGTCGCCCTCGGGAGAGGGTAACAGCATGCAAATTTGTTCCAGCACATCCGCAATACCAATTCCCTCTTTTGCGGATATAAGTGGTGCGAGGCCCGCCCCAACGCCAATGATGTCTTCAATTTCTTTGCGAACTTCTTCAGGTCTTGCAGCCGGCAAATCTATTTTATTGATGACTGGAATAACCTCGAGATTGTTATCAAGTGCAAGGTACGCATTTGCAAGCGTTTGTGCTTCAACACCCTGCGCCGCGTCCACAACAAGAATTGCGCCTTCACATGCGGCCAAAGAACGGCTGACCTCGTATGTAAAGTCTACGTGGCCTGGGGTGTCGATAAGGTTCAGTGTGTATGTTTTACCTTCGAATTCGTACAACATTCTGGTTGGTGTCAGTTTAATAGTAATGCCGCGCTCGCGCTCTAGATCCATGCTGTCCAGAAGCTGCGCCTCCATGTTGCGTTTTGCTACTGTCCCTGTGAATTCTAAAAGCCTGTCGGCAAGAGTACTCTTTCCGTGGTCAATGTGTGCAACAATGCAAAAGTTGCGGATTAAATCTTTTCGGTTCACAGCGATAGTTTATCATATTTCGCCACTAATTGTTGAGTCGTTTTTTCCTGCAATTACAGAGCGACCAACTCTTTTATCTTCTAATGCTAGGCGTTCATGAATTTATTTTGCACCAAAGGGCAAGCGTTTTACCGCAACATAATTTAAGATTTTTCGTGTTATTATAACGTATGAAATTTAGTTTATCTTTTAAACTACTTTTGTTGCTCATTTTGATTCTTGTGGGGTATTTTGTTTTTCAATCTTGGTTCGGTGAGGACGATGATCCCGGAGGCACAGACGACCCGCCACTAAGCCAAGAAGCACAAAGATGGAACAACATCCTGGAAGCAACAGAAGAAGCTATGGATGGATTATTCAGGATCGAGATAACTACTGATGGCGATGTTGAAACAATGTTCCGCAATGCCAATGGAACAGACAGATTTTATAGTTCCTATATCAAAGCAACCAGCGCATACACGGTACACGACAACAACACAACCGCGGCATCCATGTTTAATGCCCTGGCAAACCGCGCATACCTTGCCGCGTTCCTAGACGCCGAGTACACATATTTTACATTTGTAAGGAATGCTAATTCGACTTATACATATACACTGAGACCACAGTTCCTGCCGGACGATGCAACGTCAATGGTTTTCGTTATCGACACCTCATTGCGCTTAAGTTCATTTACCGCGAACTTTACAAATAAAGTTGTTACTGGTCAGTTGCAATACACAGGCACGGTGACTATGCGACGCCACAATGTTCCCGCCGATGTGCGCATAGAAAATGGTCGCTTGCGCTGGGCGCACGAGATTGGCGTTCATTGGCACAACATCTATATGTATCGTGCAGGTCAGCATGTTGAGACTGTGTCCCATCAAATCTGGAACGAAAATGGCATAGATATTCGCAACATGTTGTTTGTAACTCACAACGACTATTTGAACGACCCAAAGAAACTGGCAACCTTTGAATTCCGTATCTCGGCAGATCATACGGCCAGTAGATTGGAATCATTTCGCAGCGCGGCAACATCCTTTACAATTACAAGTCAATTGTTGCAACCCGGCAACATTCGCTTTGACAACGGGGTCCTTAGATGGAATCACGTTGCTGGTAATGATGGATATATAATTTATGCTTTGAACAATGGTGAAGTCATGTTTCAAACAGGAACATTGGTCAACATCGCAGAATTCGACTTGAACCACACAGTCTTCCCAGATTTAGGTACATATACGTTTGAGGTGTTCGCCTTGAATGCCGTATACAATGTTTTGTCATCCCCTGCTGCAACGATATCTATTAACAAAACCCAGCGCGTGGCAACGCCGACAAATGTCAGGACAAATTTAAACCGGTCAGAGTTAGAATGGAATGCGGTAGCCAACGCCACACACTACAGGCTCTTAGACCATCAATCTGGTCATGGGTCTGGAATATCGGCACCAAACCTATCCTTGCCTCTGTACTTCACAACCCACGGGACTCATGTTCTTCACCTTTATGCTATGCGCTTTGGTTACGCGACATCTTTGCCGTTTGTTGGAACGTTTCATACGACAAGACAGCTAGACACTCCACAGAACCTGGCGTTCAATCAAAATACAATGACGTTTACCTGGAACACAGTCAGCGATGCAGATGAGTTTCATATCGAGATAATCATAAACGGGACGCATGGATATGGTTTTACTGAGCCGAGTAATTCAGCGAATATCAATCTCAACGGCTTCCCATGGAATGCAACTGCCGGAGATACAATAGAACTTAGAATAAGGGCACGTGCTGATAGTTATCGCTTGATCACGTCTGACAGAGCAACAATTACATTCACGCTTTAGTAAAATAAAATCACCCGGCGGGTGATTTTTAATAATCTTAACTTCCTTGCAGTTTACGCAGATACGGCGGAAGGTCATCTTCTTGTTTTGGTTTTGGTGGCGCAGGTGCCGCGGCAACAGTGTCTTGCACAGGGATATTTGGTTGAACCGGAGTTTGTGTTACAGATGGCGCCACGCGATTCATGCCGACACGTGGGAACCCTGTTGCGATTATGATTACTTGAACCTCATCGTTGTATGCTTGGTTAATGTCTACACCCAATTTGATGTTGCAGCCTTGATCGACAACCTGGCGAACAAGTTCACCACAGTTCGCGACCTCAAGCACGTTAAGGTCAATGCCACCCTTTACGCTGACGATAAGTTTTGTCGCGCCATTAATTGATGTTTCCAGAAGTGGACTGGAGACCGCCTGGCGAATAGCTTGTAAAAGTCTGTCTTTACCGTTTGCACGTCCCACTCCCATGTGTGCAACACCTGCGTCACGCATGACGTTGGAAATATCAGAAAAGTCCAGATTGATTTCCATAGGTGTCATGATAAGGTCGGTGATGCTGTGAACCGCTTGGCGCAGAACATCGTCCGCCATTTCAAACGCTTTCATCATGGTTGTGGTCTCGGTTGCGTTTTCAATAAGCTTTTGGTTAGGCACGACAACACAACTGTCCACGAATTTGTTTATGTTTGAAATACCGATATCAGCGTTAAGTATTCTGTGAGCGCCTTCGAATTCGAATGGTTTTGTAACAACCGCAATAGTTAAAATACCAAGCTGCCTCGCAATGGATGCAATAACCGGAGACGCACCCGTTCCGGTTCCCCCGCCCATACCGGACGTAATGAACACAAGGTCAGAACCTTTTAGCAGTTCCTCGATTTGGTCACGGGATTCTTCTGCCGCCTTTTGCCCGGTTTCCGGGTTGCTGCCTGCACCCAGACCACGGGTTAGCTTTTCACCAATGACAAGGGTCTTTTGCGCCTTAGACAATTGAAGAACCTGCTTGTCTGTGTTGACCGCAATATATTCGCAACCAGTAAGACCAGCATCAATCATTCGATTAACAGCGTTGTTTCCTGCTCCGCCAACACCAAGAACCTTGATGTTGCATATCGGACCTGTATAGTAACTTTCCATATAATTATTGTAAAACATAATTCCAAAATAGCCAATCAATATTTGAAAAAGAAAGCAAACAAAAGAAAAAATCCCCGAAGGGATTTTTTACGTGTCTACTAATTCATACGAATTTCAGTAATCAGGTCGTCGAGTGCTGTTCCTGAGAAGTGACGGAAGACGCCTGTTCTTCTCATGATTGCTGGGAAACGTGATGGGAACAATGTTCTTAGGAATTGGTCTTGCCAGACAGTTGTTTGATCTGCGAACCATTCTGAGTCTTCTGTGAAGTATTCAAACAGGTCATCTGATGCTTCCATGATAGGAGTTGTAGCACCAACCCAGTCCATGTTACGCATCGCGTTTTCTGGACGTGAAATCCATTCGATAAAACCGTGCGCTGCTGCTACTTGTCTTGAGCCTGTTGGGATAACCATGTTGTTGATCCAAAGGTTTGTTCCTTCTCTTGGGATTACAAAGTGGAAGTAAGGCGCAATGTCTTCATACCAACGCATTAGGTACGCTGCACTGACGGACCATTCTACACCCATAACGTGCTGAGCAGTTCCGTCCAGGAATTGGTCAAGACTGTCGTCACCGACCTCCCACAGTGTGTTGCCTGGGAGTTGGTTAAGAAGAGTTCTCATTCCATTAATAAGCGCTTCGTCAGGTGTTGCACCCATCAACTCTTGAACAAGATCACCGTGGCATGGGCCACATGAGCCAGCCAGTGCAAGAAGTTCTGTTCTGTTTAGAACCATTTGCGCAACAGCCATGTTTTCACGTCCAATTTCCTTTGTTGAAACGCGTTGGTTACGTGTAAGATCCCCAAACGCTGTGTGCCAAGTTGGAGTACGTGTTGCATTACTGTTCCAAAGAGAATTCCAGCCGTAGTGGTTAACAGCGTTAAGTAAGTTTGCATGTGCCCTTGTGTCAACAAGAATACCCATAGTTCCGTACAAGTAAGGAACAGCGAACACCTCTCCGTTTGTTCCAAGTGGAAGACGGTTTGTGATGTTTGCGTCGATTACTTCTGGGTTAAATTGGTAATTAG
>Ga0123355_10020998_pt1 | contig 10442 bp, 7 predicted proteins | sample TergutEmb28metaG_3_FD_89872 | JGI IMG/M metagenome (GOLD analysis project Ga0123355, IMG submission 89872) | Embiratermes neotenicus P1 segment gut microbial communities from Petit-Saut dam, French Guiana - Emb289 P1 | ecosystem: Host-associated > Arthropoda: Insects > Digestive system > Gut ... | reverse complement strand
GTGGCTGCGTGTACAGTTTTTAATACTCCTGATGATGGGTGCTGTGACACCCGAAACATGTAGAGTAGTTTTGCAGTGAATAAATATATGCATACTGTTACATCTGTTGGATTTTTATTCACACTACTAAATGAAACAATAGTAGAGTTTGTACACTACTTTTAATTAACTATCATTTTAAATAATTATCAGCAACATGTTTCGGCTTTAAAATATCATCTTCAGGGTGAAATGCCTTGTCTAACCTTTAAAGATGTAATAACGGATCGTTGGTTTTATATGTTACCAAATGAGAGCCACGCGTAATTGCAACATTTGAAGAATAATTCCGTACATATAATCAGAAATTATTCGTAATTGGGGGAAATGTTATAATTGGTGGCTGACGGCTGACCCCAGTGGCCGCGCGGTCTAAGTCGCGAATCTTCGGCCTTTCGCTTGCTGGAATTGCGGCTTCGAATCCCGCCGGGGGCATGGATATCTGTGTTGTGTGTTTTCAGGTAGAGGTATCTGCGTCGGACTGATCGCCCGTCCGGAGGAGTTTTACCTAATGTCGTGTGTGTGATCGTGAAGCCTCGAGGGTGAGGAGGCCCTGGCCCCCTAGGGGCTCTCGCACTATGGGGTGGGGGGATGGGACTTATAATTGGTGTTTTTGAACTCGATGTTATTTTCCACGCATGCGTGTTTTTGTTTAAGTGCCCGATCTTGTGGTTTGTCAAAAAATGCTCTTAAAGTAAGCCGAATTCTTGGACGTCGTCTGTAACACGCGTCAGGACGTGTTTACTTGAGGCGCTGCGCGCTGCTGGGATTCCTACACGAAGGACCAAAGCCACCATATAGTCTATTCACTGCACGATCCTTGTGGTTTCATCGGGAGGGGGCGTTTTGTCGGAGAAGGTATCAGGTACTTCAGTAGTCTGTACCACAGGAACGAATACCATCTGTATTTTTCTCTTCTGGTGTGGTAGTTTCGGAAGTTTCAACATTCATTCTGAAATCTCCGTTAGTAGTCCAGCAGAAAGCAGAGCGACAACCGTTTGCTTTAGAGGGACGTAACACGCGGATTTGTGCGTGGGTGTCAAATTGCACAATTGCGATATTTTAGGTTAACGTAGCGGTGTTGGTAAATATTTAATTTTTATGGTATGTACAAGTTGCTGGCTGGTGCTGCCTACAACTTCAGGGTCTAGCAGTTAAATACTTGGACTGAGATACCTTGAAAACATACGCTTTTCCAACACGTCAGGGATTATTTGCCAATCGACACGTTGTGACATCTCAGAAGACTTTAATCTTCATGATAAGAAACTTTTGAGGCAGGCTGTGTTGTTGTAGTTATTAATATAGTCACTTCAATGTGTCCGTGCAATAAATCTGCGTAACCATTTGGCACACAGAATACACTTGCTGATGTATTTTTGGTTTATGCCGCTCTTAATATTACGCTGTTGAGTCAACAGAACATTAGCCTTCGACTCATAGGGCTGGCTACACAACTGTCCTTGTAAATTCGCCCCCATTCACGGTAAGTCAGAGCAGAAAAAAAAAAAAGGTAAAGTGATCCCGTTACAGGCCCGGTATGGCCCAGAAGGTGGGTAGAGGTATAGCTCTACTCTTCCATGACCGCGGCACTACAAGGGGGTGAGTGGTCAGCAGCACGCCTCGGCCGCACTTTACCCCCGGGAAAGACCCGGTACCCATTTTACAGGAGGCTGGGTGGGCCCCAGGGCCGGTCTGGACGGGCGGTAAATCTCGTCCCCACCGGGATTCGATCCCGGACCGTCCAGCCCGTAGTCAGTCGCTATACCGACTGCGCTACCCGGCCCAGAGACAGTAGACAGTAGACAGGCATTTTAAAGACATTTCCAACCCCTGAAGCCTGCAATTAATTTAAACAAAACGTACAACTCCAGTCCGTACCTCACAGCAAATACAATTTGTCTCTCTTAAGAAGACCAAGAGGTTATCTGCATTAGGAAATAATCTTGTTTGACTCTGGGATTCATACGAAGCTAAGACGTAAACATTTTGTTTATGTTAATGTTAATAGCAGGTCATGTGTACAGTAACCATGCCTTTATTATATAGTTGTGTTGACGGAAATATATATTAATAAAGTGAATATATAGAATCAATACACAACGGGATGACTTCATTCAAATTGTAACCAGTGTGTTTCAAATGATTAAACCTGGCTTTTATGCACAAGTTATAAAAGGCGATAGAATTTAAATTCTAGCTACTGCCCGGGAGGGAGGGGTTTTAAAGTTTAGCACCCCTAAAAACGTGGGCCGGGGTACCGTAGTCGGTATAGCGACTTGATACGGGCTGGACGGTCCGGGGATCGAATCCCGGCGGCGGCGAAATTTTCCACACCCGTCAACACTGACCCTAGGGCCCACCTACAGTGGGTACCGGGATTTATTTCCGGGGAGTAAAGCAACCAGGGCGTGGCATTTACCACCCGCCCCGTTCTGGCGCCGAGGTTAAAGAAATGGTAGAGATCTACCTCTACTCCTGCTCTGGGCCTTCTGGGCCTCTTTTAGGAGGAACGTATGCTTTATCCTTAATCCTTAAAGACATTGACTACTGTAAGGTGCAAGGATACCTGCCAGCATGTACATAATTAACGGTGCTAAAGTTCACTGAGGTCGTCTTCGTCACGGCAAATGACTGAGGACAGGGTCAGTTTGTAGGTCTTTATTAGACATTGGCCAGTCTTCTTTACCAGCCGCATGGCCCAACTTTTAAGCAGGCTTCTCTGTCATCCAGATAATTAAATCAGACGTAATTAATAAGTCTAAAAGTAACCTGTCCTACACACTGTGCTGTTTAGCGACCTTTATTGTCCTTCACGTGAGAGCGATGCCAAAAACGTGACTCAATACAAACTTCAGCAGTGAAATGAGAGTAGTTACTTGAAATACGCAGTCCAAGGCTTTAGGATTTTTTTAAGAAAGATAACTTAGCTAAAGAAATCATGCCAATAGAGTGGACACGACGCCTTCGTTCCTATTCTTCAACAGATTACGAAATTCAACCCGTTTGACTTTCGTAAGAAATGCAAAGAGGTCTGTTAACTCATCACACCGCTGTGTGTCTGCTTATACAGCTTCTAACAATTTAAACAACTTTCACAAAACTTTGTACGTGTATTTAAAGCACAGGAGACCACCCCAGAGACATTCTTAATATCCTACTTTTAGTAATAACGACATCGAGGACATGCGAATTCTTTTAGGTGGGAATTACATTATAGTTACTTAATATGATGTGTGAATGTGACGAATTTTAGCAGAGTTTGGAAAAATATCCACATTTTGTAGAGATATTTTATGTGCAATCTCAGATATAGGAACAAGTCTTTGGCCATCAGCATGCTGCCGATAAATAATAGAAAGCTCGAGCTAATTTTTGCAGTTCGGTACGTAAATATATCATGTATGTCACTAAATTCTGTATGAAACTCTGTAACTCAAAGATTACAAATACAAGTACGATGGGGCCAAATTTTAAGGCTGTAGGCGTATATCCGAGAAAATTGGCGGAGACAAAATTTGTATTTCGCCAGTCCGTGTGTAGGTGCTTTCGCAAAGTTTCGAAAAGCGACTGTTAGCTCCGTCACGTATATCCATCCGTCCGTCAGTCTGTTCGCATGCAGCAAGTCTGCTCCTACTGGACGAATTTTCATCAAACTTGATATTTTGATTATTTTTCGGGAAAAAACTGTCAAAAAATTCAAGTTTTATTAAAATCGGACAATAATAAAGGGCATTAAAAGAGACAATAACCATAGACTAATGGGTTTCGAAAGGAAATTTTTGAGGAAAATGTTCGGCCCAACCTATGAAAATGGATTCTGGCGAATAAAAACTAATCAGGAATTGGATAAACTAATAAAACATAAGAACATAATAAACTTCGCCAGAGTGCAAAGGTTAGGAGGGTATAGTCATATCGAAGGAATGCAAGAAACAAGAATGGTCAAAGCAATACACGCCTGGAAACCCATTTCAAAGAGGCCAACGGGAAGACCAAAGATACGCTGGGAGGATGATGTTAAAAAAGATACACAGAGGTTAAAAGTGCCACATTGGAAGACCTTTGTCCAGGATAGAAGAAGATGGAAGGAACGGGTTGGGAAGGCCAAAACTCTGCACTAATAGTTTTAGAGCCGTACTAAGGAGGAGGAGGAGGCGGAAGAGGAGAAGAAGAAGAAGAAGAAGAAGAAGGAGGAGGAGGAGAAGGGGAAGAAGGAGGAGGAGAAAAAGGAGGAGGAGGAGGAGACGGATGAGGAGAAGGGGAAGAAGGAGAAGGAGGAGAAGGAGGAGAAGGAGGAGAAGGAGGAGAAAAGGGAGAAGGAGGAGAAAAAGGAGGAGACGGAGAAGAAGGAGAAGGAGAAGAAGAAGAAGAAGGAGGAGGAGGAGGAGGAGGAGGAGGAGGAGGAGGAGGAGAAGAAGAAGAAGAAGAAGAAGAAGAAGAAGAAGAATGAGGAGGAGGAGGCGGAGGAGGAGGAGGAGGAGACTTAAGTGAATACCAATATACATTTTCGATCAGTTCTTCCTAGACTTAAAAATGTTTCGAACAAAAGTTGTAGAGAAAATTGAAACACGTTTTATGTTCAGTAACTTTTTTTTTTGGTCGAAAATCGTGCCGTGTACGAGATATGTGGAAAAATGTTGTAGAGAGGTGTGGGCCACAGATGACAATATGGCGCATGCGCATTGCGTGCTGGATACCTTAAGTTTTTCCACTGCAACAATGGTTGCAGGAACGTGCCGCAATGTTACGTTATAGGTACATTGCCTCTCTTATTTATATAAATAGAGTAGAATTTGTTTAAGAACTGTAGATCCGTAAGTGTAATGCTAAATACCTGGAGTAGCAATATGGACTTGTGAGTTTGCTGTTATTATTTGTTTCCTTTTATCGCTTGTAGCAGCCTCGAGACATCTACAGCCGTCACATCAAATCCACAGAAATTTTGTTCTAAAGTTACTTTGCCTTGAGACACAAACGCAGTTAAGTGGCAAGGTTCCCAAAACAGCAGGTTAAAATAGATTGTTACTAAACCTAAGGGGGTTAAGGTGCTGTGCTGTGCTACAAATCGGAAGGTCGCTGGTTCGATTCCAGATGGTGTCATTGGAATTTTTCATTGACATTATTATTCCAATCGCACTATGGCCCTGGGGTCGACTCAGCCTCTAACAGAAAGCGGCCGGGGCGTGAAGCTGACCATTCACCTTTACGTAATAAAAATGCAAAGCAGCCCCGTTACAGGCCTGGAATGGCCCAGAGGGTTCCAGGACGTTAAGGTTCCCACGTTAAGGTTACCCCCCAGGAAATGCTCCTGGTACTCATTTCTGTTAGAGGCTGAGTCGACCCCAGGGCCATAGTGCGATCGGAAGGATTTTATGTCAACGAAAAATTCCAGTGACACCATCTGGAATCGAACCAGCGACCTTCCGATTTGTAGCACAGCACCTTAACGACTGTGCTACCGCGGTCCCCACCTTTACGTAATACTATGGCTAAAATTGCTTGGAGCTTTATCTGTTTCATATCCGTGCACTAATATCACTATATCAAATACCAATAATTGCACTTACATGTTATTAAACTCACCACTTTATTAACACTACACGTAACACCAACATTTTTCGACCCATAAAGAGTCATCTCCATGAAGTATATTTGGTACATTTCAACAGCAAAGGCAACAAAATGAGCTACCAGAACGTAAAAGTGAACGTAGTGAGCAGCGCGCATTGTGCACCGGAGCAGCAGTAGACTTGTTGCTGATGGAATACCTGCACGTGTACATGGCATCGTGCTTGCACGTGTATATGACATGGTGCTTCATTCTACACGTGGACCTGCCCTCGCTGAAGGGTGTACTTTCCTCTACAGCACGCTTCTTATTTTGACATCCAGTTCCATTAAATTTCAGAAAAGCTAACTTTAGGAATTCAGACGTCCTGAGCCGAGCTGTTACATTCGGAAAGAATACACGGGCTTGTTTTGTATGCAGGTGAATGCCGAAGGGTTTGGAAAGGGGAATTGCGTCACAGCGCGTCCTCCCGAAATGCTGGAGCGTATTGTTCTACATTGCGTAATAGCCCAGAAGAATGTCATATGAGTATGTCCACTGTAGTGTGTGCATTGTTCGCAGAACTCTCTGTATTATTTCACGATTGTGGCTGGTAGCAGGATGCTTAGTAATTATTCTGCCTGCAGTGCCACATATTCTTTTTTTTTTTTCTTTTTTTTTCCCCCCCGCAACAGCCCCCAGTGGGCGATGGCCTCCTCATTTACTCAGTTTCTAGATCACACACAACGACGCACCACAGTAGGTAGGACTCCTCTGGACGAGGGATCAGCTCGTCGCAGAGACCTCTACCTGACAACACACAACTGTCATTACAAACATCTATGCCTTCGGTGGGATTCGAACCCACAGCCTCAGCAGGCGAGTGACCGCAGACCTACGCCTTAGACCGCGCGGCCACTCACATATCCCCTTTACATTATTTAAATAAGAGTGGGAAAGACTATTTTACAGGACGCCTGTTAACGCAGATAGGCCTGTATCAACTTTCCGTTCATCGCCCAGCAAATTTATCATATAAGCGAAGACCATTACCGGACAAAATTGAGTATATGGAAGATACAGAATAGCCATTTAGTGCTAAGTTATTTTACTCAACTAACCAACTAAATTCATGGAACAGGGTCCTTTCTGAAAAAGCTAATAGTCAGGTGGTCACATCATTCCCGGCCTTTTATGTAACCTGAGGGTTCATGGCCATTTCAGCAAGAAGCCATCGTTACTCTCGGCCACATGATTCCAACCCACATTCTGAAATTCTGTTTATTTTAAAATGTACTTTAACATTGCGCATAACGTAGTTGGTATAGCTACTCGCTACGGGCTTGCGGTCTGGGGATCGAATCCCGGTGAGGGTGAAATTTTACGCATTCGTCCATATCGGCCGTGGGACTCATCCAGCCTCCTATACAATGGGTGCCGGGTCATTCCCGGGGGGTAAAGCGACCGAGGCATGGCGTTGACCACCCACCCCCATCTAGCGCCGTTGTTAAAGAAACAGTAGAGATATACTACTCCCCCTCTGGGCCTTCGTGGCCTGTTGTAGGATGAACTTTATGTTTTTTACCTTTTACTTTAGTATTCGGTCCGGGGATTGAATCCCGGTGGAGGGGAGATTTTCCGTACCTGTCCAGACAGGCCGTGGGGCCCACCCAGCCTCCTTTACAATGGGTACCGCCTCTCTTTCCCGGGGGTAAATTGGTCGGGGCGTGGCGTTGACCACCCATCCCCACCTAGCGCCGATGTTAAAGAAAGAGTAGGGCTATACCTCTACTCCGTCTCTGGGCCTTCATGGCCTGAACTTGGGTTATGCCACCTTTATGTTTATCCATCAACATCTGGGTCTACTGTGTGGTGTTGTACCTTTAGGGTTTCTAACCACTTTTTATATGCCTTTTATCTCTCACCTGCTTGCTATATCTGAGCCATATGAATAGCATTGTTGTGCTGCGATGGGGGCAACATACCGCTTCGCAAAGAAAATGCCTGCATCTGAGATTTGGTAACTGGAGCAAATACTGGAATATGTAATTAATAAAAGTTTCTACTCTCTTCCTGTTGAGAAATTATGTTTAAGTTTGGCCTAACAAAATCATTATCTCTTCCTTGCAGAAACGGTTGTGCAGCGCAGCGAAAAAGGCTTTGTTGAAAATTCCGACAAGGAACGTAAAGTCTGAAGACAAGGTGAGTGCAGGAATATCACACACTTGATGTTACATGGTGTTACAGTTCCCAGAGTGGTGTTTGTATGGTGGTCAGGAATATGTCATATTGAAACCATAAGACAACAAAGTGTTACTCAAGATATGTCCGTATGTGTTACATTGTCTTAAATGCCAAATGTACATCTTGCTGTTTGTCATTCGCACAAGATAACCAAAAAGCAGATTTCTGTTTCATTGCTATGCCATGGTTTAGGTGATCATTTGCCTGCCTTTCACCACAGGAGCCTCGGTTCTATCCCAGACCAGTTCGTGTGGGATTTGTGGTGGACAAAGTGACACTAGGACATGCTTTTCTCTGAATACTTCGGTTTTTCCATGTCAAAATCGTTCTACCATTTCTCCATGTACAGTACATATTCGTCTGTTATTAACATAATAAAATTTCAGTAATTAATTTTGCTAAATAAAACACATTTATTTCATATACTGAGTTTCTTTGGTGTTCTGTTGTTCACTTGTCAATTTTAATTTTGATACATGGTGTAAGAATTCCAGTTTGTGAAATGTACTGCATAGCTGTTTTTACTTCGGTGCAAGTTCCATAGACACGTAACAATATAAAGCATGCACTCATGTGCACATGCATAAATACATGCTTGTTTATGTTTGTGTTTTATTGAGTTTAAAGGCATTAAAGGCATTGTCATTGTCTTGGCATATTGAATTCAGTACTGCAATAGGTTAGATGCACGTATGTAACATCTGCATAAGGCATTTCGTTCAGTTCGGAATGACGGTATTTTGAGCCATTCAGTGGATGTGAGGTGCAAAGTCCTCATAACCTCACAGAAGAGTATATGGGTTGAAAACTTTTAAACAACAGATGTACGCATTAGCAGAAATTTCACGCAAATATGTCTTTGACAATGATAAGTTCAGTTCAGCTTAGTTCAAATATAATGGATCTGTGAAATTACCATATTACATTATGCTCTAGTATTTTATATTATTATGTAGTATTTTATTGTTTCATTAGTGTTTATGTTGTAAAATATTGATATTATTAACAGTATTATGTTTTATATATATAGCTATGTTATGCTTGATGTGTCCAGAGTCACAGGTATGGCTGATTGGATTGAAAATAAATAAATAAATGGGAATTATGTGTCTATGTATGTATGTATGTGTATATGTATGTATGTAAGGAAGCATAAAGAGTTCTTTCAAAATGAAAACGTGTAACATTTAAATTTATTAGGAACTTCTGACATTATTTACAGGAAATCCAGGGTGATGGTGAATGCTGTGCTGTATGCATTGAACCATACAGAATTTCTGATGTTCTTCGTATCTTGCCATGCAAGTAAGTCTAGTACATAAGTATGCTGTTTATTACACCTATGAAGTACACAATCTTCATGAATACAGTATTAAAGTGGCATCTCCAACATGTTTTGGTACAAGTGTACCATCCACAAAATGCCATTTTAAAACCAGCTGCCACTGAAAAGTAGTTATTTATAAGGTTCTACAGTCTGTACTTCACAATACTCATACATAAGATTTTATATAGGTGTTTAGTGATTGGCTTTCTTGCTGCATTTGCAATGCCACTGAAAAACTGAATGCAACAAATTGTCCCGCAGTTCTCAAATAACATCAGAAATAAACACGCACATATTTTATTGGCAGGAGCGTGGCATTAAAGGCATTGTCATTGCAGCTGCCCGAGGTAGCAGAGATGAAGGGGTGGCAAAATGAATATTTTAAATGAAAAGGTTTGATTTTCAGCTCTCTACAAATTTTAAATTACTGAGCTGGGTGTAAGGAAATCCGAAAAATATATTTTTTTTTTAAATTCATGATTGCTGCTAGGGGCAGCCAAACTTGCTAGATACATTGCTGCCAAGAAATTTCCCAGTTAATTGTTCACTGACTTTAGGAGGATGTTCAGCAGTATTTTGTGGTGCACGGTTAGGAACATGCAGATTTTAAAACCTGTCACTAGACATTATCAACATGAGAAGACTAAGAAACAAAAGACATATATGGGGTGCACTAAACATGTGTGTTTGAATATTTGGATTTTTATAATGATGTTAAGGCATTTTTGGGAAACTTACCGTTTTCACACTGAAGATGGCATCAGTGGTGAATGCTCGTGTCTGGCTAGTGGAGTGTTGGCGAGTGACTGAAACTTGAGGAAAAAGAAGGAAAATTTTCAAGGGGCTAGATTCACCATTCAACTGAGGTCCCAAAATTCTGTTTTCATGCATGCAGTGGTCTGGAAAAGCAAAAGAAGAATATCATTTTTTCAGTATTGCCTGCTTATATGGTTGATTTGTGTACGACATAATTCTTAGACCAGGAGTCATTACAGGACAGAATATGTGTGCCGGTATTTACATGTGCTGTTGACTGCAATACCCTGACTTCTGTCTTGAACACTGAGTCATAACATCAGAAATTTGTTCCAAAATGACAGACTACAGTTACACACAACTTACAATTAATTAATGTGAACTCAGGGGTTATACCAATTTTCCGCACTATTAAATGATATGCCCAGGGAAATGCATATATAGAAATACAAACATATGTATGAAAAAAAAAAAAAAAAAAAAAGAAAAGAGAACCCGCTAAAGGCCCCGGCGGGCCCCGGGGCG
>Ga0123355_10020997_pt1 | contig 10442 bp, 8 predicted proteins | sample TergutEmb28metaG_3_FD_89872 | JGI IMG/M metagenome (GOLD analysis project Ga0123355, IMG submission 89872) | Embiratermes neotenicus P1 segment gut microbial communities from Petit-Saut dam, French Guiana - Emb289 P1 | ecosystem: Host-associated > Arthropoda: Insects > Digestive system > Gut ... | reverse complement strand
TCGACGACGCGGCCGCGCTCGATGAGCAGGTCGTGGATCTGGTCGTCGATGCCATCGAGCGTCGTGCGCAGCCTGGCCAGGCCGTTGCCATCCTCCCTGCGCCAGTGCTCCGGCGGGGCCGGCTCCTTGGCGTCTGGGGTGCTCGGGTTGGTGTCTGTAGGGCGGGTGAGGCTCGACATTCTTCTGGCCGGACGAGGGGCGGAACAGATAGCCGAAGCGCACGGACGTGGAAACAGCAGGCGGGACGGTTGCGGGGGATTGCGGCACGTCATATGTCGGGCGCAATGGACCAGACGGCGACGCTCGACCGGGTCAGCCACACCCATGTCGTCTTTGAGGACGGCATGACGCTGGAGTGCGGTGCGCACCTGCCGCGCCTTACCGTGGCCTACCGCACGTACGGGCGGCTCAACGCGAATCGCAGCAACGCCGTCATGATCTGCCACGCGCTGACGATGGATCAGTATGTTGCGGAGCGGCATCCGGTCACCGGCAAGGACGGCTGGTGGGAGGATGTGGTCGGCCCCGGCCGGCCGATCGACACCGATCGTCTATTCGTCATCTGCTGCAACGTGCTCGGCGGCTGCATGGGCTCGACCGGTCCGCCGACCGAGCGGGAGGCCGCGCCCGGCACGCTCTGGGGCACTGATTTCCCCCCGGTGACCATCGGCGACATGGTGCGGGCGCAGAAGCGGGTGACGGAGCACCTGGGGATCTCGCGCCTGTTCGCGGTGCTCGGCGGCTCGATGGGCGGCATGCAGGTGCTGCAATGGGTGGCGCTGTTCCCTGATGCGGTGTTCGCCGCGCTGCCGATCGCATGCGCCGCGTATCACTCGGCGCAGAACATCGCGTTCCATGAAGTCGGCCGCCAGGCCATCTTCGCCGATCCGGACTGGCAGAGCGGACGCTATTGGGCCGACGGCCGTAAACCGGCGCGCGGCCTGGCGGTGGCGCGGATGTGTGCGCACATCACGTATCTTTCCGAGCAGGCGCTGACCCGCAAGTTCGGTCGCCGCATCCAGAATGCGCCGAAGGACCCGAGCGAGGCGATTTCCCTGTTCGGCGAGATGTTCGAGGTGGAGAGCTACCTGCGGCACCAGGGTTCGACCTTCGTCGACCGGTTTGACGCGAATTCCTATCTGACCCTGACACGGGCGATGGACTATTTCGACTTGGCCGCGGATTACCAGGGCGATCTGGCGAACGCATTCCGCGGCACGAAGACTCGGTTTTTACTGGTGTCGTTCACGTCTGACTGGTTGTTTCCGACGGCAGAAAGCCGGTCGATTGCACGCGCATTGAACAGGGCCGGGGCGAACGTATCGTTCGTCGAAATACCCTCCGATAAGGGGCACGACGCATTCCTGCTGGACGAGCCGGATTTTCATCGCACCCTGGCCGGGTTCCTGGCCGGGTGTGCGGAGCATGCTGGTTTGGGGAGCTAGCGACGGAGCTGCTTGCCGGTTTCATCCGGCTAACGTTCACCACCGCGACGCGCGGGGTGACAGTCGGGTTCACCGATGAAGATCCCTTCGGCATCGCCTCGGTTGTTGCCACGCCTGCAGGCTTGCCGTGAGTGGGTGGACGCTTGGCCGAGGCGTGTGGGACATTCACTGCCACCGGCACATTTGATCGTGCCGCTTAGCCGAGATGCGTCTCCGCCTCATTATGAACGCCCTTCACCACGTCTCGACCCACGGTCGCAGTACGACTTCAAACGCCCAAGTCGACCTATGCTGGTGGTGCAACTGAAGATAGGTTTCCGCTATGTAGTTCGGGTCGGCCATGTTGTCGTCGACGGTCGTTCCGGCCATCCGGTGCGCGCGAGTGCCGTCCTCACGGGTCCAGCCAATGGCGGCGTCGATCGGCACATTTGCTACGTGAATGCCTTGCGGCATCAGTTCCCTCGCCATGCTTTGCGCAAGGCCGGCCTTGGCATGACATGCCATTGCAAAGGCGGCGCCCGACGGGAAGCCCTTCAGCGCTGCGCTTGCGTTCGTGAATATGATTGTTCCTTTGCTGCCGCTCGCGTTCGGTTTGTTCTCGCGCATAAGCCTGACTGCCTGCTGCCCAACCAGGAACGCGCTGAACGCCGAATTTCGAAGTGTATCGAACACCATATCTGCGTCGGCTTCGGCAATTTCCTTTCGAAAGATGCCGGGAACCCGGCCGTCTATATTATGTACGACGAGTGTTGGGGTTCCGAGGTCTTGGACAACATTCGCAAACAGCAGCTCCACAGACTCTGGTTTGCTTGCATCGCACGTGTACCGACGCACTCCGAGCGTCTTCTCCAGGTCCTGCAACACCGGTTTGTCTCGGTCTCTGGCTGCGATTCCGACGGACATGCCGTTCTTTGCAAACAGTCGTGCGCAGCTCGAGCTGATGCCGGGGCCACCGCCGATTATAAGTGCAACACCTTCGTGCGCCGGCTGAATGTCACGCTTGCCAGGTTCTATCATGTGTCTTGTTCCTATACTTGGTCGGAGAAATGATTGAGGCTGTCACTGGACCACTTGGCCCAAATGGCATCGCGGGCCCCAAGTTGGCCTGCGTCAGCCTCGCGTCGATTTTCTGGCTGTCCTCCGAGGCCGCGCGATGCGGCAGACGGCGCGTCCGGCAGCTAAGATCTCGTCGGAGAGAGCGGCGTCGTCCACCGCGCGCGCCAGTATCAGAGCCCCTACCATCGCAGCCAAGGTGGCAATAGCCCGTCGGCGTTTTGCGACGGCATTGGGCCCGTCGGTCCAGCCCGCCAGCCGGTCTATCTGCGCTCGCACGTGGACAGTCAGCGCGCGACGGACTTCCTTCCCCTGTCGCGTTATGTCGCTGCCGAGCGCCGCGATTGTGCAGCCGCGTGCCAGGTCCGCTCGATGTTCCGCCGACAGATAGCTGGAGACCAGCGCCTCCAGGGACGACAGTTCTGCCTGCCGGCCTGCATTGGCGGCGAGGCCATGAGCCACCGCCTCGGCGGCCAGATCGTCCTTTGAGCGGAAATGGCGATAAAAGCCGCCGTGGGTCAGGCCTGCGCTCTCCATGATCGCATCGAGCCCCACTCCGTCGAAGCCGTTTTCACGGAACAGCCGCGCCGCGGTCGCGACGATTTTCTCCCGGTTCTCTGCCGCCTTCTGCCGCGTAACGCGCATCACTCCTCCTTTGCCGTCATACATCCCTTGGCAGGATATATGACGATCACCATCAAAAGGCAAGATGACGTCCGTCATCGTTCACCTTCGCATCTCTTATGTCGAGGAGCTGAGTATGGCCAACATCCCTTGCAAAACCGCACTCATCACTGGTGCATCCTCCGGTATTGGCGCCACTTATGCCGACCGGCTGGCCCGGCGGGGCCACAATCTGGTGTTGGTGGCGCGGGATCGCGACCGGATGGCGAGGCTGGCGCGTGATCTGCGCGCCGAGACAGGCGTCTCCATAGATGTGCTGCCGGCCGATCTTACAGAATCGCGCGAATTGGCTGACGTTGAAGCGCGCCTGCGCGAGGACGGGCGTATCGGCCTGCTCATCAACAACGCCGGAGCGACACTGGCTGGTGGTTTCGCTGATGCCGACCTCGACGCGCAGGATCGGCTGATACGGCTCAACGTGACTGCCGTCACGCGGCTCGCCGGGGGCGTCGTGCCGCGCTTCCTCGCAGCAGGCAGCGGCGCGATCGTCAACATCGCGTCGGTGGTCGCTCTCGCACCGGAGATATTTCCGGGCATCTATGCCGCTACCAAGAGCTTCGTTCTAACCTTCTCGCAGGGGCTGCAGGCGGAACTCGGGCCGCGTGGCCTGTACGTGCAGGCGGTGCTCCCAGCTGCAACGCGCACAGAAATCTGGGAGCGCTCCGGGCGAAACGTGGATGACATCAAGGGCGTGATGGAGGTCGGCGAACTCGTTGATGCGGCGCTGGTGGGTTTCGACCGACGCGAGACCATCACGATCCCGCCATTGCCAGAAATCGACCAATGGGAAAGCTTCGACGCCGCTCGCCATGCGATGCTGTCCAACTTCGCGCACGAGCATGCCGCCGCGCGCTACCGGTCGCGGGCCTGAGGCTTTGAGGTTTCGCCGTCGGCGCCACCGCGATCGGCGCCTATGTCGGGCCAAAAGCGGACCGCCGGCGCCCTGCGTTGCCCCGAGCCTGAGTTGGGTGTTCCAGCGAAAGTCACTCCGGAGTATCAGGTTTTGATCGCACCGCCTCGCACCAGTACGAGTGCGACAGTTGACGGGACGCGAGGACGCGAAATGTTCAGTGCGTCCGAGCCGACGTTGAGCCAGACCATGGACGGCATCTCTGGACAGGATCAGCCATGAGCCAGCAGTACGAAGAGCTTCATTCGAAGGGCGTCATGCCGCACGTGCCGCCGGAAGCATTCGCGCCACACACTGGAATAGCGGCTCACGTAATGCCATTCTTGGACACGGGTGACGGCGCGCACGACTTGGCGCATTTGCTGCGGGTTTGGCATAACGCACAACAGATTGCAGCAGTTGAAGGCGGTGAGTCGGACGTGCTCGCGGCGGCGGTACTACTTCATGACTGCGTAGCAATTGATAAAACCTCATCGTTGCGGGCCCAAGCCTCGGCGCTAGCTGCGGAGCGAGCGGGAACCATCCTTACGGAACTTGGATGGGACGAAGTCCAAATCGCCGCCGTTCAGCATGCCGTCGCGGCGCACAGCTTTTCGGCTGGCATCGTCCCCAAGACCCTCGAGGCCCGTGTCGTCCAGGACGCTGATCGCCTGGATGCGATTGGCTATATTGGTATCGCGCGCTGCTTCTATACCGCTGGGCGGTTGGGGTCGGTTTTGTACCAGGTCGAAGATGTGAGCTCGGAACGTCGGGTACTCGACGACTCTCGCTACGCGCTTGACCATTTTCGTGCCAAGCTGTTGCACCTCGGCAAGAATTTTCGGACTGCCACAGGCTCACGAATGGCCGTGGAGCGCACTCAAGTGATCGCAGCGTTTCTTGCGGGATTCGAAGCAGAGCTTAAGTTCAAGGATTGTTAAGGAGCGACGTGCTCGCTCACCTTTGCCTAAGCGCTGAAGCTAAATACGATGCCTCCTGGATTGACGGTGCAGCGGGGCCGTGCCGTAAGCGTCTCACCATAACGCGCGTTAGCCGGTAGTTTGGCACAGGATCAGCGGCCGCGCAGGGCCAGCCCGATCGCGGTAAACAAGTGGCGGTCGCGGAGGATCTCGCGTGCGGCGTTGCGCCCTGGGTTGCCGGACACACCGCCGCCGGGATGGGTTCCCGCGCCGCACATATAGAGACCCTTAATCGGCGCGCGATGACTGCCGTGGCCCAGCACAGGGCGTGCAGCCCACAGCTGATCCAGCGACAGGTGGCCATGCATGATGTCGCCGCGAGTTAGGCTGAATTTTCGTTCCAAATCGAGAGGTGAGAGGATCATACGGCCCAGCACGGAGGCCCCGAAGTTGGGCGCCCAGTCATTGACCGTGTCGATGATCAGGTCAGCTACCGTCTCGCGCGTGTCGTCCCAGGAGCGTCCGTCCGGCAGGTGCGGTGCGAACTGTTGGCAGAATAGGCTGGCCACATGCAGGCCGGGCGGGGCCAGGCTGTCGTCTAGGGTCGAGGGGATCAGCATCTCGACGATCGGCTTCTGCGACCATCCGAAGGTTCTCGCCTCGCGATAGGCGTCATCCATGTAGTCAAGCGATGGCGCGATGACGATGCCGGACTGGTGATGTTCCGCCACCACTCTACCCGGCAGGCAGGTGAAATCCGGCAACTCGGACAGCGCGACGTTCATGCGGAACGTGCCTGAGCCGTTGCGATAGCGCGCGATGCGCGTGCGGAACTCGGTCGGAAGATCGGCAGGAGCGATCAGGCTCTGGAACAGCAGCGAAGGGTTGAGGTTGGAGGCAACTATGCTGGCCGCAATACGCCGGCCATCGGCCAGCTCTACACCGGCCGCCCGGCCGCCATCGACAAGCACCCCTTTGACCGGCGCATTGATCAGGATCTCGACGCCATGAGCCGTGCATGCCCGGGCCATAGCCTGCGTGATGGCGCCCATACCGCCGATCGCGTGGCCCCAGGCCCCCTTTTTGCCATTCACCTCTCCAAACGTGTGGTGAAGCAGCACGTAGGCCGAACCCGGGGTGTCGGGACTTGCGTAGTTGCCGACCACCGCGTCGAAACCGAATGCGGCCTTGACCGGCTCGCTCTCGAACCAGCCATTCAGGAAACTACGGGCGCTTTCCGTGAACAAGTCCAGCAATTCGCCCTTCTGCCGCAACGACAGCGACGCCAGCTTGCCGACTTGGCGCACACCCCGCAGCAGACCTGCAAGGCCGTCGCCCAAGTTGGGTGGAGTTTGCTGGGCCAGGTTGCGCAGAACATCGCCAATTTCACCGAGCATGGCGTAGTAAGCTGGCAAGGCCTCGGAGTCGCACTGGGAGAACTTGGCAAACTCGGCCTGGGTGCGAGCCAGCCCACCGCCCAGTTTCAGAAACCTGTTCTCATCAATTGGCAGGAAGTTGGCGATCGGCCGCTCGACAATGCGCAGACCGTAGCTCTGCAGGCGCATATCAGCGATGACTTGCGGATTGAGGAGACTGACGGTGTAGCTGGCCACCGAGTTTCGGAAGCCGGGATGGAATTCCTCGGTGACCGCTGCGCCGCCGACCACTGGACGGGCCTCGCAGACTGTCACCTTTAGCGCTGCCCTCGCCAGGTACCAGGCGCAGACCAATCCATTGTGGCCACCGCCAACGATGACAGCGTCCCGCATCTCAGTGTTTGCCATCGCGCGATCCTGGGGATTGCGGAGATTGCCGAAATGTCGGGAACCGGGCGGAGGTCCCGACCGTCGCCCCGTGATGGCGAGACCAGCGCATTGCGATCGTTTGTAGGAGTTCGCTATCTTTCGAAACCCTAAGCATTTGCCGGCACTTCTGCTTGTTTTCGCTTTTAATGGTTTGCTACTGCATTGTCCTTCAGCTATGGCCTACCTTGTGGGGGCCGACTGACGGATCGGAAGAGAACCGCGCCCATGGTGTGGCGGCGCAGTGCAACATCGGTCGCCGCGCGCGCTTCCGTGCTAGGGCTCTCTACGATGAACCCGACAACATAGTTACCACTTCGTCAGTGGAATTCACATCCGCAAAAACGCGGGCCATGGTCTTCAGCTCTGCCTCGTGCGTCTCGCGGTCCCTTTCGGCGACTGCATCCTTCACCAGGATCATGTGGTAATTGTGGTCAACGCCTCCGCGCACGGTTGTCGAAACGCAAACGCAGGTGGTAACGCCTGATACCACGCAGGTGGTTACGCCAAGGTTTCGCAGCACGGTGTCGAGGGGTGTGTTCGAGAAGCCACCAAATCCCTTTTTGATGATCAGGTGTTCACCCTCCTGGGGCTTCAGCTCATCCACGATCTGCGCACCCCAAGTATTCTCGACGATGAATGTGCGATTTCCTTCGCCCGGGGGACGTCCAAGGCGCCAATAGGGTATCTGCGCATCGGAATAGTCCGCCTTCAATATGTGAGCGATATACACCACCGGTCTGCCTGCTTGGCGAAAGGCGTCTACAAGGCGCTTCACTTGGGGTATCGTGCCCATCAGAAACGGCATATCGATTTCTGCTTCTGGCACCTCGCGTGACTTGAACGCAAGGCTACCTTCCGAATGCACAAAGTCATTCTGCATATCCACAACGATAAGCGCAGACTTCGTTATGTCCGGACCTCGTATCGCGGTCTCCATTTGGGCTCCCTCTCTGTGGCGTGCCGAGAGTTAGGTGCGGTCGTGTTTGATTCTTACGGATGTCAAACTACTTTGGCAAGTCTTCGCGGCACCGACTTCGAGAGAGCCGCCGCGGGCATCATCGCTGGCCGAAGCGCGATCCGGGCGAAGCAGGACCGGACTGGTCAGTCAGTCGGATCGGCAGCTTCGCGTTCGCGTCGGCAGCCAACGCCGCCCGCCATCGTTCGGTCGGATCATCCGGACCGCTGATCGCGGCACGCCAGTCCAGCAGCGGCGTTCCGAGTTCGCGCACCAAGCTCCCGAACGCCACCGCGTCGGCTTGTGTTCCTGATACGGCCGCGGCGCGAGGTCGTGCACGAACTTCAACACCGCAGCCTTCTCCACGTAAACCCCGCTGCGCCGCCCGCGCCTCGGCCAGCAGGCTGTGCATTCGCGCCTGGGACGCTCTGCGACTGCCGCCGCACTCATGGCTTGCGACCGAACGCAGCCATTCTGCTTCCGAACAGAATTTCCTGGACAGGTTCGGCCTAGCTAAGCAATGCTGGTCTGACTGGATGACGGCTCCCTGGGGGGATGATGAACGTCGCAGACTGGCTGCGTACGTTGGGGCTTGGCGAATATGAGGCGGCATTCCGTGAGAATTCCGTCACCGTCGATCTGCTACCCAATTTGACACCGGAGGACCTCAAGGACCTCGGCATAACGCTCGTCGGTCATCGTCGCCGGCTGTTGGCCGCAGTCGCTGCGCTGAGCGTTGGTGGGTCGGAGGCAACCAGCGAGACCGAAGCCACACTACCGGACACGGCCGAGCGGCGCCCGCTCAGCGTGATGTTCTGCGACGTGATCGGCTTTACCGGCATGTCATTGCGGCTGGACCCCGAAGAACTGAGTGCGGTGATCCGAGGCTATCAAGCCCGAGTCGCTGCGACCATCCCGCGCTTCGGCGGTTTCATCGCCCGCTACGTTGGCGACGGCATCCTGATCTACTTTGGCTGGCCCGAGGCGCATGAGGCCAATGCCGAGAGCGCGGTCCGGGCCGCCTTAGCCGTGATTGATGCGCTCGCCCAGACTCCGGTTCTCACCGAGGCCCTGCAAGTCCGCATCGGCATCGCGACTGGCCTCGTGGTTGTCGGCGAGCCGATCTATTCGGACGAGGGGTGTCAGCAGACCGCGATCGGCGAGACGCCGAACCTCGCTGCACGCCTGCAGAATCTTGCTGGTCCGAATGGCATCGTGATTGACGCAGCGACCCGCCAGCAAATCGGCGGTTTTTTCAAATTTCGTGACCTTGGAACGATTGCGTTGAAGGGTTTGCCAAATCCGGTGCCAGCTTGGGAGGTAGTGGAAGAAGCTGCCGTCGAGAGCCGGTTCGAGGCCCTGCACGCCGAGACGATGACGCCGCTGGTGGGCCGGCAGGAAGAACTCGACCTGCTGCAGCGCCGTTGGGAGCGCGCCCGGAGCGGCGAAGGACATGTGGTGCTGCTGTCTGGTGAGCCGGGCATCGGCAAGTCGCGGTTGATGGTCGAGTTAGAACAGCGCATCGGCGCCGAGTCGCATGTCAGCCTGTGCTATTTCTGCTCGCCACTTTATCAGGACAGCCCGCTTCGTCCGGTCATCGCGCGCTGGGAACACGCGGCGGGTTTTGCGCATGGCGATGGCTTGCAAGAGAAGCTGCGCAAGCTGGAGGCGATGCTTCTGCCAGGTGGAACTTCGGCGGAAGACGTCGCGCTGATCGCGGATCTGCTCTCAGTGCCCACGGACTGGCGCTATCCAAAGCTCGAATACAGCCCGCAGCGTAAGAAGGAGAAGACGTTCGAGGCGCTAAACCGCCGGTTGGCGAGTCTCGCGCGAACGAACGTCGTGTTGATGCTGTTCGAGGATGCGCACTGGACCGATGCCAGCACGCTCGAACTGCTGGAAACCACGATCGAAGGGCTAGCGGAACTTCCTGTCCTGCTGGTGGTTTCGTTCCGGCCCGAATTCTCCGCGCCCTGGATCGGCCGCCCCGGTGTCAGCCTGCTTGCTCTGAGCCGGCTAGACCGAAGCGAGTCTGCCGCGCTCGCCGCGCGGGTGATACCGGAACATCCGCTGACGGTGGCGTCGCTTGATCGCATTGTCACGCAGACCGACGGCGTGCCGCTGTTCATTGAGGAACTGACAAAGGCGGTTCTTGAAAATGCGGTCATCAGCAAGATCCCGTCAATGTCGGCGGCAGTTCCGGCCACCTTGCACGCTTCGCTGGTAGCACGTCTGGATCGCCTCGGGCCGATTGCGAGGGAGGTCGCACAAGTTGGTGCCGTGATTGGGCGCGACTTCTCCTACGAGCTGGTTGCCGCGGTGGTCCAACGTTCTGCAGCTGAGCTTGACCGAGCGTTGGGTCGCGTCGTTGAAGCAGGCTTAGTATTCCAACGTGGCGCCATATCGCAGGCTACCTTCTCCTTCAAACACGCGCTCGTGCGAGATGCAGCACAGAGTACATTGCTTCGCGCCGCCCGGCAGCGATTGCACGCACGGATAGCTGAAACGCTCGAAGCCCATTCGCCTGAGATGATGGACACCCGGCCCGAGATCCTTGCGCAGCATTACGCCGCGGCTGGCGTCGTTGAAAAATCCGTCGCCTATTGGGGTAAGGCTGGTCGAATATCGGTCGCTCGGTCGGCGATGAGCGAGGCAACGGCGCAATTTCGGAAGGCGCTCGATCAGCTGGCG
>Ga0123355_10020996_pt1 | contig 10442 bp, 11 predicted proteins | sample TergutEmb28metaG_3_FD_89872 | JGI IMG/M metagenome (GOLD analysis project Ga0123355, IMG submission 89872) | Embiratermes neotenicus P1 segment gut microbial communities from Petit-Saut dam, French Guiana - Emb289 P1 | ecosystem: Host-associated > Arthropoda: Insects > Digestive system > Gut ... | reverse complement strand
CATGTTGTAAGTAATTTTAAACCTACAATTAAAGTTGTGTTGACGGAAATTTATATACTATTTATAATAGACTTAATGATTCCACACAACGGGATGAATTCGATTAAAATAATAATAATAATAGTTACAGTTCAAAATTTATGAATGCTTACTTAGAAGCACACACCCTATAGGCACAGTTGATAATAATATGGAAGCTGTATACACTGCAAAAGAGGGATCATATTGTAATACTGTTAGGATGTTTTATATTTATGGAGAAACCAAAAACGGTAACAAACCTAATCGTCAATACATGGTACAATCCAAGGCCATATTACAATATGATTTTTGTGATGACCACCCTCACACTTCAGTACTCCACTGGTATGTGCACAGTGTGGCCACACACGTTACCTATATAAACATTATTCTCCAAACATATAAGTCTTGTCATGTAATTGTCTCGATTTAGATTTTATTATTTTCTCTGAAGACCTGTTTTTGTCTGTGTGGAGTTTTTAGGCATGTTTACAAAATTGGGAAAAGTGACTGTTAGCTTCATCATGTCTGTCTATCCATCTGCATGGAACAACTTAGCTCCCACTGAATGGATTTTCATGAAATTTGATACTTGAGAGTTTTTTGAAAATCTGTTCAGAAAATTCAAGTTTCATTAAAGTCAAACAAGAATGAAGGGTACTTTACATGAAGACCAATATACGTTTTTGGTCATGTCTTGCTCAGTTCTTCTTAGAATGAAAATTGTTTCAGACAAAAGTTGTAGAGAAATTTGAAACACACATTTTATGTTCAGTAAGTTCTTTTTGAAAGTCATGCCGTTTATGAGATAATGTGGAAAAATATTGTAGAGCGGGGCAGGCTACAGGTGACAACATGGTGCATGTGCATTGCGTGCTGGATGCCTAAGGCTATAAATACACTTATTCAGGAAATGTAATACTCGTTGATTTTCCACTGCAACAGTAGTTGTATGAACTTGTCTCATTATTACACTATACATATATTACCTGTCTTGTTAGTTATGCCTTGCTGCCACTTTTAATTCGAGAACCACACCAACATGCAAAATCATATTCAACTGTATAAACATAACTAAAAGAAGATATTGTGGAATGTAAGGACTGTCCTTATATTAAGTCCCTTTTATGTGTATTAATGTCATGTATTTTTATATTATTATATTCTGCAACTTATATATAGCTTTAATTCTTTTCAGAGTATTATTTCCATGCTTAATTTGAAGTAACTTAAGATGTTATTCATCTTCAGTGAACTTCTGTAAAGCACCTTCTCATATGTCATACAAATGGAGAATAAAATCCAATAATACACATAGCTTGAAAGGAGTATCATTTTTTAAACCACTTGTTTATATCACATTTCAATATCACATTTATCCCAAGTTTATTTATTCTAATTAGACTCTACAACATTTTAAGCCTTACAGGTACATTTTGTAAAGAAATGAGATCCCAATGTTGACTAATATTTTATCATTTTGTATGTAGTTTGTCTTTAATGTTTTTACTAAGAAGAAGTCTGTGATGATGGCCACATAGACCAAAACATGTAGTATAGAGTGGCATTAAATAAAATCATCAATTTTTCCTAGTTGTGCATAAAATTATGTTTTGAAAATTATGTCTGATTGTCCAAGACACAATTTTTTTTTGGGGGGGGGGCAGTGGGGGGTTCATAGGTTTGATTTTTGCCAGTCTTTTCTGCAGATGTTTCTATTCAGAGATGAGGAGCTTCACATTGGCTGAAATGTTGGGTACGGGGTGAATGTTGGGCCTCACTATCAAGGACTCCCTGTTGCTAAGAGACAGTGTTAAACCACATGTCTCCATGTTGGCCACCATTCTGTCAGTCTGCCTATCACTGGGAGTAGCAGAGCATGTCTTACAGGTGCTCCCACATCATACGCTTTTCAGTGTGAAGAATTGACAGCTCTCTGAAATACTTGAACTACAGGAACTTGTTTTTAAACTCAGTTGTGTTTACTTTGAAGTGTCACCGTGTTGTCAACCCCTAGTGTAATTTATGTGAACAGGCCACACTACTCAGTTCCTTGTGCAGGCTGGTGCTATACTGTGTACTTAGCATGGATTCTACTTGTAGGCCATTGTTATGAAGTGTGTAGGTTAGGCTGTATATTTAGGCCAGTACTATGGAGCACTTAGTGTATATTTATGTTACCAGTACTGGACACTGCTGGGCAAGAGGAATTCAGTGCAATGCGGGAGCAGTACATGAGGAAAGGTGATGGTTTCCTGTTGGTATATTCAGTCACAGACAAGCAGAGCTATGAGAATATTATTAACTTCCATACACAGATACTCAGAGTTAAAGACAGGTAAATATGATGACCAGATGCTTTTCTTATGTGTTCTGTGTGAGATTAAAAGCATAATGAGAGGCTGTACATGGTCAGACAATAAAGTTTGCGAACTGATCGCGGTAAAAGTGCTACATACTTCATTGCTGAATACCACCGTGGTTGCCTTCAAAGTACTCCCCTTGGGAAGTTATACACCGATGCCAGCACCTAGTCCACCGTTCAAAACAATTTTGGAACTGGTTTTGTGGAATGGGCTTTACAGCTGCCGTTGTATTACTCCTGATGACATCAGTTCATCAAAATGCCTTCCTTTCAATATTTCCTTTATCTTCAGGAACAGAAAAAAGTCACTGGGGGCCAGATCCAGTGAATAGGCAGGGTGTCCCAACACAGTTATTTGTTTAGTAGCTAAAAAATCCCTTACAGGCAGTGCCGTGTGAGCAGGTGCATTGTCGTGATGCAAGATCCATGAGTTGTTGACAGAAAGTTCGGGTCATTTCTGTCTAACTTTTTCATGCAGCCTTTCCAGTACTTCCAAATAGTAAACTTGGTTGACTGTTTGTCCAGTTGGTACAAATTCATAATGAACAATCCCTCTAATATCAAAAAAGTCAGCAACATTGTTTGAGTCTTGATTTGGACCGGTGGAATTTTTTTGGTCATGGGGAATTGGCAGTCTTCCATTGTGCACTTTGCCACTTCATTTCAGGGTTGTATTGGTAGACCCATGTTTCATCACTTGTGATGACATGGCCCAAAATGTAATCTTGCCTCTCCAAAAGGTCTCGACAAATTGTGACTCTTCTTTGCTTTTGTTCTTCATTGAGCCCCTTTGGGACCATTTTTGCGCACACCTTCCTCATATCGAGATCTTCAGTTAAGATTTTCCTAACTGTTTCTATGTCGATGTTCAGTTGCTCTGCTATGCTCCTGACAGTCAGCTGACGATTTTCACGCACAATTTGAGGAATTTTTACGATGTTTTCTTCAGTTTTGCTTGTTGCTGGCTGTCCTGATCTCTCTTCGTCAGTGACACTTTCTCTTCCATCAGAAAAATGTTTCACCCACTTGCAAACTGCTGTTTCCTTCATAACATTATCCCCATAAAATTGCACTAACATCTCTCTGGTTTTGTTTCCACTCTTTCCAAGTTTAACAAGAAATTTAATGTTCGTTCACTGCTCTAATTCAAGCCCCGACATTCTCACGGCAGCACACGAAAACACGCAGACAATAATAGATGCCACTCAGAAAAAGACTGCCATAGATCAACAACAACACAGCTGTGAAACGCCGATATGTCAACGTCACCAAACCATACAAAGGGTTTTGTCTAGTGCTGCCACAGCAAACACATGGTGGCGAGTTCGCAAACTTAATTGTCCGACCATGTACTCCATGTGCCGACTGTCATTTTGAGCAACTTAGTCTAAATTCTGTGCTCAGGCCATTCTTATATGATACGGAAATTCTATATGCAGGTCATTATAGTAAATGTAAAGGTACAGCAATCCCTGTACAGGCCTGAACAGGCCCTGAGGGTTCCAGATTTCAAGACAGTCGGCACATGAAGGTGGTAAAGTTGTCAGCCCTACACACCAGCTTCCTTTACCCCCCAAGAAATATCCCTTGGTACTCAGTTCTGTTACAGGCTGAGTCAACCCTAGGGCCAAAATGTGGCTGGAATGATTATGTCATTGAAAAATTCTATTGACAACATCAGGAATCAAACCTGTGACCTTCCAGCTTGTAGCACAGTGGCTCAATGAACTGTGCTACCACATGCCTGGTCGTTATAGTATATAATATATATTAAGGTGTAACTTCTCTGTTTCTGCTGTGGATGTAATACAGAATGCCCAGAGATGTGAAATTTGTGCTCTGTTCTTCCCTATGTGTACAGTAGCTGCTGTTCAAGCAGCACTGAAGTGCAGTTTTTGAATGCAATTCAGCTCACATTCCTAGTGTTATTATTTCCAATTACACACGTGAACTTTAATTTATTAATTTCGGTGTAATACTTAACTTTAGATTTCGCTACTGTAGTTTGTGATATTGGCAATAAGAGTATCTATTCACTGTCAAAGAATGGGCACTGATGCCTGCCTATTGTTAGTCGACATGAAGTCCAGTAAAGGATTCAGACTTCGTTCCCATGAACTACAGTCGCCTCTTCACTCTTGTTGCTGTGAGGAGAATTTACCATTTTGTACTGCTTTGCACTGTAGGGACTTGTATCCGATGCTACTGGTAGCCAACAAAGTGGATCTGGTGCACCTCCGGAAAGTTACTGAGGAATCTGGTCGGGAGTTGGCTCACAAATTGGGAATCCCCTACATAGAGACCAGTGCCAAAGATCCACCCCTCAATGTGGATGCAGCCTTTCATGAGGTATAACTGTCATTATAATGGTTTTTGAGCAAGATTTAATTTTTTTTTCCCCGCTTTGTGCTACAGCCTTATTCAATATTTTCCTCCTTAACCTTAGCCTTCCATTCATTCTTTCCCATCTTTTGTTAACTTACACAGGATTTCAGACTTTGTGGTAAAGGGCATTGGGCTTCTGTGTAAGTCACATAATTTTTGTAGCAGCTTAACAGCTGTAGTTTTGTCAGGACTCCTCTGCATGGGATGACATTAAAATCCTGATTTTATATTGTTGTGGGGACCTACCTAAAAATGACCTAAAATCTGTGAAAGTGTAATATCCAGTAAACATTGTTATTATGGGCATTTGGCAGGACCCATACAAGAAGTATGTAAAATCATGGAAAATGCAAAATGTGAGGACATAAAATTTGTTTTTTTTTTTTATTCTTGTTAAACAGCTGGAATGCAGTGTGGTGATGCAATCACTCAGTCTTCTGAGAATTATTACAGCTTTGTATATTGCAGGTTTTGCATGTAATTTGTGATCATCTGATCAATGTTTAGAGAATATTACAGCCTGTTTCACAGTTTTACATGAGGCATGTAAAACTGAAATCTGTGGTGATGTAATCTCGTAAATAAAGCCAACTTGGTGCACAGTTTTTCTTAGTATGTTTGTTTACTCTACATGTTTCGGGCGACTGTGTGCCCATCATCAGGAGAAACAACTGTATCTATGCGACACTTGATATTTGTCACTGTGTGGTTGACTGTCTGGGGTGCAGGGTGGAATTCATTACACCCTACACACCAAACAGTCACCCACACAGAGTGACAAATACTAAGTGTCGCATAGATACAGTTATTTCTCCTGATGATGGGCACATAGTCGCCCGAAACATGTAGAGAAAACAAACATACTAAGAAAAACCGTGCACCAAGTTGGCTTTATTTACAAGCTTATACAAGGACACACGATCAACAAAACAAAAAAAACTATGATGGTGTAGATGGTGCAGCTGCACATGTGATTCAGGAAACACAATGGCAGACAGTTGTGTAGGGCAGTATAGTCCACTGGGTAAGTAACTAACATGAATGACATTAGAGGACAGCTTAAAGATGGCATACCGGACAGTGAATCCATCCCAACAGAACCAGAGGGACATGGAAGGACCTCTGCTTCAGCACTTAAAATCACATAGTGACACAATGAATGGAAACCACATTTGTAGAACATTTCTAAAGGTGTGTATGAAGATCAAGAAGAAACATCTGTACGTATGTGCTGCTGACACCATCCAGCTCCACTACAATGGCTGCCCTGTTGTGGCCTGCAGAGTACAGAATCAGCTGAATGCCATGCAATGGGAGGTGCTTTGTGTATCCTGCATACAGACCAGACTTATCACTTTGTGATTTGCACATTTTTGACATATTAGAGAAAACCCTCAAAGATTACATGTTCAAATTTGACTGTGATGTACAGGATGCTATGGTATAGTGGTTTAGGCAGTGGTTGAAGGAATTCCTTGCAGATAGAATATGATGGCTAATACATCAGTGGAACTCCTGTCTAAATGTCTGTGGAGATTTTTTCTGACTGTTGCAATTTCTTCACCTATGAGCACCCTCAAATAGGTTTCAGGTGTACATGCCTCATATATTGTGGGTCATGCATACAGTTTGCGGTATTCTGTTTAATCTGTAGAGAATGATTACTGCTTTATAACTTGCAGGTTGTGCGTATAATTCGCAACCAACCACCAGCAGAGGTGGAGAAGAATGGAAGAAAAAGAAGACGTCCCATAAAGTGTATACTGCTCTAATATTGCAGTTAATGCAGACATGGGGTAAACAAAGAGTGCTTATGTTCTTTTTTAACTGTCTAATTTTAACACGGTATTAATTTGTGAAACGTAAACGCACATTTAACGATAGTTCATCTCACAAATTCGTCATAACTGGAGATGATTTTCGTTAACTTTGATGGCTGTTACTGTGAAGTCTTAATATTTTACCGGAGCATGTCACTCAACGGGAGTGAGAACTGTCTGTCCAATGTTCCATTAAGGTGTTGGCAAAAGGAGAACTGTTTGACATATTGACTGTTGAATATGATTGTTTCTATTTGACAGGTGGTTTAGATTGCTTCTACATGTGACAATAAATATTGTGCTGATGGTATTTGAATTGGTTATGTGGTATCTCAATGAAGACATACAGGTGTATGTGTGTTTTTGGTTTAGATGTGCCATTTATCTGTATTATGTTTCAGTTCATACACTGTGTGTATTGATGTCTGGAAGTCAATGGGTAATAGTGTTTTTAGGTACATTTGTATTGCTGGGATGTACTTGATGAAGCTACATTGTTGTCTGTCTGCATGTAACAGGTCAAGAACTGCTGAATGGATTTTCGTGATATCCAGTATTGAGGTGCTGACTAAAACTTGTGAGTCCGTTCTAGTTTTGGTTGAAATCAGTTAAGTGTAATGTATTGTTCACATTAGGAACAACATGTGTTTCTGTGTCCATCTCAAGCTTAACTCTTGTATAACTGGATAAATTTTTATCAGAATAAAAATTGTATAGCAGAAAAGTTGTAGATGAAAGTGTAACACATGCTTCATGAACTTTTCTGTGGGTCATTCAGTTATCGAGATAATTAGAAAAATTTGAGAAAATGGGCCAGAATTGTTACATGTTGTGTACATTTCCTAACTTGCATCCTTTAAGGGCAGGCATTCCTTAGCTCTTTTTTTGAGTAAGAAATTTATTTTATCTGACTATCACCAGGTTATATACAGGTGATAGCCCCATGAGGGACCATTCATATGCTGGCCAGGCTGGGCTCTTTGCAGTTCTGAACAGTGTTTAGGTGTGTTTTCAAAATTTCGAAAAGCAACTGTTAGCTAAGTCATGTCTGTCTGTCTATCTGCACGGAACATCTTGGCTCCTTCTGAGTGGATTTTCGTGAAAGTTGACGTATGAGTATTTTTAAAAAATCTGTCAAGAAAATTCAAGTTCATTAAAATTGGACAAGAATAACGGGTGCTTTACGTGAAGCCCAATATACATTTTTGATTATATCGAACTCAGTTCATGTTAGAATGAGAAATGTTTGAGGCAGAATTAGTAGAGAAAATCAAAACACATGTTTTATGTTTGGTAACTATTTTTTTTCTTAAGTTGTGCCGTTAATGAGATAATGTGGAAAAATATAATAGAGCTGGAGAGTCCGCAGACGACAATATGGTGCATGTGCATTTCATGCTGAGTACCGAAGGCTACATACTCTTGGAATATGTAATACTTATTGCTTTTCTTACTGCAACAGTGGTTTCATGAATGTGCCTCAGTGTTACGTATTACGTGCATTGCCTGTCTTGTTTTTTATTTTCCATTAGTGTCACCTCAGTGTGGATGTATGCAGCCTGAGGAGAAATTATTCATGGTTGATGTTTAGCATATCCATCTTTAGAAGTTAATAATCTGTCAAATGTTAATCCTTTCCATTCCAACATCTTTTAACTTATTGCTGTCCCTCTCTGTTTCTTTTGTGCTTTGTGAAAATTACTTACTCAGAAAGATATTTAAATGGAAGTTGAACCGGAAGTTTCAGCTGTAATGCAGTGCTTCCATTGTGCACCAAAGTTCATGTATGTGTTGAAGAAGCCTTGAATGTGGAGCTGAATATTTGTCCAGCAGGTGGCAGGTTAACTGCACATGTTGTTGTGGGAGTGGAAAGGGTTAATAATAATTCTGTTTATGAAAGATATTTATATTGTTATCAGTTGACACTACAAAGCTTTAATGAAAAATATTGAAGCTTTTATGCTATAAATCTTTAGATGGTGCTGACTTTATAATTTGCGCTTGATTTTTATACCACCATGTAGCGCATATTTGTGTGACATAGGCAAAGGTTGTGTCAATAGCAGGCAACCATAAGGCATGAAAGGGTATTATGGTGCATATGTAAGAAAACTGGACTTTGTGCTGACGTCGCTGACAAATAATGTACTTATCTCGTTACATGACATTTTCCTTCATGGTCCAAAATTTTTAAGGCAAAATAGTATATTAATTGGCCAGCTGTGTAGGTACAGTTCCTACATACAAATGTAAGTTATCTTGTAAGATTTTGGTTTCTCACAGTGATGACTATGGTGATTACTCTGAATGGGATGTGACGCCACGTGGTTTGGTAGAAGGGTATCAGGGTTTATGAGACCTTCTATTTCCATCTTAAGAGTAAAAGAATGTGGGAGATATAGTGTGATGCTGCATATGTTCTTTAGATTAGAAGAGTGTCCGAGATGTATTGCTGTGTAGTTTCATAGATTGGTGCCAGTGTTTGAGACAGACCTGCTGCATCCATCTTCAGGGAGTTCAGCACTAAAGATGGAAGCAGTAGGTACCTCAAAAAAGTTGGTACCCATATACCAAATTATTATTACAGTCCAGAAGACTGTAGTGTGCATAAATTTGTCTTCCTCTCAGCTTTACAAAGTGGACAGTTTTATGTCTATAAAATATTTCTCTGCAGAGACAAGCATGTACTTGGTTAATTGTTTGTTGTCTTACCTCCATCGCATTACTCTGGCCTCACAAATTCTGTGTTTTCTTGTTATGTTGTCGTAACATCTTCCATACGAGCTTGAAAGTGACATGACCAGCCACTCAACAAGATTCTGTCAATTTTGGTGGTTGTGAATTCTTCAGGCCTTATCATGACAGACATTAAAACTTGAACCATAAGCAGTTTGTAAGGATAAAGAGATGTGTGAGGCCATTAAGTGGTTTATTGAACTTTTATTTAAGTGCAAAATTATGTTAATTGTGGTTACAATGGAATATGGTAGAAGACATGTAAATACAAGTTACATACAAGTTAAAAAAATGTTTTGAAGAACCTGTTAATTTGGCCACTCAGCATTTAGTCTTGTCGAGGATTACTCTTCCATCTCAGAGCCAAGGGACTGAGGATGTTCTGTCTAATGTGCGCAGCTGACAAGGTTCCTCCCTTCCTTTTTCCCTGAAAACAGAAGCAGATTCTGTTTCCAAAATGATCATTGGCTTTTACTTTTTAAACACTGGGGGATGGACAAGTTTCACTGGCAGTTGGTTTTAATTGTGATGTGCCATTGTCAGGACCGTACACGATTAGTATAATGGTTGGAAAAATCTTGGGTGACAGCTGCGTTGCTTTGGAGTGACTGTTGTGAGAAACCCGTATCTTGCATGATTGCTTGTGTTCGGTATCTTTCAAGTGCTTTCAGAAATATAAGATATATGTTGTATCATAACACCTCTCTCATGGCCAAATTTATTATGCACTTTGATTAATAGAGAATTTTTATTGCTGTTTTGATCATGTATTTTAATAACTGTTTTGTTAATACAAAGTTTGATTGAGAAATACTGAGGCTTGTTAAGTATGGACTTCCATGCAGAGTCTGTTTGCAGTTCTGTAATTGTGTTTGGATGTGATAGCGAGTGCTTAAGTATAAAGCACAGTAGGTCAGTAAAACAGAGAATTATTGTTTGCTTTGTACACATTTCATAAAACCAATCCATTTTAAGGCTGGGGAAAGGGGGGGGGGGGGCTTGCATTATGTCGGGGTTTTTATTCTGCATAGTGGCTTACTGGTTGGCAAGGATTTTTTGTTTTGGGGGCCCCCTTACTAAATGTTGGTTGATTTTTGGTTGGGGGCATATATATT
>Ga0123355_10020995_pt1 | contig 10443 bp, 8 predicted proteins | sample TergutEmb28metaG_3_FD_89872 | JGI IMG/M metagenome (GOLD analysis project Ga0123355, IMG submission 89872) | Embiratermes neotenicus P1 segment gut microbial communities from Petit-Saut dam, French Guiana - Emb289 P1 | ecosystem: Host-associated > Arthropoda: Insects > Digestive system > Gut ... | reverse complement strand
GTGAATTAATTTGAAAACACTAACGCAAAGCGTTAAGATGTTTTCAAGTTAGATGAACGTCAAAACACCGACACAACGTAGTTGTGGAGGTGTTAGGCGTACGTAGTACGCTAGTCGTTTAAGTTGTGCTTTTCAACTTAAACGACTATACTTCGTCGTGTGTATCGCGCTCGTACTTCGCTTTAGTACTGCGCTCACACTCTCCTCGTCTTTTAAGAATTTGTGCGCAATTCAGTCATAAGCAGGTTATTCAGCACTTACATAACTTTTACAGTTCTATAATAACACTGTAATATTTCCATAAGAACTTTGGTTTAGTATTTTAGGATAATGTAGAGTGGAGTTTATACTTGCAAGCATATATTTTGATTTTAGGAGTGAAGGTTAAACCATGAAAAAGATAAACTTAATGATTGTTTTTTTGATCGTTATTGCATTGGCAGCTTGCGACTATGGTTATGCAGGCAGTACAACAAACGCGGATGAAGGCGCATACAGCGCCGGAAGTAATGACAATAATAATGCATATGAGCCGCGAGATGTGCAGGCCGATGAGTATATTGAGCTTGAGCTTCGGGCTGAGTTTGCATCTGACGAGCTTTTGAGCACATTTGATTATATCCATGAAGTAGACTACTCGCTTGTTCGTAGAGCGCGTAGCGGCGGGCATGATATTGAGAGCTTTAACGGCGATAGAATTGTAATTTGGGCGAATGTTCCGTTACATGACTTTGCCTTGATTTGGATGGCTAATGATATGTTGGGGGATGATACGATTTATATTCCCGCTGACGAGGCTTTTGGTTTGGTTGAGGAGCTGTCGCTTGGTCATGCGTTTGTGATCAACCACTATGTAGGACTTGGCACGATGCCTTGGAGTGGGGTAAGATTTGTAGACGGCAGTGGGCAGACGCGTTACTTTGCGATGATTCAGAATCAAGGATATCCTGATGCCGGTGGAGATAGGTGGCATATATGGGAGTTTGAAAACCGTGCGGACGAACTGCCTGATGACTGGGAGCCATGGTGGCTTAATGATAGTTTAGCTTCAGATGAGAACACATTTACCACACCGTCCCCTGAGCTGCGCGCGCGCTTACTTTCAGAGTCCGGCATAAGTGAACATGGATGGCAAGCAGCAGTTGATTTTTTGAAAGATTTTGATAGTTTATTTGTTGGCGTTTTTCATGAAGAGGTTGTATGGGATGAAGTTAGGCGTGAAGCCGTGCCTACGGGAAGCTTTTGGCGGTGGGGCGGCATGGGGCAAGAAGTGGTCAGAATAAATGAGCAGCCTGAGATTACCTTTGCTCAATCTGATGGAGAACACCCTGGCTTTTTTGATATAAATGGAGCTAGAATAAATGAAGCTCCTTGGGCCTATATTCAGCGTTTTGAGGAAAGCTGGCGAGGTGAACTAACGATTTCCTATTCCCATCATTATGCAAACTATTTTAAGCTATTCGACTTCAATGGTAACGGTATCCCTGATATTCTTATGCATTTCCAACAGACCTTTGAGGGATGCTATGGCGGATTCTATCGGATATTCAGATATATAGATGGGGAGTATAGGATGCTGGAAATGGCGGCTTATACAAATAGGGAACAGCAGCCATGGATTAACTTTGGCAGTAGTCATGAGCTGTTCGTTGATGCCAATGACAGAATTATCACCTTTATTGATTCAGAATTGACAGATATGAAATATGAGCATCTAAGGTTCGTGGGTGATCGTGCCGAACTGCATCGCATAGTTAATATAGATTACAATAATATGGAAGAGTGGAGGGAGCATCACTGGCAAACGTGGAGGCACACATCAAATGGCTATGAGATGGTAGATAGCTGGATGTTTTATAAGCCCACTATTTTTGGAACAGATATAGCAATAAGGCCTCTTCAGGCTTTTGAGGATTTAGGGGCGGAGTTGTTAGGATATTTGCGATATACTAGGTAGTATAGTCGTTTAACAACCTTAAAAAATTACACGCAAGCGTGCCTTTTTTAAAGTTAGTCACTATAGCGAAAAAACAAACAAATATAATAAAATCCCTACATCCCAAAATACAATGGGTTGTAGGGACTTTTTTATGGACTAGTCATAATGGTGTAATCTCTTAGATTGCGGCTCGTGGACCACAATAACGATTATGCTGCATTGTCTATTTACCTCGCTCTGCCATCATAATTTCAATTTCAGACTCGTTGATACCTACCATGGCTTCGCCTATGTCTTCAGAGATAGCCGCTATGAGCTCTGCATCTTTGTAGTTTGCCACGGCTTTAACGATGGCTGCTGCGCGCTTGGCAGGGTCGCCGGACTTGAAGATGCCGGAGCCTACGAATACGCCTTCCGCGCCTAAGTGTCTCATGAGGGCTGCATCAGCCGGTGTTGCTACGCCGCCCGCTGAGAAGTTAGCTACAGGAAGCTTGCCATGTTCAGCTACGTATTGCACTAATGGGTATGGCACTGCTAATTTCTTAGCTGCGTCATAAAGTTCGTCTTTAGATTTGGTGGTTAAAACACGCATTTCGCTTTGGATTGCACGCATATGGCGTACGGCTTGAACAACGTCGCCTGTACCGGCTTCGCCTTTGGTACGGATCATAGAAGCACCTTCTTGAATACGTCTGAGTGCTTCGCCTAAGTCGCAAGCGCCACAAACAAATGGTACGTCAAACTGTGCCTTGTCAACATGATACACATCATCAGCCGGGGTGAGAACTTCGCTCTCGTCGATAAAGTCAATGCCTATCGCCTGAAGTATTTGTGCCTCAACAAAATGGCCGATACGTACTTTTGCCATTACAGGAATTGATACGGCTGCTTGAATGCCTTTAATCATCTTTGGATCGCTCATTCTGGAAACGCCGCCTGCAACACGAATGTCAGCCGGGATGCGCTCAAGCGCCATAACCGCGCATGCGCCCGCTGCTTCAGCGATTTTCGCTTGCTCCGGCGTACATACGTCCATGATTACGCCGCCCTTAAGCTTTTCCGCTAAGTTTTTGTCAAATTTCATCTCAAAGTACCTCCTGTATAATAAACTCAAATTAAGAATAAGAAATTACTAACATAGTTTAGTATAGCACAAGCTTTGTCAAATTTCCAGGCTAAATTGCAATAATTTAAGTAAGTGCCGGATAACCTGCTTCCAAACTTAAAGCACAAACTTCTGTGATATCTACAGCAAATACCCCAAAAGGGTACTGACTACCGCAAAATAAATCAAAAGCCCGGAAATATCTTTTATTGATGTGATGATAGGCGCGGAGCCGGCCGCTTGGTCTACATTGAGTTTTATAAGAATATATGGAACCAAAAAACCAAGCATCGCGGCCAGTGTCATTGTGGCGGCTACAGCCAGCCCAACAGCAACGCCGAACATTGGCATTCCTTGCCACACAGCGGCAATCACTCCTGCAATTAAGCCGCTAATACCACCAAGGCTGAGCCCTATTCCCGTTTCTTTAAGAAAGTGATTGAAGAAACTTTTCATCTGGATATGTCCGAGTACTACCCCTCGCGCAAATGTTGTAGATGACTGTGTGCCCACTGTGCCGCCCATATCCATTATAAGAGGGAGAAAGAATGCAATAGCGGTCACTGAGTTCAAAATATCTTCAAAGCCTTCCATGACAAGCGCGGCCAGCATACCCGCAGCAATTGTGATGAACAAAAAGGGCAGACGAACTTTCCAAATTGACCATAAGCTGCCATGTATCAGAACTTCGCTGCGGTTTGTTTCACTGCTCGCCACAAGACCCGCTTGGAATAGAATATCCTCTGTTGCCTCGTCTTCCAAGATATCCACCGCATCGTCAATAGTAACGATACCAACCAGACGTTCTTCTTTATCAACGACAGGTATTGCTAATAGGTCAAGTTCCTGTAAAATCCGAGCGGTTTCTTCCTGATCAGTGCCAGTGAACACACTGATGACTTTTTTGGACATGATGTCCTCTGTTTTCGTGCCAGGCTCAGCGATTATGAGCTCTTTGAGCGAGAGCACTCCCTCCAGTTTCTTTGCGTTGTCTGTGACATAGAGGGTGTAGATGGTTTCCTTATCTTTAGCCTGGAGACGCACTCTGTCCAGCGCCTCTTGAGCTGTCATATCTCTCTTAAGTGATATATACTCCGTGGTCATTATACGTCCGGCGGTCTCGGACTCGTAGCCCATCAGCATATTGGTTGATGCGCGCTCCTCAGAAGAAAGCGAGCCAAGCAGCCTTTTTGCCACGCCAGCCGGCAATTCCTCTAAAAGTCTTACCCTGTCGTCAGGCGGAAGCTCGTTAACGAATTCTACACTTTTTTCATCAGTAAAAGAGCGCAGCAAATTTTGCTGAGCGGTGGTGTCAAGCTCTTCAAACAATTCCAAAGCGCTGTCTTTTGTGAGCAATCTAAATACAATTACCTGCTCTTCGCCGGATAGGTCATTAAACGCATACAGAATCTCCAAGTCCTCCGAGTCTCGAAGGAGCATTTTCAAGCCTTCCATATCTTTGTTTTCGATGTGAGCCAAAATTTTCTCTCTAAACATTATAGTACCTCCTGTTTGTGACATGCAGCGGTGTGGTGCGCAGGGGTGATTTTACCAAGGACGAAAGTGCTTGGCAAATAATGGTAAATAAAAAACGGCCGCAAGGGGGCCGTCAAAAACAGTTCGTCAACAAACATACAAAAACCACAGGCAAAAAACATATGCCACGATAATTGCACACAAATAAACAAACCCAAAAAAACCCCTCGTATGAGCTTTAGCACTAAAGGACGTAGATTTGGATACTAAATCCAAACAGCTACATTAAGCACGCCTTAATCCGACGATGCCTGTTATACCCCGGGGCGTCTCTCGACATTTGGGGGCAGCAGCCTGTGTTCCTAAAGGAGCCTCACCTAACAAGTCAAATATTTTATTCAATATAATTATATGCCAGGGTTTAGCGGCATGTCAATAGTTTTAAAGAAAATTGTATAAGGTAGAGGCATCTCAAGTCCATCTAATGGAACTTCTCACAATATCTTACTCAGATAATGCCCCGTATACGACTTCTCATTCTTCGCGACCTTCTCCGGTGTCCCGCACACCACCACTTCGCCGCCTTTATCGCCACCTTCAGGGCCCAAGTCTATTATATAATCCGATGTCTTTATAACGTCTAAGTTGTGCTCTATAACAACAACAGTATTTCCACCCTCAGCGAGCCTTTGCAGTATCTCCACAAGCTTATGCACATCATAGCAGTGGAGACCCGTAGTAGGCTCATCGAGCACATACATAGTCTTGCCTGTATTACGCTTTGAAAGCTCTGTCGCAAGCTTAACACGCTGCGCCTCTCCTCCTGAAAGCGTCGTGCTGGATTGCCCCAGCTTGATATATGATAAGCCAACATCGTTCAGCACATGCAGCTTTTCGCGGAGCCGTGGGAGGTTCTCGAAAAACTTGTACGCCTCATCCACAGTCATATTAAGCACATCTGATATGGATTTGCCCTTGTATTTGACCTCCAAAGTCTCCCTATTGTAGCGCTTGCCGCCACATACCTCACAAGGCACATAAATATCCGGCAAAAAGTGCATTTCAATCTTAATAATGCCATCCCCGGCGCATGCCTCGCAGCGGCCGCCCTTCACATTGAAACTGAAGCGACCTTTTGCATAGCCGCGCATTTTGGCCTCAGTAGTTTGAGTAAACACATCACGCACAAGATCAAACAGCCCTGTATATGTGGCCGGGTTGCTCCTTGGGGTACGCCCAATAGGCGACTGGTCAATATTGATTATTTTGTCCAGTTTTTCAACGCCCAACATCTCTGTATGCTTGCCGGGCTTGGTGCGTGCGCGATTTAAATCGCGCACGAGACGCTTATATACAATCTGGTTAATAAGCGACGATTTCCCTGAACCTGAAACGCCTGTAACGCAAGTAAATACCCCGAGCGGTATATCCACGTTGATGCCTTTAAGATTATTTTCCGCGGCACCCTTAATTTTGAGACAATTATCTTTGACTACCTTCCGCCTTTTTTGAGGTATAGGAATAAACTTAGCACCGCTCAAATATTCCCCCGTGATAGTCCCGCAATCCAGTAATCCTTTAATGTCCCCGGAGTAGACCACCTCGCCGCCACTGCTTCCCGCAAACGGTCCGATATCAACAATATGATCGCAGGCCATCATTGTATCAGAATCATGTTCGACAACAATCAGCGTATTGCCTATATCTCTAAGGTTCATCAGTGTTTTCAACAGCTTGGCATTATCTCTTTGGTGAAGGCCTATTGAGGGCTCGTCCAAAATATAAACAACACCCACAAGCCCTGAGCCAATCTGTGTAGCCAGTCTAATGCGCTGTGACTCACCGCCGGAGAGTGTCGCCGCAGCCCTTGCAAGCGTCAAATAATCAAGCCCAACATTAGCAAGGAACCCTGTCCTGGCGCAAATTTCCCGAAGTATCGGCTCTGCAATTTTCTTCGATGCACCTTCTAATTTGAAATCATCGAAAAACTCCTTGGCTTTCAAAATAGTCATTTCTGTTATGTCAGATATATTTTTCCCGTCTATTGTAACCGCCAAGACAACGGGCTTTAGGCGCTTTCCTTTGCAGGTCGGGCAAGAAACATTGGTCATATACTCTTCATACTCTTGCTTCATATAATCAGAGTTCGTCTCTTTGTGGCGGCGGCTCACATTCTCCAATATCCCCTCGAAAGTATATGGATATGAACGCACACCACTGCGAGTTTCGTACTCAACTTGCAAACGTCCGCTTCTGTCACCGTTGAAAATGACGTCCACAACCTTTGGAGAAAGGGTCTCGAAAGGCGCATCAAGGCTGAAGTCATGCTTTTTTGCCAACGCACGAAATACATTGCGACTCATCGAATCAGGACTCGTCAGCGCGTTCCATCCCGCGACTCTAATTGCGCCCTCGTTTATGGTAAGCTTAGGGTTTTGCACAACCAAATCCGGGTCAACCTTCATTTGCACACCAAGCCCGGTACAATCAGGGCAGGCTCCCTGCGGGTTGTTGAAAGAAAACAGCCTGGGCTCAATCTCCTCCAAATTGATTCCACAGTCAGGGCATGAAAAACTTTGGCTGAACGTAAGCTCCTCATCATCAGCCGTAACCGTTAGTATGCCGCCGGAGAGCGCCATAACTGCCTCGATTGACTCAGTCAGACGTTTGTTTATGCCCTCTCTGATCACTATTCTGTCGATTACTATTTCAATGGTATGTTTTTTCTGTTTGTCCAATCTTATTTCTTCGGAAAGCTCGACAAATTCGCCATCAATCCTTGCGCGCACATACCCGCTTTTTGCGGCATCCAGCAGCAGTTTAACATGCTCGCCTTTACGGTCACGCACCACAGGCGCCAAGAGCACGAGCCTCGTTCCCTCAGCAAGGGTTAGAAGCTGATCAACCATCTCGTCAATAGTCTGGCGGCGCACAACTTTCCCGCAATCCGGGCAATGCGGCACCCCTATGCGCGCAAACAACAGCCTCAGATAATCATATATCTCAGTCACAGTGCCCACGGTCGAGCGCGGGTTATGATTGGTAGTCTTCTGGTCAATCGAAATAGCCGGCGAAAGCCCCTCTATAAAGTCCACATCGGGCTTCTCCATTTGCCCCAAGAACTGGCGCGCATAAGAGCTCAAAGACTCGATATAGCGCCTCTGCCCCTCAGCGAAAATCGTATCAAAGGCCAGAGAAGTTTTCCCTGACCCTGAAACCCCTGTAAACACTATGAATTTATTGCGCGGAATCTCCAAATCTATGTTTTTGAGATTATTCTCCCTGGCGCCTTTTATTGAAATTTTGTCCATTAAATTAAATCCTCCAATGCTGCGATTAACATTTTATATCCAACTTTGTGTTGCCAGAACGACTCATCCTGATTCGCTATTATCGATTTAAACTCATCAAACCCTATATATTTAACATCCTGCACTTCTTCTGCTTGCATAGTGACTTGATTAATGTCAAAATCAGCTCTCAGTGCAAAAACATCGTAAATTTCATTATCAATATATTCACCGGCATTTAATATGCTGCAATCCGTGAATGTATATAGATATACAATTGAATCCATTAAGTGCGAAATATCCAATCCCAACTCTTCTTTTGTTTCCCGTATCAGTGTATCTTCAATAGTTTCTGAGGATTCAATATGCCCTCCAACAGATACATACCACAAATTTGGGCCTGCCTCTTTGCTGGCACTGCGCTGCTGTATTAAAACATCGTTGTTTTGGTTTAGTATCCATAGATGCACTACTCTATGAAGAATCCCGCTCTTATGGGCGCCTCCCCGTTCAATGGTTTCATTGGTTTTTTCTCCATATTTGTTGTACACATCAAAATACTCCATGCAGCATTCCTCCATTACTCTGAACACAACAGGTACTCAACCTCGATAATCGACTCTTCCTCACTGCCTATAATCTCAACTGAAATTTTGCCAGCCTTATCAATAAAAACTTCATTAAACCCCCGCACTTTTTCATAAACCGCCAAAGCCTCATTCTCAGAATCAAAGCGCCCGACCGTTATGTGCGGGACGAATTGATTCAGCCATGAAGGCTTGTACTCCGCGAATTCATCATTATACAACATTTTATGGATTTCCGTCAATATCTCAGTACCGTTTATTACGTCTAAAAGCAGCCAACGGCCCCGCAAAGACAGGCCTTGCAACTTTATTTCGAACGGCTTTATTTTATGGAGCACATTGTTTAGTTTTTTCGAGATTTCATTTTCAGTAAAAGCTGATTCGAAAGGGAATACCAATGTAATATGCGGTCGCACTTTATCCGCAAGCGGGTCATACTTCTCCCGCAAGTCATCAATGCATTTCATATTGTCAAACTCAGGGAATATCATGATGGTACGTTTTTTGAGCCCCATAAGGTCACCTCCAACACGGTTTATTGGGCGAAACAAGCCCTATTTCAAACTATCACTAAACTCCTTCAAACTCCGCTGTACATCTTCCGGCAAATGATTATACTCCATATCAGATATCGCGCCCTCAATAGCCATAAGATGAACAAGGCACACATTAGGATAATATGCCTTCACTCTAATAAAAGCCTCTTGGCTCCCAACTTGTCTGAGCTGCTCCGTCGTTGTAATTCCAACAACCTTCAACTTTCTCTCAAGCTCTTTTCCAATATTTCGTAATTCAGACAGTTCATTCATCGATATGCACCCCTTCACCCTTAGACGAGCTCAGCCACTCCAAAATCGGCTTAATAAACAAATATACCCCTACCACAAGCTTGATAAACTTCACTATCTTCATGACTATCTCGCGTTTTTTTCGAAAAGTCATAGGCTTGCGCTTTGACTTTTGGCTGCTTTTCTTTTTCGAAAGTAATTTAAAAGCCATAACAATCACCTTTCATAATAAGCATATCACACAAAATATGACAATATATGTCATATCTATAAAACATATTTTTATAGTTAGCAACTATTTTTCTCCAAAATCCCTCTGATGAAGCCTGACTTTCCATCAATATACGCATCAATATCATTCACGCATTCTCTCGCTAGCGCGGCCTTAAGCTCACCATACTCTGCCACCGAATCCGGATTTTCGCGAAGATAATCTCTAAACTTCAAGTGCCTTCTCAATTCTTCACTATCCGACGGGCATACATACATATTATGCCGCATAAACCTCTCGCCAAGGTCATGCCCGAACGCCTCGCGCCCTTCAATACCATAGTCCCCCTTGTGCGTATAGCCTAGCTTATCAAGCCGCTCCCTGATTATGGGAAACATATCCATCCTCGGAATTTCAATGTCAAAATCAATAATAGGCTTCGCCGCAAGACCTGGAACACTCGTACTGCCAACATGGTGAATTTTGACCGCTAAGTCACCTATATGCGGCATAATATATGCTTCAAGCCGCTCGAACTCGCTCGCCCACATAGGGTTATAATCCTCGACAACAATAGGATCCGCCCATTTGCCACGCCTATGAATCGACGTATATGTCAGCTTGCCGTCCACGCGTTCGGACTTCATTAAATCAATCGTGCAGACTTTTTCTGTTACAGATTCCATCGTCCATAGCTTAATGTCCGCCATCACCTTGCGCGCAATAGTGATATGAGGGCTGAATTTTTGCATATCTGAATTAAAGCCGGCAGCTCGAAGTCTATCCACCAGGTCCCTCTGCAAGCTAAGCAAAGCCTCGCTCTCCTTGACCCCGACCCACCACAAGCTGCCGTCCGCACCCCGTTCAAATTTTCCCATATGCGACATTGTCAAGTCAAATGGCTCAAACTCAACTTCGTTCATCGCCAATTTCGCGGCCTCCAGCTGACTTTTGTCACACTCGCCAAGAAAGGCAAGTGTCAGATGAATATTCTCTGTCAAAGTAAAGTTGCCCTGCTTAGATTTTTCGCACAACGCATCACGTGTT
>Ga0123355_10020994_pt1 | contig 10443 bp, 12 predicted proteins | sample TergutEmb28metaG_3_FD_89872 | JGI IMG/M metagenome (GOLD analysis project Ga0123355, IMG submission 89872) | Embiratermes neotenicus P1 segment gut microbial communities from Petit-Saut dam, French Guiana - Emb289 P1 | ecosystem: Host-associated > Arthropoda: Insects > Digestive system > Gut ... | reverse complement strand
GTCGGCGCATAAGCCCGGAGATCAACGCGCTGTCCACCATTTTGTTCACGAGCGTTCTAGTCATGCTGATAATTATCAACGTCAGGGATATACGGCAGGAAGAGAAACTTAAAAAGCGCGCCGGCGCAAAAATGTGAACTTCCCAGATTGAAAGGAGAACATAAATTGAAAAGAATCATCACTGCAATCGCCGCACTATGCATCATGCTCGCGCTCGTCGCGGGCTGCGCCTCGAACCAACCCACTGATCCCGGCACGGGAGAGACGGGTGGCGTAGTCCACGTACACAACTGGGGCTATTTCATTGACCGTGACGTCCTTCGTATGTTTGAAGAAGAGTATGGCATCCGTGTTATATACAGGGAATACGAGAGCAACGAAACGCTATACGCGCTGCTGCGCGGCGGCGGTATCATTGCCGACGTCGCTATCCCATCCGACTATATGATAGGCCGGATGATCGCGGAAGATATGCTGTATGAGCTGGACTTTTCCAACATCCCGAACTACAGTCTCATTGACCCGCGCTTTCGCAACCTCGCGTTCGACCCCGACAACAGATTCTCCGTCGCCTACAAGGTCGGCACAGTCGGACTTATCTACAACTCCGCAATGATTCCTTATGAGATTACAAGCTGGGGCGCGCTGTTCGATCAGCGATTTGCCAGGCAGATACTGATGTTCGACAACCCGCGCGACGCGTTTGGGGTCGCCCTGCAATATCTTGGCTACTCAATCAACACAACCGATGAGGCCGAGATCCGCAGAGCCTTTGACCTGTTGGTGCAGCAGCGAGAGGTCCTGCAAGCTTACGTCATGGATCAAATTTTTGACAAGCTTGAATCAGGCGAAGCTTGGCTTGGTCCGTATTACGCACCGGATTTCCTCACGATGTACGCGAACAATCCTGATCTTAGGTTCGTCCGCCCGGTCGAAGGCGTGAACTTCTTCGTAGACGCGATGGTCATCCCTCGCGGCTCGCAAAATAGGGAAAACGCGGAACTTTTCATAAATTTCATGTCCCGTACAGATATTGCGCTTATGAACATGAGGTTTTCGCACTACGCTTCCGCAAACGCCGAGGCGGCGGCAATTTTCGCGGAAGAACTTCCCGCGTATCATCGCGAGGTCGTGTTTGTAAGCTCCGAGGATTACGCGAGGACCGAAGTATTCCTGCACCTCCCGCGAGAGATTTTAGAACTGTACGACGCGCTTTGGATCGAATTGAAAGCGTCATAGACGAAAAAGAGCCGCTTGGATATCCAAGCGGCTCTTTTTATGTAACGGCCTCTATTCGCCGTTATCTTCTTTGTCATCACTGGGAGGAGCTACATCATCCAACGCGGATTTCGTCTCATCCAGTGCGGCCTTGGCCTCTTCATTTTCAATAGACTCGCGCGCGGCCTCTAGCTCACCTGCGGTGACTTTCCGCAATTTCGCCCAAGCGACCGTGCCTGTTATCAGGTAGAACAGAATCCATGCGTGGAACGCGAGTTCCACTAAGAACATAAATTCAAAGGTTGCCGCTGCCATGATCTCGAAAAGGAGAAATAGAAAAATCGCGGTGTCAACGGCAAAAAGGATCATAGCCACTAAAATGAAAACACGGTATTTTTTGGACAGCAGATAGCACACCAGATATACAGCGGTGATCGCAAGCGCCGCGATAAGTCCAACCGCGCTGTACCATGTAGCTATGTACACAAGACCTGGTACTGTCGCCGAAAAGAGAAGATAAAAGTTAGAGCCCGCCGCCATCAGAATCAGGTTTATCACCGTGAAAGCGACTACCAGTAGTAAATTCCCTCTTGCCCGTTTAAATATCACCGACTGTTTTTTAATTTGCTCTGTATCCATAAATCAATTTCCCTCCAAATTATTTGTTTATTAAAACAATGCGCGTCAATTATAAAACATTCATTAAGAAAAGTAAACCACAAATCAGACAAAATATGCGTCGAATTCCAGCGGACGATTATGTCAAAAAGTCAATGAGTGATTCCAGATAAACGTCGCAAAGTCTTCGAATCTCCGCCTCGCGATGCCCTGCTGACAAATCATAGACGGCCGCGACCGGAAATCCGGCTGTTTTTGCTGTCCTTATCGCGTACAATGCGTCCTCGAACACAAGCGTGTCACTAACCTCCGTCCCGAGGAATTTTGCGGCGCTAAGGTATATATCAGGGTCAGACTTGTGCGTCTGCTCCTCTGGGCAGGTGAAAACGCGCCCAAAGTATGGCAGAATGCCGCATCGGCGCAGCGCGGGTTCAACAAGCTCGCGCTCGGTCGCCGTGGCAACGCACATTTTTATGCCTCGACCACGCAATGCTTCCAGCACCTGGATTGCGCCGTCTTTGAGCTGAGCTTTGTGGAAATAAAACTCCGCCAAAAGCGCGCGAATCCCGGCCTGTATCCCCTCTTCGGATTCGTGCAGACCGTACTCCGCCTTAAAATACGCCGGAATCTGATGCCCGCCGAGCTTGCGCATACCGTCATTTAAACCGGGTTTTGGCGTGACGCCCCGGCTTTTCAAAAAATCGGCCGCCACGTTGTCCCATGCCGGCATCGAATCTAGCAGTGTCCCGTCAATGTCAAAAATCGCGCCTTTTATGTTTTCCATGTTCAAACTCCATCCAAAAATTCAATCCCGCATGTCCATGTAACTATTATCACCCCGGCGCGTACAGTTATCCGGGCTGGCACGCCGGCAAACTCATTGCTTACGCCGATCGGATAATTTGGAGAAAGCGTCGCCTCAACCAAAGGGTATTTCAGCCCCTCAAGCGTCACCCCCTCGGCATCTCCGCCTACGGCAAATACGGAAACGCCGCCAGACGCGCCCGCTTTAAATCCGACCGAACCGTTTGCGACCGCGGTGACCGATATATCGCGCCCGAGCAAAACTCCGCGCGCGCCGTTTTTGGCCAGATACGTCAAAAGTTGAATATTCGCAAGCGTGTGGTCAAGCCTGCCGCCCAGCGCACCGTCGATGATAAAAGTATCACACCCGCGTTTGAGGCCCTGCCGGATCGCGAGCATCATGTCGGTGTCGTCCTTTTCCTCCGGGCTTTTTATGATATTCGGATGATCGGGTTTGAAGCCGAGTGAGTCGAAATCCCCGACGACAAGGTCCGGTGTAATGCCGTGCGAAACCAACGTCGTGTATCCCCCGTCCGCCGCGATGACAAAGTCGCCGCACACCGGGATACCGCCGCAGTATTCCCCCGCTCCCGCGATAAAACACCGATTCATCTTTCAACCACCTCAGCAAACAAGGGCGGCATTAACCGCCCTTGTGATGTATTTGTATTATATCTAGCCTTGTGTTCAGTGTCAAGTAGGGGCGGCAGGATGCCACCCCTACACCACCAATATGTCAACGCCGCCGAATTTATTCGTGCCGACAATTGTAACCGTCGGCGCGCCGTCAATCCAGGGTACATCGGAGCAATCAACGCCGCCCGCAAAGCTGTCGATCTTATTTTTAATGTTCCACCCGCGCGGGATATAGATTTCAACTCCACCAAAGCTGTTCTCGACTTCAACCGTCGCACCCTCCGACGACAGTGTGGCGTTCTCGAAGTAGATCTCCATGCCGCCAAAGCTGTTTTGAATATTGACATAAGAAAGGTTCTCCGACCTTATATACTTGCTCGCCCCTGTAAACCGTCCTTTAAAATAAACCTTTTCGCCATCCACGTCTTCTTTGTCGTGATACTCCTCACGTGTGCCGTCCCAGTTGATCGCGGTCAATTTCCCTTTGCCGAAAATAGTGTGAAATCCGATTGACAAAAGCGCCGTAATACCGGCCAGCGCCCAAAGATTTATGTTGACATCCAACAAACCCTCAATCTGTCTGCGGAAAATAAACACAAGCAGCGCAAGCTGGACAAACATGCTCCACCATTCCATCTTGACTGCGCTTGCAATGGCCCAGCCCGCGATAGGGATGCCGACAAGCAGTGACCATATGTTCACCTCTCCCAAACGCCCAAAACTGTGAAGGACAATTATCCCGGCCGCGGCGATGAACCAAAACCCCCAGAATACATTGCTGTACCTAATTTTTCTATTCTTCATATCTATCCTCTCCTCTGACTTAATTTCTGCTTCAGGTTTGAATAGTAAAACCTCGAAACGTGTACCTGTTTATGCGTGTTGAAAAATTGAACTGCCACTGACGAGGACAGGTTTTTGCTGAGCGATAAAATCTGCGCGGTGTTTGCGATGGTGGATTTTGATATCCGCAAAAAATCGGACGGCAAAATGGTCTCTAACTGATACAGGCGGTAATTGACCCTGAACATATCATTCGCGGTGTGGGCGCAGACGATTTCCCCGTCTGTCTCAAAGAACAACACCTTTGCGCTGGGCAGGTAAAACTCCTGATCCGCTTTGTAGTAGACAATGGCCGGTTTGTCATCCAAAAGCGTCTCAATGGCTTCGCACCGCTTTTTGATATTTTCGTCAAGGCTGTGACACCGGAGTACAATCTCTTCCTCCGCCCCATCGGGTATAAATTCGATTCGAAATCTCAATGCGACACCCCTCTATCTCTCGTCAAAAGCATTGTAGCTTACAGGCGGGGTTTTGGATATAGTTTTTAGCCAAGTGGTAAACAAGCTCCCGTAAGTGGTCAATCTTGGGCGGTAAAACGCAGCATTGGCAGCGTCCCGTAGGGCGGCTATTTATAGCACAATCGCCCTGTCAAGCACACCGTCGCCCACTTCGTGGACCTTTATCATGTTCGTTGTACCCGGCCGTCCGGCCGGGACACCGGCGGTAAGCACAATTATGTCGCCCTTTTTGATATACCCCTGCTCAAGCGCCGCCAAAACCGCGTGCGAAAACAATGACGAAGCATCGGCGCCCTTTTGTGTGAGCAACGGCGTCACGCCCCATTCCATCTTGAGCTGACGGTGAACGACCGGGTCCGGCGTACACGCCAAAATCGGGCATAGCGGGCGGAATTTCGCAACATTTCGCGCCGTCGCGCCGGATAGCGAAACGGTCAGTATCGCGACGGCCTCGAGGTTGTGCGCGGTCATTACCGTCGCATGCGCAATTGCGTTTGTGATCGAAGGGCCGGGTCGGTACATGCGCTTTTGAAAACGCGTGCGGTAGTCGATGTCTGCTTCAATCCTGCTGGCGGTTTTCGCCATCACAGTAAGCGCCTCTACCGGGTATTTCCCCATTGCCGTCTCACCCGAGAGCATTATCGCGCCGGTGCCGTCGTATATGGCGTTTGCAACGTCTGACGTTTCCGCACGGGTCGGACGGGGGTTTTTTATCATCGACTCTAACATCTGCGTCGCGGTTATCACTTCTTTGCCTTGCCGGACGGCTTTTTTTATCAGCTCTTTTTGCAAGATAGGAAGCTCTTCAAACGCCACCTCGACGCCGAGGTCACCACGCGCGACCATAAGGCCTTCGCAAACCTCCAAAATCTCATCGGCGTTTTTAACACCCTCGGCATTTTCAATTTTCGCAATGATTCTGATTTTATTATCACCATCCAAACGGCGCAGTTCCTCGCGTATTTCCAAAATGTCCCGCGCTGTTCGCGCAAAGGATGCGGCGACGAAGTCAAATCCATTCTCAACAATAAAACGCAAATCCTCGCGGTCTTTTTCGCTTATATACGGCAGGCTCAACTCGACACCGGGGACATTCACGCCTTTCCTGTCAGAGACCGCTCCACCGTTTACAACGCGTGTCAAAACCTCGCCACCGGACACTGTTTCCACGGTGAGTTCAACCAGCCCGTCGTCGAGCAGTATCCGATCACCGGGTTCAACCTCATTTGGCAGCCCCTTGTGCGTCACGCTCGCTTTTGAACTGTCGCCCATGACCGTGTCGTCTGCTGTAAGCGTAAAACTGCCGCCGGCCAAGAGTTCGACCCTGCCGCCCTCAAACAGTCCAAGCCTGATTTCCGGTCCCCTTGTGTCGCCAAGAAGCGCGACCGTCGCGCCAGTTTCTAGGCAAGCCGCACGCAGAATTTTGGCGCGCTCTATCTTCTCCTCGTGCGTGCCGTGCGAAAAGTTGAAACGGGCAACGTCCAATCCAGCGGCCAGCAATTTTCGCAAAACGCCCAAATCATCGGTTGCCGGTCCCAAAGTCGCCACGATTTTTGTCTTTCTCATATATATGACCTCCATTCAGAGTGGTAATATTCCCAATCTCTGACCATTGTATCACATCCGCCATTTGTAAAACAACATGTCTATTGAAACCCGGAATGTTTTGTTATATAATGGCAACATACCATGTTAAAAATTCATCGAGGAGTTCTCAAACAATGAAAAAAACACTTCTATCAATTCTGGTGTTGACGCTTATTATCGCGCTCTCAATCCCTGCGCTTGCATCCCCCGGACGGTTCCGCGACGTTAGCGGCACGGAATGGTTCGCGCCATACGTCGAGTCGGCTTATAATTTCGGCCTGATCCGCGGCAGGGACAGCGGCGTGTTCGACCCTGACGGTATGCTCACCCTCGGCGAAGCGGTTACGCTTGCCGTGCGTCTGCGCAATGTCTATCTAGACAACACCGAATTTGCCGCATCCACGCCATTTTACGCCGTCTACGCAGACTATGCGCTGCGGCATGATATCATAAGCACCCTCGATGATTTTAGCGCACCGGCCACCCGCGCGCAGTTCGTGCAGCTCATTTACAACGCCCTGCCTCCGGATGCGCTCAGCCCGATCAACAATGTGCCGAGCATCCCAGACGCCATACCCTCTTCGCCGTTCGGCGACGCTGTTTTCGCACTCTATCGCGCCGGGGTCCTGCGCGGCTCTGACCGTTACGGCACATTTTTCCCCGCTTCGCCACTGACGCGCGCAGAAGCGGCGGCCATCATGACCCGTTTGGCTGAACCCACCGCGCGAGTAACGTTTACTCTGCCCGCGCAAATGTCGGCCGAAACCATATTTCAGCGCAGTCGCGACGCCGTCTTCATGCTCGAAACTTTCGACGAATACGGCGAGTACATAAGAACTGCCAGCGGATTTTTCATCTGTGACACCGGCCTTGCGGTCACAGTTCTGCACACGCTTGGCTCCGCGTCAAACGCGATCATCACGCTCAGCGACGGCCTGACCTTACCCGTACGAGGCGTGTACGCGTTTTGTTTCGAGCGCAATCTCGCAATTATCGGGATCGATGCTTATGACGCCGGTTTTAGTTACCTCAATCTGGCAAACTCCGACGCCATCAACGCGGGCGACCTCGTGTACGCTTTGGGCAGTCCACACGCACTGCTGAGTACAATCACCGAAGGCATCGTTTCCAGCGCAAGCCGCGAGGTGGGCGGTCAGAATTTTGTTCAGTTCACCGCGCCGATCTCGTTCGGCAGCGGGGGCGGACCGATCCTTAACGTTTTGGGACAGGTCATCGGAGTGGCCAGCATTTCATTTCCTGGCGGCCAAAACCTGAATATGGCAATACCCGCAAATCTGATTGGAGAGTTGGAGCTGGAGGAATATATGCTCACGCTGTCGGAACTCAATCGGGGTGATTATCAATCGTCGTAGGGGCTGCTATACACCCCCTCGCCCTCTTTAGTAAAGAGGGTGCCGACCGCAGTCGGCGGGTGTTTTGTCTCCTAATCACTCCCCCTGCTCCAGCATAAAAACCGGTATCCCCTCGGCACGCGGCGCGACGGTAAGCTCGTCGAAGAATATCGCGACGCCCTCGTCGGTTATGTAGAAATTACGCGGCAAAAAGTTTTTGCGCGCCCGCTTCGCAAAGTTGTCAAAGTACTTATGCGTGCCGGCTTTCTCTTGCTTCGCGGCGATCTCAACTACATTTTTCAAAACATCACGGTAATTCATCTCCAGCGGCAGAAACGACTTCAAATCGTAAAGCCAGCCGGACTGCGTATCCCATGTCTCGGCAGACCGCGTACACGACCGATGGTCACTGGCGATAATATGCGTGTCCCTGTAAAGACTTAGGATGCTATCATTGCGCACCAAGGTGAATCTCATCAATATCTCAAACGGCTTAAATGGCGCACTTTTAAAAAGCGCGCGGTCATGCTCCGCGATCGCCTCCGGCAAGATCCGCTTTTTTATGTCCCGCAACAATGCCAAGGCCTGATGCTCATAAAACGCGTTTATCCGGCTGCTTACCCCCGAAATAAACGGATATTCTATCGACACAACGACCATTGTTCCGCCGTCGCCGGTCAGCTCCTCTAAAATGCGCATCGTCGTTACTTCAGTCATAATCGACGCCTCCCTATCAATTATAAATACAAAAAATACCGCAAAATGTTTAAAAAAAATCAAATCTCTTCTTTACTTTAACGCTTTAGGACTGTAAAATAAGAAACGCAAGAGGTTTACTTGGAGGTATTGGCGATGAATAAGAAGAACAGAGAGCGGTATATTCAAATGTATGAGGCGATCCTCGCATTAGAGAACGTTGACGAATGTGTGAGGTTTTTCGACGATTTATGCTCGGTTACAGAACTTCGCGCGATGGAACAGCGGTTCCAGGTCGCGCAGCTACTGAGCGAGGGGCATATCTACAACACAATTTTAGAAAAAACTGGCGCGTCCAGCGCGACGATTAGCCGCGTTAACAGAAGCCTTCAATACGGCGCCGAAGGATATGAGATCATTTTCAAAAGGATCGCCAAATGAAAGCGTATTCGTCACTGGCCCGGTTTTACGACAGTTTTACACACGACGCGCCGTATGAGGCTTTCGCGGATTTTTATGAGGAGATTTTCCGCACTAACGGCCTGCAAGTAAAAACAATACTCGACCTCGCCTGCGGTACTGGAACGCTGACGCATCTGCTGGCCGCGCGCGGGTATGAGACGCTGGGGGTCGATTCGTCGCCGGATATGCTAAGCATCGCCGCACAAAAGGCGTTTGACGACTGCCATTGCCCTCCCGTTTTTATATGTCAGGAGATGGAAGAGCTTGACCTCTACGGCACGGTCGACGCCGCGGTATGCTCGCTCGACGGCATCAACTATTTGCATCCTGATCAGCTTCCCGCCGCCTTTAACCGCGTGCATCTGTTTTTAGAACCGGGCGGGGTTTTCATCTTTGATATTCACACACCGCGCCATCTGCGCCGAATGAACGGCGCGGCGTGTGTGGACGAGACGGACGACGCGTTTTGCGTATGGTGCGCCGAATTTGACAAGGGCGAGGCCGCCTGTCACTACGGCTTTGACATTTTCGAAAAATCCGGCGATACATGGTCCCGAAGCCGCGAAGAGCATACTCAGTATGCGCACAAGCCGAAAACGCTTATGAAAATGCTCAAAGGCGTGGGTTTTGCGGATACACGGCTGATCAAAGCCTCAAAGAAGCTCCCCTCCCTAACAGGACGGCGGGTTTTTATTACTGCAAGGAAAAAAGGATTGTAGATTTTTATGGACGAGATAATTACAGCTATATCAAGCGACGGGTTTGTGTCAATTTTGGCGATCACCTCGCGGGAGTTGACCGAGCGCGCGCGGCAGATTCACAATTCGTCACCAGTTGCGACGGCGGCGCTTGGCAGAACGATGGCGGCCGCCTCGATCATCGGCAGTGCGCTGAAAAAACCGGAAGCGACTCTCACCGTACGCATTGACGGCGGCGGCCCGGCCGGCGTTATCATCGTCGTGTCCGATTATTGCGGTAATGTGCGCGGGTTTATACGTAACCCAGGTGTGGAGCTTCCGAAAAAGGCAAACGGCAAGCTCGACGTTGGCCGCGCGGTAGGAAAAGACGGAATGCTCTCAGTTATCATGGATTTTGGCGAGGGCGAGCCGCGTCGATCCTCTGTGGAGCTTGTAAGCGGCGAAATCGCGGAGGATTTTACGGCATACTTTGCGATAAGTGAGCAGATACCAGCCGCCTGCGCGCTTGGCGTGTTGATCGACCGTGACCGCACGGTACTTGCTGCAGGCGGGTATATAATCCGGCTTCTGCCGGGCGCGCCGGACGGGGTTATTGACGCCGTGGAGAAAAACGTCGCCGCGACCGGCCCGGTGACCGATGTTCTAAGAGACGGCAGTGTGGATACGCTTCTTGCCCTTGCCATGTCTGGCTTCGAGCCGCGTATTTTAGAGCGCCGTCCGATTGAGTACCGATGCACATGCAGCAGGGAGCGTTTTTTCGCGGCGGTGTCGTCGCTGGAGCAAAGCGAGATTGATGACATGAAGGCTAAGGGCGAGCCGGTTGAAGTCATCTGTGAGTTCTGCGACGCGGTCTATTACTTTGACCCTGATGACCTTTAGTTAAAGCGCAAAAAATGTTAAAAAATAAAAATGAATTTTTAGTGTTGACAACACGGAATCGTTCTAGTATAATAACGGAGCTGTGGGACACTGCGGGCCTAAAATTCGGTTTGGGAGCATAGCTCAGCTGGGAGAGCACATGCCTTACAAGCATGGGGTCACTGGTTCAAGCCCAGTTGTTCCCACCAACGC
>Ga0123355_10020993_pt1 | contig 10443 bp, 6 predicted proteins | sample TergutEmb28metaG_3_FD_89872 | JGI IMG/M metagenome (GOLD analysis project Ga0123355, IMG submission 89872) | Embiratermes neotenicus P1 segment gut microbial communities from Petit-Saut dam, French Guiana - Emb289 P1 | ecosystem: Host-associated > Arthropoda: Insects > Digestive system > Gut ... | reverse complement strand
GATACAACCCATGAAATAACTACGAATTAGTCGCAAGCTCCTGAGGATGGATGTATTAACGTCCGAAACATGTTGAGCACTGAATAAAGTAATAATAAAACAATTGGCATCAAGATGGTTTCTCTTTACTCAACTATCAAGATGATGCACGGTCCAATAAACATAAGAAACGACCACTCTTTGGTGCTTACCCAAAATGAGGGTCTCTGTGTCCTCTGCATTGCAACCGTCGAATTATATATATATATATATATATATATATATATATTTCGTCATGAGTGAGACAAGATTTAAAATTTGAAAAGAACTTTTCTTCATTTTTGATTATACCGGAAGACATGCAAGATTCATACAGCTTGTCGCAACAGGGAAACTTTAGTTTAACTTGCTATTTATAACTCGGCACATTCCAGTCAGACTGTCCCACTTGTCCATAAATTGCTGCATACAGATTGACTGACCCACTAAATTACAACATCCTTTAGTATTTGCATTTGGTTTATGACCGTATACGGTCTGCTATGCAGATCAAAATGCTAGAACTGCACTTTCCTCTCTATATAACCCCCCTTTGTAGTTATTGTGAATGAATTATTTTGGTACATTTACTCGACTACTCTGAACTTCGGCTGATTACATACCTACAAGAAGAAGAAGAAGAAGAAGAAGAAGAAGAAGTACTTCATAAAACTATACAAGTGATTATTTGAGTAACTACGACACACAGAAATGTATTACGGTTTACTGCTGGTGCAAGGTAAGCTTCAACAGTTGTGTTGTTAACTAACTTTGATTTTGTTTCCAAATTCAAGTCGAGTCCAAATTATATTACAAATTTCTAAATTAAATAACTTTTGGTTATACAGAGAGGCAAGAGCGTTATTCTGAACACCTTAACAATTAAGTACAAATAGCTTCTAACTTGCTCTTATAAAAAAACTATATTTTTATGTGCTTGTACAATAGAATATAGATTTAGATAAGGAACTGAATGGTATTGTTTGTTCCTGAACTCCCGTAGATAATCTTACGACTTTATGCCTAATCGTAGACCGGTGGCAGCAGATAGACTACTCTAGAATTAGTTCTACACTCCAAAGACTTAGTATCTTAACCCTCAGTGTATTTACCTGGGCACAAGTTGGTGGAAGACAAACCCCATACCCCCGCAGGCACGACAGTTCTAATTAGAAAGGGCATATTTTGCCATTAGATGAACACTATGTTTCTTTTTAATTTTAACTCAGAGTAAAGCAAACAAAAGAGTAAGTTTAAGGTGCACACATATATAGCACACAAAAATACTATGAAGGAAAAGTAATACATGTCCATCCGTCCGTCTCCGTGTTTCACCACGAAATATTCCGCAAAATTTGGTAATCTTATTTGAAATCTATAGTAATATTTATTTACGCTGAATGTTTTGTGGTGTACAGTATTGGTCCAGATCTTTATTTAGATCACAGTACCGTCTTCTGGGCTGTGACGTTGTGTAATTTAGTACACGACTGCGAACGTTTCGAATTTAAACGTTCCCCACATCTTCAGTGTAGCTCAAGTATTTCGCGCCCTATTTAATTTGAACGGAACTTTATAGAATTTGTCAGCACCTTTCATCATTCAACATACGCGGAGCCAACATTTCCATCAGAAACATTTTTCTTTTTGACGTAACGTTAATATGACCAAATTCGAGTAGTACCAATCTCTGATATCTTATAGCTGTACAAACAACGCAGCAAGGCATCTTTGTAGTGTTTATTTTCATTTCGGAGACATAATCATATCTAAAATTCAAAATAATTAATGTATTTGGTAGGCAAAATATGACATAAAGCAAGCTGAAGATATTGTGATCTCTTGTCCAAACGGAAGGGGGGGGGGGTAGGTGGCGTGATCAAGGCTTGCTGGGCAAACTTTCTTATGGGGAAATTGGGGTTACCTGAACCCAAAAGTTTATGGCCTACCCCTTTACCACAGCTTCAAATATCTTTTTGGACAATAAAAATTACACAGTGCCCGTAGCTGATGCTGCCAAATCACGCGGCTGTTGAGTGAGTAACCGCTTGCATTTATTCGTGGTTATTTTAATTTTTCAGCATTAGGAAAATAGTTTTTCCGATATACAGTGTTTTAGTATTTTCAACCGCGTATACCCAAGACCATGGGCTGGGCATGTGGCGCGTATGGGCGAGGAGAGGGTGGTGTATAGGGTCTTGGTGGGGAAACAGAAGGGAAAGAGACCACTGGAGAAACCTAGGCGTAGATGGGTGGATAATATTAGGATGGATCTCCAGGAGGTGGGATGTAGGTATATGGACTGGATTGGGCTGGCCCAGGATAGCGACAGGTGGTGGACGCTTGTGAGTGCGGTAATGAACCTTCGGGTTCCGTGATATGCGGGGAATTTCTTGACTAGCTGCAAACCAGTTAGCTTCTCAAGAAGGACTCTGCACCATGGAGTAAGTAAGTATACCCAAGACCACGCTGGGCAAAGCCGCGGTGAACGAGGGTTTACTGCACATGTAAATTCACGCTAAAGACTTTCTTGTTTATGTCCTGTGTGATGCCCATTAATGCTCCGTTAAGACCCACCCACTACCTTCACGACAATTTAATTAAGAAAATATTAAAGACACCCCCTCAATGGGCAACGGGGGTTTCTTCCCTGGAGACAAAACGACCGCGGGGCGGGGGGGCGTGAATTGGACTACTCACCTCCATTTACTTCCGAGGTTAGGAATAAGTGGTGCTATTATCTACTCCACTCGACGCCTTCATTGCGTGGACGGAGATAAATTTACGTTGTTACCTTGACATTTACTAAAGACCTTTTCTAAACTGTGTAGCAATATAATGGGCGTATTTATAAAGAGAATCTTAACATAAAGTCGCTGTGCGAGTTTTACACTTTGTACACAGCCAAATAATGATCAAAAATGATCCCCAAGTTAAAGCATAAATGCGCTGCTCGGTCAGGAATATTGCACGGTCATAGATAAGTACAAGACAATGGTGGAATGATGATCAGAAGGGGAAGGCCGATAAACTCTGGGGTAGAATTGCTCCAATGCGACTTCAAGAATCCTACATGGTTGTCCGGATAGAATTCAAAACTCGGCGACCAGAAGCAACAATTTGAGTACTAGGTCATGGTACAGTTTATTTTAAAACTGACACCACCGTGCCTTTGACGTAAACTTGGAATAATGTTACCTAAAATTACAAAAGTTATCTTTGATGCAACTGGTTGTTAAGTTAAATTAGCCGAATAAGGTAAAATCAGAACTTACAGTTAAGAAGAAACAAAAACACATCTCTCAGTACAAAGCAGCCTCATGTGGATTAACAGGTTACCGAGCTAGAGCATAAGTAAGAAATAAATTATCAGATGAGCGGTACCATTAAGGTGTTGCGCATATATATAAGCGTAAGTGTACGCGATGAAACTTAAACATGGGCCATGCAATCGATGGGTCTATAAGTGAAATACGGTACTTCTAGGAGAATATATTGACTGTGCTACACGGAAGCAATTGTCAGCTCCTTCTGAAATAAGTTTCATTATGCTGCTGCTTTTGCTACAGCGGGGCTTCAAATTAACATGACTGCAAAATCAATTTCCTTTACCACAACGTCTTGGCAGGTGACAATGAAAGTTCCTGTTACGAAGGTAAAATTTTTTAAGAAAATAGGAGTTTCCTGTTTATTTGCCTCAAACCGTGGCTTCTTGTTAAAGGAATCGATTTGTTTGTGTACAGCATACAAAAGGCTAAAGAGCAGAAACCATTCTATATCATACTGGACTGATGCTATGTGCTTTAAAGTTTAAAATACAAGAGAATTTAGGTTTTGCCAAACATGCTTGGGCAGCACCAGTTTGCAGAAACACTATGACTTTATAAAATTCTGACCCGAACGCGGAATGAGCAGTAAAATTAAAAAATTAGAAAAATTCAGTGGCGCCAACGTCGCTTTCAAGGTAATACAAATTATCCTTTCATTCTTGTACGAAATTTTGTCATTTTAAGTCATGTAAATTAAACATATTTGTTGAATGGCAGAATCATTGTCGATGATTATCACAACGCTCTCATTTTTATTACCAATTCAGAAGGCCCGTACCTTTATACAGCTCCAAAAACTCCCTTCAGTAGAGTTCTCTCTACCTGCACACCAAATCAGAAGACACATTCTCCAATTTCATTTCTCAGAAAATGACGGGTTCATTTATTTGATAAAAGTTCTTACAGGCACAAGGTACTGTTTTAATGAACGCCCTTTGCATAATGGGCATAGTTCATATGATAAATTTGTGATGAAAGGAAAATGACAGGTACTGTACGATCTCTCGTCAAACCCGGTCCCGCCTCAGATCACAATGCTAACCAATTGACGTTGTACACTTTCGCTTCACCTCGTAATGAACACGTGTAGCCTGATTAAATTATTTACGACCTTGTGCAGAGAACTCGGACAGAAATAAAATGCACTCTGGGCTCCCAGGCTTTTACTAATATTTCGCTGGTTCTCTGGTCCTTGGCATGTTCAAGCCTGGGCGACGCTTTCATCTCAGAAATGTCATACATAAAACATGTGCAATATAATGCACATATATGTAACCGAAAGTAGTCACGAAACGAAGAGTTTTACGGTTTCAGCTCATCTCCTGCTATTATTGTAATATGTACTTGTATTCAAGGGGATATGACCATGTATAAAACCCTAATGGAAGAAATAAGAAATTTATAAGCTAACTTAAAGAAAATACTTTTGGAAGTAATGATTGCAGAAGATCATTTATAAACTTTTCAATGACATAATATGTTTCTAAAATGACATTCTGTCGAAGCTGGAGTTCAGTGTAGTCAGTACATAAAGCTATTATTATTATTATTATTATTATTACTATTTACTGTATATTTTTATGTTCTTTCCTTTACACCTTGCCTTATCTAACGCTTCTTCGCGAAACCTTTCTTTATTCAGAACGCGTTGCAGTGCTTGCTTATATTTGGCTTTATTTCTGTTGCCAAGAAGCAAGGTCACTTGAATTATATTCTTTATATTACTGCTATTACTAACAAATTTCGGGTAAAAATCATCAGTTTATCGACAGTACACTATACCTCCTTAAACAAAGAGTAACCAGTGTTAAAATATTCAACGTCGCAAATGTGGATATTTCTAGGAAATGCAATATTCGGTAAAGTTTTTGTTTGAAACAACGCCAAGTTTCTAACTGATACGTGCACAAATTATTTGATCAGTTTGCTGCCTGTTTCTATTTCCACAAGAAGGCGAAGTTTCTCAAGTTCAAAATCTGAGTAATTTTTATCGCCGTGTCGCAGTACACCGTGATTTAGTTTGAATTCCCTTAAGCCTGATAAAGATGAATGAACATTGCTAATACAGAAGCTTACTCGACGGCTGAATTGTTCTCTTTAACTTCAAATGAATGTAGAATTCAGTAGCGTTGGCCTCATTATCACATAATAAAATCGCACGAAGTTGTACACTTCCGGTATGGGATGTAATGTTTAATCAATAGTGACGCAAATTGATCCCATAGTAAGTAACACAAAGCATACTCTGTGTGTCACGCTTATCAATTACTTGACTAATGGGTCCCTTTGTCACACATTTTAAATTCCTCTTTTTATTTATTCATTTCTGAACGGAACATGAACCGGACGTTGACACCCGCTCAACATCACAAAAAAATTCATACGGCCAGTTATAAATGTAGAGGAAATCCAATAAATGAATAAATAAAGGCATAAGCGATATTTTAATATTAATTAAAAAAATAATTGAGTGCTGACATACAAGGGGCTAGAATTCTACAGTAAACACCAACAGTTCATTGACGTGTTACACAATATCGTTTGTAATTAAAAGGTGACCTGGCACATTTCATGGTTCATACACCTTCACACAGCAACTTTGAAATTAACTCTGTTTATTGTTACGCAAAATGACAATTCGATGGGTGTACGTGCAAGAGGGATATATTGAGTCAAAGTTCCTAGCTGCTGAGAGAGAAACTTCTAATGCCATAAGATAAGTACTAACTAATGTCTGTCTGCAAAGATTAGGGAGTATTCTGTCATTTTGCAGGGTGTTTCAACGTGTTACGTATTTTAGGGGAAGATGTATACCCCGTTATTATGTTAAAACTGCTACGTATGAAAATGTAATAAACGTTACCTCGAGAAACACTTGTTTTTATGTCCCAGACGGTACACTATTTTTCATAGAACCCCTTACAGGGAAGAGTTTCCATAGACTATAAATTTTCATACATTAAAAAAAAAATGTTAAAATATGCAAGATGCCGCTGTCAATTTATCGATTCTGTGTACTGTACGTAACAGTAATTTTTAAACTTAAGAATTTATGCGACAGTGAATGATGTGAGACGTGTAATTGTGAGATTGATGGATTTGAAGTGAGGTAGAAACAAGTGGCTACCTTCTGTTTCAAGGTATAATGAGAATTCAGTCCAGACATACCGTAGAAAAACATTAAAAAAATTGGTCTAAAGAGGTGGCCGCTGGCTGACATTCGAGTCAGAGGCCTCTCGAATATGAAGCAGGGTTCGTAATCTCATGTCAAGGCGACGTTTCAGTGAAACCACCTGTAGACGGCAGTGATTTTCATAACGAAGACTGCTCACAAATTTCATTGAAAAGCAAAGAAATTTTATTGTGACATTCGACTTAATTCAATTCAGGGAAATACGAACGTCTTTTTAAGTTCACAAGAAATAACGCACGTTTCGACATTTCTTTGCCTATACGCAAGTTGGGTTGTGACCAATAAAACACTAAGCACCAACCAGGCCCTGGAAATGTGCCTATTAAATGCGAGCGAATTTATTTTTTTAAATAGTTGAGAAATGATGAGAAATTTGATTGACAGAGAAGAACTTCGTGTACTCTCACAGCAAAAAAAAAAAAAAAGTTCAGTAGTAGTAAGGTTACTGTAATTTCGTATGACGAGTAATGAAGAAGTGCATTCAGTCCGAACGAGAGGAATAGTGATAACTGAAACGATAGGGAAGATATAACAAAGCCTCAATGAAGATGCACTTGTACGAGAAAAAAGAACAAAGTAGGAACGAGGCTTTGCCGAACTGCCCGCTGAACAGATTCAGAATGAATGAAGTAGAAATGTAAGAGAATTTGAAAATAAAATCTTCTGAACGCGGTCCTTCTGATTTCGCACGTCTAATTGACCTCGGTTTTAATTTGAAAATTAGTACATACACGGTTTGTATTAAGGGTGGGAGAAAACCTGTAGGAAAGAACCACTTAGAAGACCTATATGTTTACGAGAAGATGATATTAAAGTGTATCGTAAAGAGACGCGATTGAAGGGAGCGGACTAGATTAATAATACCAGGAGTTCTGCAGCTTCGGGCAACATAATGAAGAGAATTTCCTGACTGGCTGAACTTATTAGGAAGGAATGTTTTCTATGAAGTGAGATACTTGATTAATTAATTGGTTGATTAGTTAATTAGACATAAACGTAATGATGAAAACATGTATAACACAATAACAATTGGATGTTAGAATAAAATACGTGCGCATTTGCGACAAACAGTGCACACACGTGGACGGTATCTGCACACGTCAATGATGAAGTTGTCCGTATAACGATATAAATACGGCACTTAATTAATCAACACATAAAGGACACATTACGTAACGCCTGCGTACCACTTAATTTAACAATCCGAATCACAGAATCACGTAAGCCACATTGGGTAAATGTTAGATTTACAAATAACTCACTACAGCAATTTACTTTGGATGGGTTTTTATTATATTCTAGAAGAATATGAATTTCTGAGTGACTTCGAACAATATCTAAAGTGATTTCCCGGAGGAAGGCAACTAACACCGAAACACGTAGAAGCTAAACAATAAATACAGATGTGATTCGTAATCTGTGTACTCTGTTGGTTGTACAGTAAGTTGTGGTTGGGGTATACAGTGAAAGTTTATTACAAAGAAACAGTCAACAATATTCATCCAACATAGCCTCAGAATTCTCATACAGCCTTAAAATTTATGAACCTGCCAAAAAAAAAGTTTCATAATTGAAGACTAGAAGTGAGACTTTGGCTTTACCACTAGGCTTAGCAGCGCTGCTTCAAGGGCTTCAAAAAAAATTGTCAGTCATCAAGCAGTATTAAGTTTATAGGGAATCCCATGGAATAGGGGATTAATTCCAACTTCATGAAAATAAAACTTCAAAGACTAATAAAAAAACTAAAAAAGGGACAATATCCAATCGGTTGTACTCTATATCTGTCCTGGAGCTGACAAGACTACGCGAGATTTCAGGCTTCCGCCGCAGTCTAATTGAGGTCTTCGCGCTACTGTGACATCGCGCAGCGGACCTGGATAGTTGTTTACCTGGTAAACAAACAGAAGAGCAAAGGCCTCAGATCTTACTAAGCGTATGCAAGCTGCCGATCGCAAATTCTGCTCTATGAGACAAATCTCTGCTGCCCAGAGCCGCGGAGTTAAGTTGTTACTGTAAGTTGTTACTCAGATGTTACAGTTACTGGGGGACATGTCACTCCTTGAAGCAAAAATACTTATAACTTGATCAACAGTTTCCCGAGACAGAATGTGCCAAAAATGTTGAGAAGTTCCTCGATGTGCGAAATCAAGGCTCATATATTCTCGTAATTATATTATTTCAAATTACATCCATATTTGCGGGCCGGGTAGCTCAGCCGGTATAGCGACTGACTACGGGCTGGACGGTCCGGGATCGAATCCCGGTGGGGACGAGATTTTCCGCCCGTCCAGACCGGTCCTGGGACCCAACCAGCCTCCTGTAAAATGGGTACCGGGTCTTTCCCGAGGGTAGAGGCGGTCGGGGCGTGGGGCTGACCCCCACCCCCATCTAGAGTGCCGAGGTCCTAGAAAGAGTAGAGCTATACCTCTACTCACCCTAAGGGCCTTCGTGGCCTACAAAAAGGGTGAAAACCGACCTACATCTATATTTTAGTAGATTCACACGGTGTCTCGTTGTAGATTATAGGCTTTCCTATTTCGCATCCATCCATAATAATTTGACCTCGTGTATTTGAACTTTGATGCTTACCTATAACTTAAGCTGGTTGGCCAGCGCGCGACGCCTTTGTACCTAATAACAAAGGTAAAGATCTCCGTAAAACATAAAATGAAGGCACAGAAATGGAGTAAGCTTTTAGCTCTACTGCGTCCCAACCACGGCGCTAGACTTTATGGGTGGTCAACGCCACGTTCCGACCATTTTAACCCAGGAAAGATCCCCGGCACCCATTGGAGGAGGCTGATTGGACACCTGGGCCAGTCTGGACGGGTTCTAGTGAAGAGAAAAACCTTTTACCCCCATCAGGGATAGAAAACCGGACCATCTAGTCTGTAGCAAATCGCTGCACCGGCCCCAACTAACAAAGTTTTTTTTTCTTTTTTAGTAGAGGAAATCCCGTTGTGTTGAGTACGATATTAAAATGAAATAAAATATATACTTCGTCAAACACAGCTACCTTATATTTTACTAATTTAAATAGTGGCGACCATTTACAACACAATTACTGCAGGCATTAATTTATAAAGAACTATACGACTGTAAATGGGATCCCATGACATTGACGAACAATACATTGTACGCACCGGGATTTAAGTTTTTATAAATATTTTGACCTGATGATAGCCTGCATTGGCCGAAACAGGTCGCCACTATTTAAATTAATAAAATACAATATAGTTGTTTTTGACGAAGTACATATTTTATTTCATTATAACAAATTATATTCCTCAAATTCCTGGCACATTTTTTTCGAGTGGTCTTCCTCATAAAACCGACTCTATTCTGAAGCTCCTGACCATGAAGGATAAGTATGGGAGAGTGGATGGTAAGCTCTACCATTCGGTCACATTATGAACTAGGAAGGCAACACCGGTACCGATAGAGCGTTAGGAAGATTCTAAGTCGACAAAGAAGAAATTGCCTACTACTGCAGAGGATCTAATGCCGGTCGACCACTAAGACACCTTGGTTCGTAGCTTACCTTATATGTGATGGAAAACTCGGAATTTTGTTTTAAATCTACTTAATACTTCCGTATCCCTAAGTTAAAAATCAGTGCTTAACCTAATACAATTAGAGTACAAGCTGCAACAAGGGTGGACAATTACTGTTTTCTGGGCTCGAATGAAGATATTTCACAGTGATCTTGGGTTCGAAAATTTCGACAAGAAGTTCAGTTCAGTACTTAGAAGACAGTTTTATATTTGTCATTTCAGTAGTTAATTCAGGGACGCTGTCGGTGTCTAAACTATACAGCGTTTGTGGCAGATGAATGATGCGTGCTCGCTGACCCAGAAGTTATTGTTGTATCGCAAGACAGAAATAGCATCACTAACAATTAAT
>Ga0123355_10020992_pt1 | contig 10444 bp, 4 predicted proteins | sample TergutEmb28metaG_3_FD_89872 | JGI IMG/M metagenome (GOLD analysis project Ga0123355, IMG submission 89872) | Embiratermes neotenicus P1 segment gut microbial communities from Petit-Saut dam, French Guiana - Emb289 P1 | ecosystem: Host-associated > Arthropoda: Insects > Digestive system > Gut ... | reverse complement strand
TTTGCGGGTTCAAACCCGGCCGAAGCCGTCGGATTTTTAGGGCGAAAACATCCTCAGCACGCCTTCCTTCGGAGGGGAAGTAAAGCCGTCGGTCCCATGTCGTAGATTTGCCGCATGTAAAAGATCCCTAAATTTTTGTGGAAGTCGGAATTTAGGCAAAATTACTACCGGACATCTTTCTCGCCCACAGTTCCACCTTTCGCTGCTAGAATCTCTTGCGTCGTTCCGGACGGAGGTACCTGGCGGCTAAAGTGGGAAAGTCTAAAGGCGGAGGAAAGCAATGGCAAACTACCCCTAAGAGAACTTGCCCAGAATGCAGTATGCCAGAGCCATATCGGTCACATGACTGGGTTCTGGTTCCTCCCAAGCCCGGCCTTCAAGGCTGAATACTAATGAATGAATGAATGAATGAATGGTAAACTATTTGTGGTAACTTAGAAATGTCCAGGCAAATTTAATAAGTGTTTCTGTCGCTATTTGTAGCTGTTGCTGCGCCTTTTAATACGTCACACATATTAATTAAGAGATCCGTAATCACTATGAAACTGCTGAGCTGTTAAGGCGTTAATTTTTAAAATTAGGTTCGTAACGAACTGGTTGTGTATCATGACCATCGTGTACAATGCACGCTAATATAAGGCGAAGTTTGAAGTTTTCCATCCCAAAGTGTTATGACATACAAATAAATACTATCCGCCAGTCAATAACACAACTTTTATTTTATATACAATGGTATATATGTCAGGGCCTTGGATCTTGTATTCTTGTAATGACTGATGGAACTAGCCTGACCAGCTATAAATATGAAGTTTTCCATCCCGAAGTGTTAAAACACAAGTTTCGCCGAAGTGCCGCGTCGCTGTGCGTAGAAGAACGGTTTATAGAATTAAATAACGAAATTACATTTAAAAAAAAATCAGAGAAAGGTAGATGTAGATAAGAAAGGAAAGGGCGTTCCATGAAGTGTCTGCAGAGCTGAGGAAGCACCATTGTGAAAAGACTGAAAAGCACCATTATTTACTTCAGATTTTTAAATTGGTAGGCCAATTTTTTACAGAAAGTAATTACCGTATTTTCCGCCTCATAAGACGCTACAGACGACAGGAAGCATCTTACGTTTGCAACATACTTTTTTCAGATATTTAGCCTTAACGTCTCTCGATGTCTAAGATGCGGCGCGATTTTGGGGGATTTTTTTTAGTGAAAATATGTCTTTTGAGGCAGGAAATACGGTACTTCTACTGTTAGACAAATTCAAGTTTTTATACGATTAATTAAGTTACTTAAAAGAAAGCGCACTCTTATTACAAATTGGAGTATTCTATTCTAACTGTTGAATGCCGTGAAAAAAAAACAAAAATGTCTTTAATGTGGCGCGAGGAACCAACGTTTGAGAACCGCTGGGTTATGGCCTAATTTCCCACGTATTTATCAAGCGTTTTGATGAAAGTTCCATGGACGTGTTCATAAATCTGAAATATGCATGTGACCAAGAGATATCAATGCTTGGGCATACATTTGCGAAGGTCGTCCTATATGTTTTGTGAGTGTTCCACCACGTAGAATACGAATTAACAAAAACATCCAGGTTTTTAGACTGTTTTCAAATTTAGACCATCGACCTATTAAGAACGTAGATCACTCCTAGCATTATTAATTTCACGATTGTCAAAAAAATTTATAACTTTTAAACCTATCGATTTTCTGAGGGCGTTCAGAATATTGAAGGCAACTAAGTAGAGTAACAAGAATAAATAAGAAATATAAAGCAAGTTGAAATGGAGGAGTTGAGGGAGAAGGAGGCCAAAGGGGAGTAATATAAAAGTAAGCTGGATGAGGAGAAAGAATGAAGGACTGAAACCAGGAAAGAAACTTAAGTGAAGGAAAGGGCTAAGTGGAAGAAGGAAATAATAAAACACATGTGTTATTGTTTTATATCACTTGCATGCCTGTAAGCATGGGTGGTTTCATCAGAGTACAAAATTTATTTCTTCCTGATCACCTTAGTCTGAAAGGAATGAGTGCATTATACATAACCTATTTCACTGGCCCTGTAAATTTATATTAAAAAATCGATTATTGTACCCGAAACCTGGGTTCCTGTTCTTGAAGATATTTATCACCATTTTCTTTCCCACAAGCTACAATTCTTTTTCCCTCCGCGGAGTTCTTTGTAAATCCGCGTCCATTCATTCTAATTACTGCACTGCTTTCTAAAACGAATGGGAGGACTTGGCTTCCTTCGGAGACTTTACCTCTGTAAGTGAACAGCTCGGTTCAACATTACTTCAGCTCTTGAATTTGCGTTATAAATCAGGAACCACCACAGTCTACTGCAATAAGCTCGATGTGCTGCAGAACTGAGAAATGTGAACCCAGGACTGGCGCGCTAAAGAAAGGCAAGGAAGGCACAAATACGTACGACTTATGTGGTGTAAAATTTTATTGTTCATAACGTGTGGTAGTTGAGCTAGTGCAATTATCAGGTGCGGTCTGGATGATGAAGTTCGTTTCGTGGCTGGGATAGAGAATGCTTTCTTCTCCGCCACCTGAAGGCCAGCAACTGGAGATCACCGACAGATCTTCATAATCGCCAAAAAAATCGGTCGCTGTATCATATGGTCAAATCACGAATGTTCCGCGTTATCTACGTAATAAGAACCAACAAAATGCATAATTTTACATTAAAGTTTTAATTTAATTATAGTGTCTTCGACATGTTTCGAACGTACAAGTGTTCATCCTCAGGAAGACTTGTACATGCAGTTTTATGTTATTTATTTCATGCGTCCATATAAGCAGTCTTGTCGATGACAGGAAGTGCTTGATCAAGCACATCCTCTATAATATAATTAAATTAAAACATTAATACAAAACGTGTGCATTATTGTGATTCTTATCACATAGGTATATCACAATGCACGGTTCAAAAAACGTACAGTTGTGTGTTATGTAAATTCCGTCCTGGAAAGCATAACCTTCTACCCGGAACTTGATGTCGCACACTTGTAACAGGGTGAGAGACTTCACAGAGTGCAGCACTTTCGAGCGTGTAGCTGTACTGAAGGGAAACGCTTCAACTATCGGTGTATCTTAGCTTGGAAAAAATTTCGATGTTCAAGCATTTTATGAAGATCATTACTTAGTAATCTGCTCCAGTACTTGGCAGTCTATTTCGTCATCAGTTGCAGGACTTCCCTCGAGAGCACATCCTTTTACAGACACAGCTACCTGATCCACTCGCCACGTAATCATAATAAACCCTCTGGGACCTATCGATCACAGTATCCACACACGGTGTTGATCTTTACTGCCTACAGAAATTGTAATGATACGAGAAAAATGAAGTAGGCCAAATTGGGCGTGGTGTAGGATCGGTAGACAGTTGTACACTAAGCACAGACTTATTCTGGCTTGTTATTCAGCTGCCACGCAACATCGGGGTCATTTATTTACTGTGAATTAGCGTATTTCATTTACCATATGACCTTAGAGTCATTCGGTTGCCGCATACAGCATCATTGAGTTTCTAAACGTCATTAGTTGCCATAGCAGGTTAGATATATTCTGTTAACACACTAAAAGTTAGTACTATTTTCCCTTTCTTTTGTTTTCTTGTAAGAACAAATAACTGTCCTTGACCTCTACTACGATTTCCTTTGCTGTCATTTTATGCATTCTGTGCTTAAAGGTCGCAATAAATACATAATTGGGAGCTTATGTTTTTCATCAGTGTTTAATATCAGAAAATTATTTATTTCACCTAGATATGCTACTGGGAGTTGTTCTAAATGTCGTGGTGTGGAATACAATCTCTGCAAAACTATAATCTAGCAGTGGGACTCGTGAAGTTTCTAAGAAAACAGTCTAACCTAAGAAGGAAATGTTTACATCTATATGACGCATACTGCGTTACACATACTATAATATGTACACATTTTGTTTGGGAACTTTTAGATATGATACAAATGTAATGAAATACAAGTAAAGTATTTTTTGAATATGGACAATATGTTGTCTGATAAGTCGAAAGTATAGTCATGCAACCTTTAACGGCAAAGGGCCGCACCCGTTTTTGTAATCTGTTTCGCGGGCCGTAAGAGAAATTTAACAGTAAGTTATATATATGTATATATCATATATATATATATATATAACCGCCTGAAATATTGTGTGGAAAAGATGGAAAGAGGCAGTAGAAAGAGATCTTCAAGTGCTGGGAATGAGAAGATGGAGAGAGTTGGTGGCAGATAGGAAAAAATGGAAGGACATTGATCGACAGGCCAAAGCCCACAGTGGGCTGTAGTGCCAATGGAAGAAGAAGAAATATTGTGTAGTTGTTATATTATCTACACAATTTAAAAATGTAGCCGCGGGACGTATAATACAATCTGACGGCCCGTGTGTTGGAGACCCGTGGTCTAAAGGAAATGTTTGAAGGCGAGGATGATAAGATCTATTTGATCTCGTGTTCTGATGTCACAAAAATTACATGTGAATTACACATTTATTCCTCGAGGAAAAATACATGGAAAAGTCAACCTCTTAATTTTAGATGTTTTTAAATTTTAGGTTGGTGCATATTTTGGTTCAGTGACATAAATTTTACTCGCATATCGTTTCAGTGCTGTCCCACACAGCGGCATTCTGTAATGCAGCTTTGACACAGAAAGGAAATAATAATGAGTGATGCATCTTCAACCCCTAAACAAATTGGTGCCCAATTTTTAGATCGTAAAACTGTTTGAAATTAAAACGGTGGCTGTGATCCAGACGACAGTCTTCAGCTTTTAATGCACTAAACTGCAACGGATTTTAAATGTCAGAACCAAAGGGCATTAAATAAAACAGAAACTGTCTGTACGGTGTTCAGTGTGCAGGCTATATGACAGCAGATCTTGAAACTCTTTAATCCCAGTTTTATTTTCGGATTTCTTCTAATTAGTTGACTGTTTCTCTGTTTAAGTTGGAATACTGTACAGTACCGTAAAAAAACCTTTTACATTTTATGCAAATAACAGTGTCTCTTACTGTATTGAAATTTCCTCCTGTCTCATGTTCGTCTACGAATCGCATTACAAAACACAACGTAGCAGAGATTTAAATTACTTTTTTTAATAAAAGCTGTAAACATGTACATTTTTTAAGAACAATGTACATAAAAACTAATAACCTTTTCTTCTTTCAACATGGTTACGTATTTCGAAACCCGTGACTCTGTTCCGTGTTAAATAGGTCTTCATATGACTCGTTTTCCTCGGCGATCAGATTCGTATATTATTCCGGTATCTCCATTGTTTGCACGCTGTCATAATTGGCAATTTATTGTGCAATCTACTGCGTTTGCAGTTTACTGTTGGTTTCCTTAGTCTTAATTTTGCAATCTGGTCTTAAATTACCTTCACTTAACAAGTTAAGGAATCTACCGTAGCGATGGAACTCTCCACTTCAATGGATATTGTGCTGTCCAACTTTCAGGGCCTGTCCAGGCCTGGACAGGCCTGGACAGATTTGCTTTACCTTACCAGAGCCCACTGACTCATTAAATTTTCAGATATGGAATACGATCAGTTTTATTACACTGTACCAAAAGTACTCACTGGAAATCAACATGTTTCTTTACCGGGAGAGGAGGTTAAAGAAGTTGGATATAAAGACAAAATGAAAGACTTAGTGACGTATTTTATGTTTTTGCACCATGCATTGAAATATAATTACATTATATAAACCAACAAAATGCACCTTTTGTCAATTAATATTTTAATTTGTATATTTTTTATCCCCTCTACACGTTTCGAACCCAAGCATTCGTCTTCATGAGGAAGGCTGTATATACAGGCGTGGTATATTTTGTATTACATGGTTCAGTATAAGCAGTCTTGTAGGTAGGAGAGTGAGCATTTTGTTGGTTTATATTGCATAATTAGCAACGCATACTGCTTCGATGTAGTGTGGTTGTGGTGTATACTCGTAAGTAAGGGGAGATGGACTGCATGACGCAGTGGTAAATGAGAAATTAGCACAAAACATGTGCAACGGAAACCGGAGGGAAAGACCCAAGGAGAGATGTAGGATTTTGCAGGAGGCAGTCCTAGCCTGTTTGAAGACATGTTGGTATTAGTCTGAAGAAAGAAAAACCTCACTCAGACCAGTCGACAAGACAGCCGGAGAATGGAACTGGTAGGAAGTACAGCATACAATATTGTAAACGAGGGCAACAGCAACTAGTCGTGTGGCGACTCGCGAAGCATCTGTCGTCAGGGCTCCCGGTATGCCAGAACGTTTCAATACAATAAAGAGATAGGAGACTCAGGACGTCTATACCAAGGACTGACTAGAACAGCGACGAAATTTCCAGACGTGGCATAAACAGCGTATAAGATCAGCGGACCGCAAGAGATGGAAGTTGTCACGGTAAATCACAGTGTTGCGTTAAGCGGATAGGGAGTGTCAATGGCAGTGACGGAAGACTGTAACTGCGGCACTGATAGTGCGTTGCATAGTGGGGAATTGAATCTGTGGACTAGTGTTCGAGCCCGCTGTCAGTGCTGTGAGCACCAGTAGACAACGGAATTAAGCAAACTGTAGATAGGGATATGAGCCCGAAGTACTGTATGTACGAGTGTACGGTTGTCTCTTGTGAGCGATTCTTGATATTCTTGTGTGTGTTCAGTTTTCATTACTGTTTTAATTATTTTAACTCTAATGTCAATAAACGAGGTTATTTGTTAATCCCACAGGTCTGTCTGTTGCCATATTAACTGTGCATTAACCTGTTTATTGTAAACACATACCACTAGGTCAGTCATACAGTTCCGTGATTAGTTTTACAACACGCAATAGTTACAGTAACGTACTGCATCATAGATTTGTGCCTTAATTTGTAATGTCATTTTTACCGAAGGCGCGCTTTATAATGTGGGGCTAATGGAACACTTCTCTTTGTGGGACAGAATGGCCAACTTGTTCGTGGAAAATATGACATCTGCCGATTATTCTGTATAGTAAAACCTATATTAATAGCAAGGTTACCTGGAAAACACGTGGGTCATTTAAAAATTTCTGCACACTTTACTTTTTCTCTTTAAAACTGAATTTATTTTACAAAATCATTTACAGGCCTTCAATGTAATCTCCATTGTCCTTTATCACAGCGATCCAACGTCTGGACAAGTCTTGTATTCCTGTCAGGACGCCTTCGTTGTTGATGCGTCTGATTACTCGGGTCACCTCAGTAGACACCCCTTCAATGCTTCTGAAGCGTTTCCCACGGAGTGGATTCTTCAATTTTGGGAACAAGTCAAAGGCTGGTGGGCTCATGTCACAGGACTGTACGGCGGGTGGGGAAGCACTTGCCATCCATACTTTTCCAAAATTTCCGATACTGCACCTGAGGCATGAGGCCGCGCGTTAATGTGTGGCGGCTGGTCACTGCGCGAGATCTGACTCCAGTCAGTTTCTTCTTCCATTTCAAGGCTCCGTTTTGCAGAACAGGGACCACGTAGCCTGCCAATACGCACACAGTGTTCTTTACTGAAGTCTGGCTCACAACTGTCGCGAAAATCAGAACGATTGCATCTTCCTACTGGCCGCGCAAGCGCAGTGTGCAGGACTTTTGAAATGACCTACGTAGTTGAAGACTCACAAGAACATAGCATCTTGAAAACGAGAACGCAGAAAATATAGTAATATTAATGGATATTTATGAATTTATGTTAAAATTAAGTATTAAATTAAAATAGTATACCTACAGAGTTGAAAACCTCCAAGCCCAGGCCGATTTACGGAATATGTCGTGATAAATAAATGGCAAGTTTCAATGATTTGATTCCGTGAGGGAACTTTCCTATGTTATTCGTATTTTGTACCCCTGAGTTTGTTGTCTAGATGCCTTTTTTATGCGTTATTGGATATATTCCGTATACTCGATGTTGTTTGTCGTAAAAATAGTTGTTTCTGTCTGGTGTATTCGTTGCATAGTGTTTCTGCACTTGTCTGTTGTGTGCATGATAGATTTTTTGTACTGGGATGCAGGTTGCAATCCTGTTTTCTATTGAAGATATTTGGCCGTTTTATTTAGTAGATAGATACAAACGTTTGTGAGAGAACACCACTTCCGTACTCAGGGCAGGCACTTGGCATTTTATATTCTGCGACGGAATCAAGCCCGTTTCTGAATCTAGCTAAATATACGGCGTTGAGACCAGGAAGATATTAACATTCATAATCACCACTGGGAGTGTTTTGAATCTCATACACCGTATCAGCCCGAATATAAGAAGAAGTCCCCCCCCCCCTTAAATAGCCGCGCAGGAAATTAGGGTCGCCTTATAAGGGAGACCGTACTGTATTCAGACTAATACGCCAGGGACATCATCATCATCATCATCATCATCATCATCATCATCATTGCGCAGTCTGTTTTAACGACAGGTCTGTGTTGCCTCTTCCAAAGAGAGTTGTCTATAGATTGCGATCTAGTGCTTCCTGTTTGAATTTCAAGCATCTTCTTGTTCGCGTAATATCAGCCAGTGGCTGCTTACGTCTTCATCTTCCTCGCCTTCCTGTCCCTTCTATATTTACTTATATCTTTCCTGCAGTAAGGTGTTTCAGAATGTCGTTGCTACGTATGATCTGATCGATCCAGATTCCCCGTAAGTACTGACTAATAAGACATACTATAGCGTTGTTTTTTGTCACTCGGTGGGTAAGTTCTACGTATTGTTTTTAGTTGTATGTCTGCTTATCTGAAAATTTATTAATGTTTTTATTAGTGTTTGAAATTTCTTTTTCCATTTCTTTTCTGTTAGTACCCTAGCGGTACAGAGGGAGTCGCTTTATGTTTGGAACCGCTTTACTCGTACACTGGGGTTTACGCAGTGTTTTTGTTCTCCATATTGTAGGTATTCTGACATTTCGCTGGTTATTTTCTTGTGCAGCGGTCTTGTAAGGCTTTATGTAAACCCAGTATTCTGTGAATTCTTGAGTTTTTTGCTCACTTACTTACCTAGTCCATGGAGCTGATTCCTTTTTCAGGAGCTAACCGGCTCTCAGCCAATCAAGTGCTTACCCGCATTTCATAGAACCCGAAGGTTTATTACCGCATTCACAAGCTCACGCTACCGGCCCCTATTCTGGGCCAGATAAATCCAGTGCATTCCCCATCCCACTCCCTGAAGATCCATCTTAATATTATCCACCCATCTAAGCTTGGGTCTTCCAAGTGGTCTCTTTCCCTCAGGTTTCCCCACCAAAACCCTGTATGCACTGCTGCTCTCCCCATACTTGCTACGTGCCCCGCCCATCTCAATCTTCTCGATATGCTCACCCGAATAGTATTTGGTGAGGAGTACAGATCATTACGCTCTTCAATATGTAGGTCTCCCCCCCCCCTGTCCGTCTTGGGCCCAAATTTTCTCCTCAACACCTTATTCTCAAAGACTGTCAGCCTACTTTCTTCCCTCAATGTAAGCGACCAAGTTTCATATCCATACAAAACAACAGGCCAAAGTTTATTTCTGTATATATTTATGTTTATATTTTTGGGTTTTTTGCTGTGACACATAAATTGAACACATATCGATTGAAGTGCGAGTGTATGTGCATATTCTCTGTATATCAATACTGACACGACCACTCTTCTGTTGGACCTGTACTGCGACACGCAAGCTATGATGAATACGCCTACTATTGTCCTATACGTCATCTTGGATGATTTTGATAGACGTGCCATGGCTGTCGTGGACGTGAAATGACATCCGTCTTGACGTTCAATTTCGCGGTGATGCAGATGCTGTTTATAAAATTCTAGATCTGTAATTGTGTTCATTACCCTACAGACTTTCTCCATCTCGGCGCCCAGTCCATGAAATTATCGCTGTGCTTATGTGGTTTTGTGTCTGCTGTTCCAGAGCAACTTTCAGCTGGGCTGAGCAATTTAATTGGTCATGACGGTTGAGCTGTGAGAGTCCGCCTGAGAATTATACATTTAAAATCATGTTTTCAGCGGCATACCAGAAATACAGGGTCATCGAAAAAGATTGACGGGATTTGAAACCGATATAACTTAAAAAGTACTAGACGGAAAATGTTCAGAAAAGTTTAAAGTTTTAGACTTACGTAAATTAATTATTTTAAATTAATTTCAAATTAAACTTAATTTAAACAGCGGAGGCGCTCGTCATTGACACGGGGACTGCAAGTGGGTGACCTTGATACACTGGGGCGAGGTTTACGCTGGTGGTGAGTCATGTGCACGTGCTGGGGAGGGGGTGACCTTAGAACAGTTGCGTCATTGTCTTTCAGTTTTAATCAGTGTGCGGCAGGATGTGGACGGTTCACCAGAAGGCTCAATTTGTGTTGCGGTATGCAGAACTGAAATCGGTTGTCGCAGTGCAGCGTAAGTGGCGAAGTTTACATCCAGGAGAAAAACCTCCAACGGACA
>Ga0123355_10020991_pt1 | contig 10444 bp, 11 predicted proteins | sample TergutEmb28metaG_3_FD_89872 | JGI IMG/M metagenome (GOLD analysis project Ga0123355, IMG submission 89872) | Embiratermes neotenicus P1 segment gut microbial communities from Petit-Saut dam, French Guiana - Emb289 P1 | ecosystem: Host-associated > Arthropoda: Insects > Digestive system > Gut ... | reverse complement strand
ATGAGTACCAGGAGCATTTCCTGGTGGTAAAGGCGGCCGGTGCGTAAGGCTGACAACCTTACCACCATCCTGTGCCGTTGTCACGAAATCTGGGAACCTTAACTTCCTGGAACCCTCTGGGCCTCTCCAGGCCTGTAACGGGACTGCTTTACTTTATTTTTACAGTGAGTTGGGCAAAAATTTTTGTTCTTGTCTGCCTCTTTGTCGTAAAGTGCAGCTTCTCCCTCTTGCTTCGTTTGTAAGTAGTATGTCTGATATCAAGTTCATGGTACAAGACTATTTTTACATATTCCAGGTCACTGTGTGGGACAAATTAGCGTAACGGGATGTGTGATAGGAACTTGCTATATGATGCAAAACTGATACACGTGTGAGGTCGTTCGAAGCGTTACAGGCTGGTTTATACTTTAAAGGGTATATCAAGTTACACGTCAGCTAAAAGTAAAATAATTTAAAATAAGTTGTCTTGTCAGGAAGTGTTTATTGTGAAATTATTCGGACGGATTTCAAAGAATCATATGACAGAAATATTTCCTTGAACTTCGTGAAAGGTTAATTACAGTTTTACATAATTTAAGTGTCGTTACGTGTTTTAATGTTACAGTTTAATTTATGATATTTGGGTCTCATTCTGTCTGCTAATAATGAATCCCCTCCTTGCCCCGCGAAGTCGTACACAACACTTTATGGCCAAACCTGACAAGGGCACACCAGACGCGGGCCTGCGTGCGAAGAGTGGAAGCCAAGAACACTCATGCATATGCAGGCTGATGTTAATCGACTATAAATGTAAACTGTACCGTCGCTCCGAGAATAATTCTGCACGTTAGAGAGACTGCTGTGTCGCACTAAAGAAGATGCATTTTTATGTCACTCATGTTTGCAGACGTCCTGTGCAACTGGAAATGAAGATGCAATTGGAAGAGTATTTTTAAGTCGCAATCGGGTTTACCATCAGCGATGTTCCTATACTCTGAGACTCTAAAATAATTTAAGTTTAAATATTTAAAATATATACACAAGTTGAAGAATGCCAAGTGCTTAACTTCGTGTCATGAAATGCCTTTTTAGGCAGCACAGCGGTGTACAAAATTCAGTCGGATCCGGTCCGGTCCGGTCCCTCCGATCCCGACGGTGAACTTCATGCTACGAAGTACTGTTATACTGGGTCAGTGATGGCTAAAATTCGTTCCGACCCAGTCCCATGGTCATTTTTTTGACATGAAATAACACAGCATCGTGCCATGAAGTTCCTTGTCACTTGTCTAATGATACTCAAATTCACCGGAACGTCTCTTGTTGGTGAACGTACGTGTAAGTACATGGCGAAACCATCCGACAATGATGGATTTTGTCTGACACGAGAGACTGCGTCCTGTACGAGGAAATCATACAGTGGGGTATATCCGACATCGCGCGTTACTCTACACTCGGAATACTTCGGCTGTCGGCAGGCAACGGAGCGATCGTCGACAGACTGATCAGCCCTGGGTGTGAGGTTCGCACGTTTTAATTAAAGGCATTGCTGTTAATATTAGGGTTTTATTCATCATATTTAGCGTCGAAGTTATTTTCTTCGGATGGCAGACACGCATTATGTGTAACTAAACTTTGTACACTTCACGTCGAAGTTCTGTCGGCGAGACTGAAAGCGCTATATTCGGAATGTTTAATATTGAATCCTCTTCACCGCCAGAATTATCTGTAGGCCTTGACCTTCAGCTTGCCCTAAAAAAAAATATCATGGGTTTGTAGCCGGCAGTCGAGAAGGCCATGCGTCCTGTTTATTGTTCTTAGTGTAAACAATTTATAAATAACGCATAAAATTGTTTGCGGCGTGAGATTTTGCAGTGTCTTGCTGCAAAAATGCATATTTTCAGTCGCAGTCGGTCACGTTTTTGGAAAATAGTGTTAAAATGTGTGTGTGTTGGTGTGGATTTATGGTCTCAGAAACAAAAATGGATCAGAAATCCCAGCTGCAATCATAGCAAATCAAGCACCAATTTTAGTGCCAAGTAACTGCACTTAGTAACAGGGGTGAAGTCTTGTCGTCAGAGTTGGCGTAGCTACTGAGATGAAACCAAGTTTCGCCACCTAATAGAATGAGTGTGGGGCCTGTTTCTCCGGCAATTACCCATGAAAGTCTTAGTTCACAAATTCAGTCGTGCTTCGAGATCTTTGCGGTGAAGATTATAAACTACATCTCTCTTAACACTGACGCCAATGTAGAAGTCTTGTTGCATTTTGTGCTGATGACGCCGGCTCGACCGTTTGCTGTGCAAGTCGAGCCAGGTATTTTCTTGGCAGTTTCGCCAATCTAACATGAACTTCGTCCAGTTCCATCTCACTTAACACGCGTCTTCTGCATGTTGTCTTACTGCCCAGACAGGAACCTGCTGCTTGATCATTTTCCCGTATTTTTCAACTGCTCTCCTGTCTGGAACAGGCACATCAGAAAATTTTTGTCTGAATTTATGACGCCACTTCTTGTAGTAGCTGCGCGCGCGCGCGCGCGCGCGCACACACACACACACACACACACACATATATATATATATATATATGTAAGAATAACACGTGCTGCTGCAATGAAATCCGCATAACGAACGCAGATGACGTATGCAGAACTGACAGTTTCTGCAACAACAGATTGTGAACCAGCCGGGAACTGAACAAGGCGTATAACAGGACTACCCTACAGAAAGTGACTAGCCATTATGGACATATAAAATATGACCATACATTCACACTAACAATATTCAATTTTAAATCCTCCCCTGTCTTACAAAATACTTCTTTTCTTATAACTTTCGTACAGGGCTCTTCATCAGCCCCTTGGACAATATTCTGTTTCGGCTTCAGAATTTTATAAAACTAAACTTCCTTATTAAGGCCTCACAGATCTCTTGTCCATTTTGGCCTGTCTTTTCTGTCCTTGTCTTCTATCTTCCATTCTTCTGTTATCTTTGAATTTTCGTTGATAATAGTTAGTTAAAACGTTTAGCCTTTTCTTATAATAAAACCAACTAGATGCACTAATTTCTCAAATTTATTTTTTGTATAAAACTCTACATGTTTCGGACACTTCCTCTGTCCATCATCAGGAGTTTTTCACTGCAAAACTGGAAAACTCCTGATGATGAGACAGAAGAACTGTTTGAAACATGTAGAGTTTTATTCCAAAAAATAATTTTGAGAAATTAGTGCATCTAGTTGGTTTTATTATAAAAATTTATCACGATGCACGGTAACCTGAACGTCAAAAACGTTTAGCCTTTTTTTCTTGTGTAAAGGATATATGCTCTGCTGTTTATCTAATAACCGCATACCACAAATACGTCTCACAAATCTAATTTTAGACATGTAATTTCCCTTCTACATTTGACCTACTTTTTCCGTTTTGTATGTAGTCAAACTGTAATGTGAAAGGTGAAACTAGTAGATCTCTGGAACAAAACAGGGGGATTTTTTAAAAGGTAAAATGAATGTACTGTACAAGGAATAAACAGTAAAAGCAAGTATTCCAGACCAAAAATTCTTGAATGTTACAGTTACACCAAATTTTCTGGCTCATTCTTGCAACACTAAGCATCAAGGCAAATATATTGCAAGCTACACTGAGGTCACGGAAAAGTACGATTGTGCTATTCCTTCTGTAACTCTCCCGATCTCTTAGGCTTCCTCCTTAAACGCACGATAACTTCCCTATATTCGCTTTCAGTCGCCCACACAAATGTGACAACCACATTGTATTTTTGTCTTAGTAATTAACCAACTTGGTGCACAAGACTTTGTTTTACAATAAGTTTATTTCATGCCTCTACATGTTTCGAGCACTATGTGCTCATCGTCAGGAGTTCAAAATTGTATTATACAGCCTGTGGTATCATCACACCTACAGGTGTGATGATACCACAGGCTGTATAATACAATTTTAACCTCCTGATGATGAGCACATGGTGCTCGATACATGTAGAAGCATGAAATAAACTTAATGTAAAACAAAATCTTGTGCATCAAGTTGGTTAATTGCTAAGATAAATATACTGAGATGCACGGTCAGCAAAACGAAAAAAAAAACCACATGGTAGTTTTCGCTTCCGACAAGTGCTTAGAGCTGGTTAACACAATCCAGTGGGGAGATGGAGGAGAATAAAACAGCGGGCAGAAAATGAGATTTAGGATGGGGACATTGACTGGACTGATCTGGCTCAGGATAGGGACAGGTGGCGGGCTTTTGTAAATGCCGTAATGATACTTCGAGTTCCATAAAATGCGGGGAAATTCGTGACTATCTGAAAACCGGTTAGCTTCTCAAGAAGGACTCTGCTCCATGGAGTAAGTAAGTAAGTAATTAAGTAAGGCAGAAAATGAGATGCCTCGAACTGCTCCTTTTCCACCAAGCATACGCCTTCCTTCCGTGGTCTCAGGACAGTATGTCCACCATTGGTATGCAGCCTTATGGCTCCAAAGCGAAGCTTATCATATGACAAAAAGAAAAAGAAAATATGCCAACTGTGGCCAGAATTCGATGACAGTTGGTCTCGCGGACAGATGTACTTCACACTACGTTAAAATAATATACTCGGACGAGTAGTTGAGGCCCACCCGATGCAACCCACGACATTTGGCATCTACCAGATGTGTCAGACTCGAAAGTGTCGGTACAACTTGCAGGCGCTTTTCAGACCTGAATGAGGGAGCTTCAGCCTATCCCGCCTGTACTTCCCACAGCAACCCAGTTGCTATTTTATCGAATTACGTAAATGCCCACACGCTCGTTTTGTCATTTTTCAACGATGAATTTTAATTTATAGGCATATTCTCTATTATACGCCTGCAAGAGTAAAATTCGTCGCTTCGGAACCAGTTCTGAAGATGCTTTACGAAGAAAAGCGTATAAAAAATTGTACTTTGATCCGCATGGATTAATGAGCTACAGTGTCACATTAAAGTGTAACATATGGTTACATTTACGTTATTCAATTAATTTGATGGTAATTTTTAACGGTGCTGCCAATAACTCAGATTATATAACATCGAATGTTGTAATGCCGGCGAGTGATGAATTAGAAATTGCGTGGAAGGAAATGGTCGCCTGATTTAAGGTACTATCTCGGAGTTTTCTGGTTGAACTGAAGAAGACCACGACACCCGCGATTAACAATATCTCGGTTGAGACTCTACCCTGGCACCTCCAGAATACAAGTTACCGCTTGGGTAAAGTTGCTTGAGGGGGAGTTTTGTAGTATTTTTTTGTTAGCTTCGTGAAAGCGTGTCTCCGTATCTTCTTTGCCCCAGTTCATTTATCGTCACAAAATCCTTTGTCTCCGTACATTGCAGTGAATGTACTGAACCTTGCACAGTATATGTGAACATTCTGTGGCCCAAGGGTCAGATGTGAACCTCTAAAGTTCGTCGTCCGGGACCAGTAGCTAAGTCTGTACAATGGGGGTTCGGGGTACGTCTTGCGTAGGAATATTCCTATTTGCATCTGGCTACGTTGATGTCTCGTCACATCCGTCAGGAATACGACAAACGATATTTTCTGGGTTGTAATTAAACCGGACCGTCAGGCTGAACACACACACCTTTTGCCGAAATATAGAATTCGTGGTGCTTTTCCGTTACGCCGCTCTAAGCCTTGGTTCTTGGTGCCCCAGTAGAAGAAATCTTCGCCTTTATTTCTGAAGTTCTTGTACCGAAAACTGTAACCGTCTGTGTCACAGCGCCAGTCATGTGTGACAGTAACATGCGTGAAGTTGTTATTTGCGTCAAGTGAGTTCGAGGTTAGAATAAAGGCAATTAAAGAATATGGTGCGTGTGCGGATGAACAGTGCTAATGGCCAAAGTCAGCACAACGTCTTCCTTCTACAAACTGTTCAGTCGCATTACAAAGCCTTTTGGAAGCGGAATAGCCAATAATATTTGACGTAATTGATTACGGATTGGGTTAAAAATAATGGCGTGTTGACTTAACGAAAATTCGCCTTTTGTATGACGAAGGTCATCTGCGTGAAGTGTTTGCCGTACCAAATAGTTATCACTATGGGCCGGTTACTCACTCATAAATATTTGCGTCCAATTTTTACAGACAGAAGGATTAAAAGTAAGGTTTCCCTAAAAGGACAACGTAAGACTTTATGGAAATTCGAATGTGAACGGATCAGTACTTAGTAATGAGAGGTTGTTAGAAGTTCCGTGTAAAACTTTTACATAAAAAGAATGTATACTATCCATCTCAGCAGCACAGACCTCACTGTTGCAACAAAACTAGGTTACAGGTTTGACTACTACCTCTAAATATGATTACAGATGCCTGGCGTTCATTTGACCCTCATGACACAGAAGATGCAATAAATTAGATTGTAATTTGCCAAGAGGTTCAGTATTATGATAAAACAAAAGAAAGAGCTGGGCACAATTACTGAGAGATGCTGCTAACTTTACATAGCCGCCCTTAATTCCTTGCACTTTGTAAATTAAAAACGTGCATATTCTGGGTATAATATAAGATTCTAAACAAATTTAGCCTATAAAAGTTTTCTTGTTTATGCATTTGACCAGAATTTTGTAACTATTCGGGGTAAAGACAAAGACAAAATAGATATTCCCCGTCATCATTACCCGGAGGAACCACTCATTCACGCTGTGGTAAAAAAATGTACTTTATCTTCCTTAGAAGACAAATATGTAGATAGTGAGATGTTAAAACGCACATATTAAACCGCTAGTAATTTGTGTACCACCTGATGTGAAAGTAGTAAAAGGCCTGACTTCCCCCCCTCCCTCCCCCCTCCCCCCAAAGTGTATTTGTTGGCTTAGTGTGATTACCAAAATAAACGGCAGCACCACAATTAAATCAGTATCTGTCCAAACACAGCTAAATTCTATTTTCATGTTTGCACCGTGCATCAATGACAATTAAACACTTTATTATCCAACTAATGCACTAATATATAATTCGTAGATACAATTAAAATTATAAAATGTTTAAAAGTGTTCCAACATGTTTCGGATCACACAGAATCCATCATCAGGGAGCCTTGTACAGTACTTGGCTAAAATTACAAGAATGGTTCTATGGTGTCCGTTGACATGGACGTGGTCGGTGTTATGGCAGCATATTCAGACCCGTAGTGCGTGTGTAATTCACTGTATAAGAAGGCACTGCACTGCAGTGCCTTCCTGCCTTCCTAGCAGAATATGCTGCCATAACACCGACCACGTCCATGTCAACGGACACCATAGAACCATTCTTGTAATTTTAGCCAAGTACTGTACAAGGCTCCCTGATGATGGATCCTGTGTGATCCGAAACATGTTGGAACACTTTTAAACATTATATAATTTTAATTGTATCTACGAATTATATATTAGTGCATTAGTTGGATAATAAAGTGTTTTATATTCTATTTGTTACGTAGAACTACGTGTTTCGACACATCTCCGGTCAAACATATTGAGAAAGAAATATTTCTTCCTCAGTGTGCATTATAGATCAATTGTGAACTTGAAGATGAACCGAGATATGTCGAAACATGTAGTTCTATATACTAAATAGATTTAGTTGCGTTCGGACAGACACTGATTTAGTTTTTGTACTTATAACAACACAGCGTGATTATAATCGTTAAAATAAACCGAATTAATCAGACTGACTTCATGAAACGGACAGTGGTTTTCTTGAGGTAGAAACTGAAGTGCTGGTTGTTGTTCAAATAAAAGTCATGTTTCATAGAGATAAAATGTAAATTGTAACTACGTTGGCCCGAATTCTGCAGTCTTACTCACTGTTAACATCCCCCGGCGTCAGGAGACCAAAGGCCCTTACAGAATAACATGGCAGCTGTGTGACTTATTGTATTGCATCTGCCACTTTCTGTTGTTGTAGCTTTATGCGGTGTAGTTGGTAATTACTGTAGAATTTGCTAGCGATCAAAATTAGGGTTGTGGTATTCCGGGTTATGACGCCGTATAGTCTTGTAGGTGGCCACCAACGACTCGGAGGAACCTGTTGTATCCTCGATATTCGGGGTCGACTTGAGCCTGCACGCAGTACTGTCTTTAGAAATGTGTAACAACGTAAGAGAGTACTCTGTGTTATGACCACGGCGTGAAAGAAAAGAATGATATTCACGGTACGGGTATTTAGGGACGCGGTGGTGCCAGCGAAAACAATAACTGAGTTGTAGGTAAGAAACTTCTGTGTTACAACGTCGGTTCTGTTTCAGTTATATTCATTTTTAGGCGCGTTCGCAAAATTGCGAAAAGCGAATATTAACTTCGTCACGTGTGTCTGTCTGTCTGTCCGTCCGTCCGCCCGCATGGAACAACTCGCCTTCCACTGGATGGATTTTCGTGAAATTTGATATTTGAATATTTTTCGAAAATCTGTTGTGAAAATTCAACGTCTATTAAAATGACAAGATTAACCAGTACTTTACATGAAGACCAATACACAATTTTGATCATATCTCGCTCTGTTATTTTTAGAAGAAGAAATGTTATAAACAAAAGCTGTAGAGAAAATTAAAACACACATTTTGTGTTCAATATTTTTTTTTTCGAAAATCATGACATGTATGAGAAAAAGCGGAAAATATTGTACAGGCGGACAAGCCACTGATGACAATACGGCGCATGCGCATGGCATGCTGGATAGGTAAGACTACTAAGACATGGACTTAAAATATGTAATATTTACGGCTTTTCCACGGCAAAAGTGGTTATATGAACACTCCTCAATGTTGCGTTATACGTAAATCGCCTGTCTTATTACTTGTCGCTGGAGAACAGGTAAGGCAAATTTCTTCGTTCGTACAGATAATTGCAATTACTCTTCGAAATGGTGGCTAATTTATGCTCTATTATATACGTAAATATTGTTACTCATCCACGAAGGAGTAAATAAATTTTTTCGTGAATAAAATATCGATAAATAATTTTATATGTCGCAGTCAATAATGACGAGAAAGTGTCATGCTATTATGACAAGTGGGTGCCTTTTAAAATACATTTTATCAATTTGGTGATTTTTGCGTTCCATTTTCGTGTTTAAATCAATCATTTAAGGACGAAATCTAATCCATTTTATTTAAAGACCCAGTCCGTACCGCGCAGTAAACACTTGTCTCCTCAGTTATTAAAACCAGGTAGCTAATGCTGTATAGGAAAAACATAATTGTTTCTTTCTTAGATACACATAAAACATACAACTAATTTGTGGGCGGAATGTAAGATTTTTTAACGTTAAGATTAGTGGTACATACACTAACCGCTAGGCTTTAAAAGGTTAAAAGATACACTTAAACGCAGCTCAGTTTTAAATAGTTATGGGTATTTAGTCAATAACACAACAATTTTTCTAATGATGTTTATTAGAGGATGATATCAACTACATGTTTCGGCCTAATCCGGCCATCATCAGGTTTTCATACGCATAAATCCTATAAAGCACTAATACTCTTTCGGATGAAAACCTAATGATGGCCGGATTAGGCCGAAACATGTAGTTGATATCATCCTCTAATAAACATCATTAGAAAAATTGTTGTGTTATTGACTAAATACCCATACCTATTTATTTACACACACAAAGGGGATGGCACATTTCAGAACAGCTCAGTTTTGACAGATCTTAGCAATGATTTTGACATATTTTTTCATGTTTTAATAATTTTAAAAAAGAATATTCGAATCTTAACAGATATAAACTTACTTTGTAAGGTTAAGATAAGTGTAATCATAAGCAAAGTATACAGAAAGAGCTGGTCGCTTCTTTCGGGAGTGGGTATATCTGAGTGCATGTGCATATACGTGAGTGAAGTAATCGGACATCGGTGTCAGAGAGAACGCAACAGGTGCACGGACGCTTTGCCAGGCCTTTCGCGGTACAACATGTTCCCAGAAGTAAGTACCGCATTACGCTATTTTTTCACCGTTGTGTATGAATACATGGAGAGTATCCAAACTGCACTCACTCACAGCTCATAATTTCCTGAATACTTAGTATGTTATCGTCCGTGGTAAATCTTGCGGCTCGGATACGGCACGTGTATCAACAAGTACACGTGCCCTAGTAAAATGGGCGCGGCCACCGAGCTTGTTACAATTGCGTATAAATGTGTCTTCGTATTTCTACTGCATTAGATCTCCACGTATTTGGACGCTGGTTGTCCGGATAGGTTTGGCCCTTCGCGTAAACATTTTCTTACTTTAATTGCACTACGTCTTTTTATGGCTTAAATTTTTCCCCCATTTGTCAAATACATACAAGGAATTATGTATTAAACTTCTGACGCCTAACGACGACTATAGCGGTCGTACCGCACCGCTAACCTCTAAATGTTGCATTTTATATATTTATTCAACAAATATAGGTACTGAATATTTTAAACACGTTATATACTCTCCGTTTTTTCCTCTTCAAAATGCAGTTTGT
>Ga0123355_10020990_pt1 | contig 10444 bp, 9 predicted proteins | sample TergutEmb28metaG_3_FD_89872 | JGI IMG/M metagenome (GOLD analysis project Ga0123355, IMG submission 89872) | Embiratermes neotenicus P1 segment gut microbial communities from Petit-Saut dam, French Guiana - Emb289 P1 | ecosystem: Host-associated > Arthropoda: Insects > Digestive system > Gut ... | reverse complement strand
TCTGCCACGGTTTCCACAGTAGCTTTTACAATGCCCTGCTCGTCCAAGTTTTGCGTATCCCTGCCGACGATAAGCGAGAGATTATTTCTTGCCCCCTGCAAATCTCCGGCCACAAGAGAGTGATACACCCTCGTACTCTCGACTTTCAATGCTTTCGCCGCAATGAGGAAGTAGCATAATACCGCTTCGGCAATAAACCCTGCCCACCAGCCCAAACTGTAAAACCCCCAGGTAATCAGCCGTGTCACTATAAAAGCGAGGCATATAACAGTTACTGCCAAAATCGCGCCCGACGCAAACTGTCCGGCAGGGCTTTTTATATTGGCCCTTTTGTATGCCCTAATGCCCCACGCTATACTGCCGCCGATAAGCCGTATTGGGTGAAAAGGGTTTTGCGGGTCACCTATGAAAAAGTCCAGTACAAATGCAATTATGATGATAACCGCAGCTGCGCTAATCTCCATCATCTTATTTGCTCTGCACGGGCAGCATGGCGTAATTATCTCTAACCACTTTCTCACCAAAGGAAAATCCGACAGGGCGCTTAAAAATCGGTCCATCTGTAACGACAGTATGATACTCGCCGTTTTCGCCGCAGATGTCAGCGCCTTGAGCAGCGATGGCCTCTGCCACATCTTTTGTAAGCTGCTGACCTAAAAACTCATCAGCAAGTTTCTCTGTATTTACAATCGAGATGTTGGCAACAAAGCCGCTGTCTATAAATTCATAAACAACATCGCTCCGTCTTTCACCCCGAAGCGGGAATAATGCCTCAAGCCCAACATTTTCGCACCGATCCCCGCACCACTTCAAATGACCATCAATGTCAATATCACCAAAAACGCACCCTTCCGCACCCTGCTCCTTCGCGCGCCGCAATGCTTTTTCAAAATTTTGCAAATATTCCTCGCCGCTTGTTTTTACCAGCCAAAGTGGAATATCAAGCGACTTTGATACGCTTTCTAACACTTCTTCCGATAGACCGTGGAAATGCGAACGGTCGTCGTCGATAGTGTACGTTGTAATCAGCGCAATTGGCTCATGCCCTTGTTTAATGGCCCTGTATAATGCCAGTGCGCTCTCTTTCCCGCCGCTATAAGAAGCTACAAATTTCATAATTCCACCCCTTTATCCAAAATGTCATATATCAGCTTCATGTCAAGGTGTCTGCGTACATTATCAGCAATATGGTCAAACTTGCTCTCGAAATCTGCGGTCTGTGTAAATTTGTCGTTATCAAACAGGCTGTCTTCTTCAGGCAAATTTATTTCCGTGTACGGGATAACACCGACAACAGGCAATTTTGTTATGTCTTCAAGAATCTTCACACCGTCAGCAAAGAGCGCGGGATCGCCTCTGAACCGATTTGCGATAGTTGCTTTTATATGTACTCGCTCCGATTCTTCCATAAGGGCGATAGTGCCAAAAAGCGAAGCGAAAACCCCGCCGCGGTCAATGTCCGATACCAAAAGCACAGGGGCTTTTGCCCTCTTAGCCATGCCCATGTTCACCATATCATCCTTAATCAGATTGAGTTCAGCCGGACTTCCCGCGCCCTCAATGACAATCACATCATGCTTATCGCACAAGCGTGAGTAAGCGCCCATGATTGTTTCAAGCTTTATATCTCTGCCAGCGTTTTGCGGCGCCGCAAACGGCGGCTTTAGCACGATGGGATTCATGTCGCCACTCGGCTCCACCCCTGCCGCCAATGCTTGCAGCCACTGTGAAATCGCGATCTCATCTCCCTGCTTAGTTACGCAAGTGTTTGTTGTCATATTCTGCGCCTTAAACGGCGCTGTAAAATGACCGTCTTGCTTGAATATCCGGCACAACGCAAGGGTTAAAATAGTCTTGCCAACACCTGATGCCGTACCTTGTACCATTATTGCTTTTGCCATTTATGTAATCTCCCCCTAATAAAGCATCATACCACTGAGAACCTGCTCAACAATCGTCAGCGCGCCCTGGACGCCGAGATGCGTCTTGGGTATTACATCGACATATCCAAGCGTTGGCAGAGCCGTTTCTATGCCACAAAATGAATGCTTCCGCATCATTAGGCCCGAAATGGTATTCCCGCTCGCAAAAACAAGCTGTCCATCTGTTGCCATGATGTCCTGTCCTATAGCATCTCTAACACTGAGTTCATCGTACAACTCATAAAGCTTATCTCTAAAACAGCTACTGCCGGGATTCACAACAGAAGCGCAGACAGGTATCATCCCAAAATACCGAACGAAAAACGAGGTATATGCGTAAATTTCGGAATATGTGCCTTCCGCCGCAAAAGTCACGCCTCTTGGCAGGCCGGCCAGCGAGTTTACGCGGGAGATAAACGAAAATGCACGGGCGCGGGCGCGCTCACAATCTTCTGTAAAACTGCTGATATCCGCGCCCAGCTTACTGCAAACTTCATACATAAGCGCCTCAGTCGCGCTAAACCCTATAGGCGGACCATCGCACACATAATATTGCGTACCAAACTGCTTTTGCAAAAGTTTCGCCGTTTCCAGCGCGTATTCCGGGTGAATAACTATATTCAAAGCGGCGTCGGGGAGCTTTTTGATACTCTCTAAACCGCAATCGGCGCAAAGCACGCAGTTTACCGTAATTCCGCAAAGTTCCATAATGCGTCTGAGTTCAAGAGCATCGCCTGTGCAGTTTTTGTGGAAGAGCGATAAGCCAAGTATATTCACCGACCGTGAATCCGGCTTACTGCCGCGCGTTAGAGGAAGTTTTTCTATCAGACGAAGTACACCGCGCTCATATCCTTTGCAGACATCATCGGAAAACCCGGGAGTTTCGACAGTTATAACAGGCTTGTCCGTGATAATGCGGCTTGCGATACCTATCAAATCGTCGCCAATAAGCGCCGCGCCGGGTGAATTAACGATGACGAGCAAATCAAACTTCACATTGTCGCGGATGTATTCCATGGTTTCTTCAAGCTTATCGCTGCTGCCGAATACATAGTCGTAGTTATCCAGATAAGAGCATGGGACGCGCGGTTGCCCAAAATACCATTTCTCTGGGAATCTAAGCGGATCGAACTCAGTCTGCCGTATAAGTTGCGTATCGGAGACCGACGAATGATAATACTTACAGCCTGTCGGGCCGTTTAGCAGAACAGTGCAACGCGCAATCCCCTCAAACGCGAAAATTAAACCTGAAAAACTGTCAGGCGAAATATTTGTCAAATAATCGCTCATCCTGCCGCCACTCTCCCCTCTGATTAAGTTTTAAAAGATCGGCCCAGCGCCGCGCTAAAATAAGGCCGGAAAAGAATCCAACGTCGGGACACAGGGGTATCGTATCCGCAATCGGCACATCGCAGGAGAACTGGTAATTAGTGAGCAGTATGTCCGGGCGGTAATTTGCAATATCAGCGGCACGATTTTCTCTGTCGTATTCGAATTCAAGTGGATATGTAATGTCAAAATTTGTGCGAAAACCCTCGTCTTGAGCATAATTGAGGAGTCCAATCTTCACGATTTCTATCCCGAGGTCAATTGCCGTCTGTATTATCCAGTCCAGCTCGTAATTGTATGTGATAATCATAAGTTTTTTGCCTTCCAAAGTTTCCTTGAGCTTATTGATTTCACTCTCATACATTGCCTGATTCTCAGCAATAATCGCTTCGGCGACTTCAGGACACTCAAAGAAGTCTGCGATTTTGCAAACCCACTGCCTGGTCTCAGAAAAACCCACAGGAAACGCCAGGTCGAAAAAATTGCAATTATATTCGTCTGTAAGGAAACGTTCGAGAACAGCTCCACCATAGTCCTTATATGCGAGAAGATTAAGCTCCGCCGCACAAAAGTTTTCCAGAGCGTCAAAACTCGTATCGTAAATGAAACGGCAGTTTACACTTACGCCCATGCGTGCGAGAAAGCCGTGTATAACTCTGAAATTATCATCCATTGTGTTCGTGAGTATGATTTTCTCGGCAACAATGTTCACGGTTTTTGGAACAACTTGGACGCCGCGCTTTATTACCCGGCGCGCAATCGTGATATAGCTGTCCAACATACCTTGCATGAAATCGCCGTTCATATTTCCGTCGGCCTTTATCGTAATTATGGGTATATCCGGCTCCGATAACGTCTGGACGCGGTCTATATCGTCACCGATTATTCCGGCGGGACAGGAACTAACCACTATTATTGCGCTGGGAGAACGGGCTTTTATCTCATTTACTTTGCTTTCAAGTTTTTCCATGCCTCCAAACACGGCTTCGGCCTCACCCATTTCGGTACACTCCATATCGGGCGCGAGCGAGACTGCCTGAAGTGTCCCTTGCACTCGCATAGTGCGCAGGCCCGTATGAGTGATAGTTTGATGTGTAATATAAGCGCAGTTTTTAGGCGAATGCGCTAGGCTCACCGCTCCCTTTATGTGCGCGCAGACGCCCATCGCGCCATTAAAAGCGCACCCATGAAGAGGTTCACCGCGCATCACGTTTTTTGAGTAATAGTGTGCTTTGTCAGCTTGAGCTATATTCTGCGGCAAAGCAGGTTTGGGGGTACACGCTATTATGGGGTTCGTCGCCTGTTTGCCCGAAATAATGTCTTCCAAGTTTTCATTTTCAAGCGGCTCGGCCTCATACAGCTTGCATCCATCAACTATCATCCGCGCCAAATTAATAAAGATGCTGCTTACATCGTGGTTCAATTCATGCTCGACAACAGGCAGTTTTAGGAACTCTGATTTGGAAAACACCTCGCTTCTAGGTATCCTTGCACATATTGGAAGCCGAACAGCCTCAGCAAAGCGAGCCACATAGTCATCTTCGCCTGGGATATTCCGCTTGTTGAAAATTATGCCCGCAATTCGGCGTTCATCTTTATCAAAGTTGCGAACGCCCCGCAGGATATTGTTCGCAGCGTAAAGCGACATAAATTCGCCGGATGTGACGATAAAAACGGCATTTGCATACTCTCTGCGTATAGGAACGGCAAAACCGCCGCACACTACATCACCAAGTACATCGTAGACAATATTATCGTAATTATCTTTGAGATTAAAGCGGTCAAGTAGCTCAAAAGCGCTGATAATCCCCCGCCCGGCACAGCCAACACCTGGTTCGGGTCCGCCGGCTTCAACACACCCGATTCCGCCGAAACCGTGAAACAGGATCTCATCCAATTTATAGTCAGCCGGGTTTGTAACACGCATGTAGTCAAGAGCCGTTGTCACTGCCGCACCATGCGTCAGAAGCCGCGAAGAGTCGTGTTTCGGGTCACAGCCAATTTGCAAGACACGCCGCCCAACAACCGCGAGCGCGGCGGACAGGTTTGCACATACTGTAGATTTCCCTATGCCGCCTTTTCCATAAAAGGCAATTTCTCTCATACCCTCGATTCCTTTCGCTTGTTAAAATAAATATACGCAAAAAACGGCGCGCCGATTATTGCTGTCACAGCGCCCACAGGAAGCTCTACAGGAGCGGTTACTGTTCTGGCGGCAATGTCGGCAAGCACCATAAACGCGCCGCCAACTACTGCCGACATAGGGATTATATACTTATGCGCCGAACCGAAAATCTTTCGGACGACATGTGGGGCAACCAAATCCACAAAGCCAATAACGCCCACAAAGGCAATAGTGCTTCCAGTCAAAGCCGCCGCAAAAATTAACAGAAGCAGCTTTACTCTTTTAGTGTTCACACCTATAGTCTGGGACTGTTCTTCGCCAAAAGTCATAACATCCAGCTCCCACTTAAAGCGCGATATGATAAAAACACCCACCAAAGCAACAGGGGCCAGGATATAAACCGTATGCCAATCTCTCATTGAAAAACTGCCCATTTGCCAAAGTAACATGCGGTGCGCGTTTTCACGGAACAATGTAAACATCAAAGTGGTAATGGCGTTTATGAACAGGGAAAACACCATGCCCGTTAAAATTATAGTGTGATTTTCCATGCGGATATCTAGCTGCCTTGCAATCACCATTACAACCAAAATAGTCCCAAGCCCGAACGCAAATCCAAGTATTGGCAACGTCAGGATGGAGAGTACCGGCAAAGTTACCCCCAAGAAAATCACTAATGATGCACCCAGCGACGCCCCAGACGATACACCTAATGTATATGATGATGCCAGAGGATTCCGCAAAACTGACTGCATAACCGCGCCACTCACCGAAAGCGCAGCTCCCGCACAAAAAGCCAGCAATGTGCGTGGCAGGCGCGCGTTCCATACTATCGCCACACGGCCGTCAGTAATGTGTTCCGGCAAATTAAACCGAAACACATTATGACCGATTACACGCAGAACATCGCCGGGCGGTATGTAAACGCTGCCTATTGCAATGCCAAGCACAATTGCCATAATGGCAATGCCAATTGTAATGACTATCTTTGTTTTCATTGGAAGTAATCAGGGTAAATAGCCACCGCAATTTCCCTTAGCCCTCTTATAATATTGTGATTTGCACGATTAACGTAATTCGTAGTAACAAAAAATACATCGTCGTTTCGTACGGCCGTAATGGCCTCCCATCCCGGTCTGTTCATGATTTCCGCTACTGGGTCATCAGTGAAATTTACTGATGTAATGATTACATCGGGGTTCGCTTCCAGCAGTGTTTCATCGGCAACACTCAACCAGCCTTCCTTATCTGCAAAGATATTCACAGCGCCTATAAGCTCTATCATTTCGTTTATGAAGGTATTTGACCCTAAGCTCCACATTGATGGCGCCGGAGAAATTTCAAAATATACCGTCCTCGTTTCGGTTATGCCAGCGGCAATTTCCCGGATAGTGTCCAGTTCTGCTTGCATATCCGTAAGAATATCTTCTCCCCCGTCGTGCATGTCCATTACCTGAGCTATAAACCTTATATCCTCCATAATTGCGTCTATACTCACACTCGTCGGCACAAAAACCACTGTGATCCCTGCATCCGAAACCAAGCGCATAGGTGAATCGTCTTCATGAGCTCTTGTCAAACCTGTGACGAAAATAATATCTGGATTTAACTCAATAAGAAACTCTGCATCAATCAATAGCAAATCAAGTACAGCGATGCCCTCGGCAAGGCCCACAATACCGTCTGAAAATCTGTCCGCGGCAATGATTTTATCGCCCGCACCGAGTGAAACAAGCACCTCTGTAACAGATGGCCCTATTGAGATTACGGTATTTATTTCATCGGGCAAAGATATAGCAAAACCTTCTCTATCTACCTCGGGGCGACTTCTTGCTTCTTGCGCTAGGGGTTCGGGCGCTGGCTCGGTTGTGTCTTCGGGCGCTGATGTTGCTTCTGTCGGCGGGTTTGGTGATGGAGGTGTGGCTGGGCTAATGCCTCCGGCACATGCTATTAGTGATAGCACACACACTAATCCTAAAAAAACGCAGATGACTCTTCTCATTTCAAATCCTCCCAGAAATTTTTATTATTTATCGCTTGATGCCGTTTTCACACCAAACAAAAAATCCCGATTCACAGCGAATCCACTTTCGCTATGAATCGGGATAATATATCGTAAGTTTACAATGCAGTAGACAACACATCATACAATCATGGTCTACGCACCATGGTATGAAGCATACATACTCACAATAACCATACCGCCCCATTCACTGTGGAGTCGCTACAGCAACGGTTTTTTGCAAACCGTTAAAATGAGGCAGGTTTTCCGACTTAGACATTATCGCAAATTGTTTCGCCTTCTCAGACACAGATGTGTCCAATGACTGTTCGGCAACCGAACAAGAAACTTTGCTAGTCAATACGGCAGCAGGACTGTTCAGGACTCTAACCTGATTCCCTATTATCGCGTGGCTTACGGCTTCAATATAACCTGCCGCAAACCATGCGCGCCACATTTCATCAATATTTAGTTTTCAATGATTTCGGACAAGTTCCAGCGGCATTCTATCATGTGGTATTTGCGCTGTCAATACTTTTATGGTTGGTTATGGTTTTGTCAGTTTGCCCGAATCCCGCCGATTGACGTTACATCATATCCTCGCCATCTGCGCCGTCGGCACTGATATGAACTTCGCCGCCGGACGAAAACGCGCTTCCGCCAAAAACGTCCCTGAAAAACATAACAGGCACATAGACAACGCCGTCAATCTCAACCGAAGGCTGATTAAGCGTCATAACTTCGCCATTAACCATAAAATCTTCCGAGCCTACTGCAAACGAAATATTGCCATTTAACCCCGCAAGCGTAACTGTCGCAGGAGCTGTGTCATCAATTGTTACTGTGACGCCAAGTGCTTCCGCTACTGGGATAAGCGGGACATGTGTGGGGAAAATATCGTCGCCGACGATTATGTGATCAACGCCCGGTATACCTTCGCCATTAACATAAATTGTGGGCCATACATAATCCATATCGAAATCATTTTCGTAATCTGCATCGACATCATCTGGGTCGATCTCTTCCGGCAGTATAACAGGCTGCGAAGAATCCCCCTCCGCCGGCGGGTTATCGTTTGTATTTGTTGTCGTTCTGCACGCGCTCAACAAGAGTAGCATTGCCACAAGCGCAAATGGCAGCGCCTTTTTAAATTTTTTCATAATCTGTACCTCGCATATATTATTTGAAAGCTTTCAATATAATATGACGCAGAACAGATATCTTTTGTTCCATTTTTTTCGCATTTAAGTCTCGACAACTTCCAAAGTCTACGCCGCCTCAGGGTACAACGACCTTGGCGCACCGTAAGTAACGGTGCGCCAAGGTCGTCATGTACTTATATTAAGAGATTATTCTTTGCAGCTTTTCACATACTGGGTAGCTGCTTGCATTAGCAAGCTGTAATCGCCGGAGGCGACGCCGTCATAGCCGTTTTTGAAGTGCATTTTCGCCGCCTCGGGAGTTCCGCCGATAGTCCAGCAGAATTTGCCCGCCGCGTTACAAGCTTTAGCGACTTTTTTAACCGCGTCAGTAAACACGGGATCTTCCCATTGCGCGGTCTTGCCTAAGGAAATCGAAAGGTCCATCGGTCCCACAAAGATGCCGTCCACACCGTCAAGCGCCACGATCTCTTCGATGCAGTTTAATGATTCAACTGTTTCGCACTGCGGGAACAGCAGGGTTTCGCGGTTGCATGTTTCGAAGTAGTCAAAAATATCTTTTGATTCCGGGAATGTCGCATACCCGGACTTTCTGCCGCCGCCGAAGCCTCTTTGTCCAAGCGGCGCAAACTTGCCGAATTCAATTATTTTCTTAACTTCGTCAACGGTCTTAATAAACGGTATTACCAACCCCATCGCACCCATGTCAAGAGCTTTGAGTATTGACGGGCGTGTTGCATCTTTCGGCCGGATGAAAGGTACTATGTCACGCCGTTCCGCAGCTAATATAAGCGGGAGCATTTCCGTCGCATCTTGAGGTCCGTGTTCCGAGTCAAGTATCACGAAGTCAAGCCCCATGAGGCCGAGACACTCGATTGCCGCTGTGCTTTCCAACGCAGAAAACACGCCTACCACTTTCTCGCCTTTTACCATTTTTTCGCGCACTTTATTAACTATCATTTTGTTCTCCTTTTCCTAATTCTTCTTGATTAACATTGATTTTTCTTTTGCTTGAATCCACGCTACTTCTTTAGCATGTCCTTGTTGACTATATTATATGGAGTTTCCCCATCGCACAGGACTCTGATGACTGTGTCCGCCGCGCATTCATGTTGAGCTATAATCGCTTCTCTGGAATTGTATGCGCTATGAGGGGTTAACACCACGTTATCCATCTTGCACAGCGGATAGTCAGGGTCAGTTATCGGTTCGCCCTCAAAAACATCAAGCCCTGCCGCCGTCACTTTGCCGCTATTTAAGGCGTCAATCAAGTCTTCTGTTTTTATGACAGGCCCACGGGCGCAGTTCACTATAAACACTCCATCTTTCATTTTTGCAATGGATTCCTTATTAATAAGATGCTTTGTCCCATCATTTAAAGGTATATTCAATGTAACTACATCAGCCACAGCATAAAGCTCGTCTAGAGTTACGCGTGCGACGCCATCTTCGGCAAAAACGCTATCCGGCACATATGGGTCATACGCCACAACCTTCATATCAAACCCTTTAGCATACTGCGCGGTTTTTCTGGCTATATTCCCAAACCCGACTATACCGAATGTGAGCGCGCTTAACCTGCGGCTTTCATATCCAAGTCCGCCATTCCAAATGCCTTTGCGGAAGTTCTTGTCATGCATGGTCGTCTTCCGCACAATATCAAGAAACAGCGCCATAACATGAGTAGCAACCTCATCCATACAGTATGTCGGCATGTTTGCAACCATTATTCCACACTCCGCAGCCGCTTTGATATCAACGGAATCATAGCCTACGCCAAAACGTACTATGACCTTGCATTTTTCAAGCTGCTTTAAAAAATCAGCCATCATAGGCACACCAACCGTACCTATAGCATCCGCGTCCTTAGCACAAGCCAAAACCTCTTCCGGTGTTTTGCACTCGG
>Ga0123355_10020989_pt1 | contig 10445 bp, 8 predicted proteins | sample TergutEmb28metaG_3_FD_89872 | JGI IMG/M metagenome (GOLD analysis project Ga0123355, IMG submission 89872) | Embiratermes neotenicus P1 segment gut microbial communities from Petit-Saut dam, French Guiana - Emb289 P1 | ecosystem: Host-associated > Arthropoda: Insects > Digestive system > Gut ... | reverse complement strand
TATAACAATATTATGTTAAAAAGATATATGTAAATAGTCAAAAATAGTAAAATTATATTTTTTTTTGGGGGGGGGGGGGGGAAAGAAACTCAAAATTGGGTTATACCATTGTCATGTAACGTGGATTTCAGGGCCGCAAACCTGAAGATTTATAATCAACAATTCATCTAAGCGCTACAGTATTCGTACGGACCACACTGTCGCTCTGCCACTGCTTTTAACAACGGGGATGTTACATACAAAATTAACTTATTTCTTGTGCTGCTGGGCTTTCAGTTTCGCACAATTGTCATTAATAATAAACGGAAAGGCATTATGTTGGGAGTCTTTTCATTCTGAAATTGCATGCCAAACTACCCTACAACTTTCCACGTCTAAGAAAACACTACCACCCAGTCATTTAAGCAAACTTGGTAAAGCGATTTTCAGTAACATATTCAAAGTGTCTTAACCGCGTCGTACATTTCCGCTCATATTTTTTTAAAAATTTTCGGATTATATCATCTCTATTCAGGCATCGGAGCTAGTTACAACTGTTCAACAAAGAATGGTATGTACCCTGTATATGCAATTTATGAGTCAAAATTGTACATATTTCATATGTGCGTCCTTTCGCTCTTTCTGCGATTAAACTGTTCGCTTTAACCACAGAACATTGTTTAAAACATGTTGCCATGATCCATGGGTATAATATATTGACACCAATGTCCTTATAGCTTTATTGTCTCTGACATCACGAAGTAATAATCTGTGTTTACGATAGAGCTTCTTTGGTATTTCGAAAAGCGTCATCAGCGCTTATCCGTGATCACCGCCAGCAAGAAGGGACGCCGGAGAGAGAAAATGGGGGATAACCGTAAGTATTTGCTTTCATCAAGCTATATTACGTTTGCTGGTTGATTAATTGCAGCATCCTGTTAACAGTTTGATATTCAGATACATTGTTTATAAAATTACCACTTCAGATGTGATTTGTTACGGACACTTTTTACCGGCATTTATATTGGAATTGGAGAACGTCTTGTGTTTTTAATTGAATTGGAATAAAACGAATACGTGCAGATTTTGTTACCGTTATGTGCGTAGTGATTACTGAATTGAGGCCGTATGTTTATGTTTCTTCTGTAATATGTCTTTGTCTTTAGAGTACGGAAGTTACGGTTCAGGTGGTACAGCATACGGTGGTTATGCAGGCTATTCGCAGCCAACTCCAGCCGCGGGTGCTGCCGGAGGTACAACTGCTGCTGCTCCAAATTATGCGTCATCCCAAGGGTATGACCAGAGTGGTTATAACCAGCAGGGTTCATGGGGACAGCAACAAGGTTATGGTAACTATGGAGCCTCGGGTGACCAAACGTCATACCCGCAGCAAGGTTTATATGCATTCGTGTTTTTCTTGTATTTTGTACAATGTGTCGAATATTACTATGTGTATAACAGAACTTTGTACCTTACATGCAGGGAACCAAGATAGCATAGGGCATTACTCTAGTACTGATCAACCACTGGGAAAATTTTCAGTGCAGATGAAGGATACACGGTATCATTGTAGCAGTGGTAGTTGAAGCAAGCACAGAGGGGCAGTGCATACTATGGAAGGGGGATGGAGAAGTGTGTTCTTGATAGTGCACATGACGTGTTGATTCCACACTTCTGACGACATGCATGAACAGTTTGAAGGGTTCGAGGCAATGTGCATGACACAGGGCGCTGGACATGTATTGTGCAAGCTAGAGATGTAGTGGACCTTACATTTTTCGCAGAGGGAAACCTTAACTTGTTTCCACGTTTTGTCCACCGTATATGCATTACACATTGTACGTGGTGGAACAGTAAAGTTCACGAACTCATCACGGTAAAAATTGCGGAATACCACTGTGGTTACCTTCAAAGTACTCCCCTAGGGAAGCTATGCAGCGATGCCAGCGCCTAGTCCCACTTAAAAACAATTTTGGAACTGGTTTTGTGGAATGGCCTTCAGAGCTGCCATTGTATTATTCCAGATGTCATCTTTGTCATCAAAATGCCTTCCTTTCAATATTTTCTTTATCTTTGGGAACAGAAAAAATTCATTGGGGCTAGATCTGTTGGAGAGGCAGGGTGTTCCAACACAGTTATTGTTTAGTAGCTAAAAACTCCCTCACAGACAGTGCCGTGTGAGCAGGTGCATTGTCGTGGTGCAAGATCCATGAGTTGTTGGTAAAAAGTTTGGGTCATTTCTGTCTAACTTTTCCACGCAGCATTTCCAGTACTTCCCAATAGTACACTTGTTGACTATTTGTCCAGTTGGTACAAATTCATAATGAACAATCCCTCTAATATGAAAAAAAAAAAGTCAGCAACATTGTTTTGACTCTTGATTTGGACCAACGGAATTTTTTTGGCTGTGGGGAATTGGCAGTCGCCGATTTGTTTCAGGGTCGTATTGGTAGACCCATATTTTATCACCTGTGATGACACGGCCCAAAATGTAATCTTGCCTCTCCAAAAGGTCATGGCAAATTGTAACTCTTCTTTGCTTTTGTTCTTTGGTGAGCTACTTTGGGACCATTTTTGCACATACCTTCCTCATGTCCAGATCTTCACTTAAGATTTTCCTAACTGTTTCTCTGTCAATTTTCACTTGCTGTGCTGTGTTCCTGACAGCCAACAGTTTTCATGCACAATTTGACGGATTTTTGCAATATTTTCTTCAGTTCAACTGATTGTTTCTGGCCGTCCTTATCTCTCTTCGTCAGTCATACTTTCTCTTCCCTCCGAAAAATGTTTCACCCACTTGTAAACTGCTGTTTTCTTCATAGCGTTATCCCCGTAAACTTGTGGTAACATCTCTCTGATTTTGTTTCCACCCTTTACAAGTTTAACAAGAAATTTAATGTTCACTCACTGCTCTAATTCAAGCTCCGACATTCTCACGGCAGCACACCAAAACACACGCAGACAGTAATAGATGCCACTCAGAAAGAGACTGCCATAGATCAACAACACAGTTGTGAAACCATACTAAGGCTTTTGTCCAGTGCTGCCATGGCAAGCACACGGTTGTGAGTTCGTGAACTTAGTTGTCCAACCATGTGATCATTAGATGTGTGATCATTGCAGACTTTGCTATGAAGGGTTCTCCAGATATGGGAGGAGAATAAACAGAATGCCAGATGTAAGAGAGCAATAGTCTAAACTGCAACCAAAGTTAGTCTGGATTGGCCATTTCTGTTGAAAAGGAGAGCACTGACTAACTGAGACATAGTACAAATGGTAACGTGATTCCATCCTTATTGGCTGGTGCAGTTGAAAAGAATAACACTTTGTCAGAGTTATTGCCTAAACGTTCGCGTAAGTCCATCTCGACTAACAGCTTTGAGAAATACATAGATGCACAGACTGGTAGCTATTGACCTAAATAGAAAGATAGCCAATAAGCTAACCTAATGTGGTGTATGGGTATCCCTAGGCTAGGCTCCATTTACTGTAACAGAGAAATACCCAACACAGTAACCTAAGCCTGTCTTGAATGGCTGGTCAAGTTCAAATAGAGACTGCTGACTATAACAGAAACATAGCTTGACTGTGACTTAAGTCCCTTTCGATTGGCTGGTTCAGTTGAAAGGTGAGCACTGACTACAAGAGAGATGTAGCCTAAATTGTAATGAAATTATATCTCAAGTGGCTGTTTCAGTTGAAGGGGAAGTTTGTAGGCAATAGCACACCTGGCCACAGCCCACAGTGGTCGTCTTTTCCATTGTGATACACTGGATACAGTGTGGTTGACCAGTACTGTGGTAGTGCCTACCATAGTTCTTTACTTGACGTTAAAGTGGCCAGGGCATGAAATTCATTACTTACCATATAGTGATGAGGTTAAGAATGAGTGGAGGTCTGCGTATACTCTTACTTGCCTTGGACAGGAACAGTGCCATCTACTTTGTCACTTGCAATTATAATGTACTGTAGAGCCTCCATTTCAGATTCCTCTGTGGGGCGAACTTTTCATGCCCTACATTGAAAAAATTTATAATTGGGTGTTGTGGTAAAATGGGAAACAATTACTACTGTTGTTACAGAACATTATATTTGTTATGAATTTAAACCTAGTTTTTTCTACAATCTACTTCATATTTATTTGTTTATATTCATTTTATGGCACAGAAAAGAAAAAGAGCTTGAGACTTAAATGGAAGGGACATTCTGTAAATTCTTCTGTTAGCATGGTGTAATGTCCTATCTTTACATCCATGCATGGCCAGTCATTGGTATTGCTGAGTTAGAAATGTCCTTAGGTGTAACTAGGCTGACCCATGACAACTGATAGATGACAGTTTCATTATCACTTTGCTTGCATGGCACTGTCACATCTTTTACACAACACAAACTACAGTTTTAAATGACAATAGTGATCTTACTATTTTGCATCTTCTGTGTATTGCATTTCACTTTATCAAATTCTAGTAAAATTCCCTTGCTAGGCAATATACATGTGTGTGTGTGTGTATATATATATATATATATATAGATATACACACACACATATATATACATACATATACACCATGTTATTTTGCTTTATACCTTGATATAGAATGTAATGAATGGCAGATAGGAATGTAATGCTCAAAAATGATGTGAGATTGAATTTTCTTGTCTTAATCATGACAAGGGCCTAGAATTGAGAAAAATTATACATTATTATGTGTGGTTTAGGCCTGGACCACAAAGTATGAACCTAAAATGCAGGAAAATCTTATAATGAGGAATGGTGAATGGGGATTCTGCTTCAAGTAGTGTGCTGTCATATGTGGCAAAGCTGGGTGAGACAAATCTTGACAGAACTTCACAGTCTGTTAGTACTGAAGTTGTGCTGTCGCTAGGAATAGTATTTGCAATGTATGTATTTTTCTATTTATATAAATGATTATGTCAGAGGGTGAGTAACGTTACAAGATTTGATGAAAGGTCACTTTGGACTAGCATAGATTTGTTTTGATAGGTTGCATTACATTTTGACTGTAACCCATTTCTCTGCCATTTCAGTACACTTTATTGCAGGCAGACAGTGAAACTGTAATGAATAACTCAATTTTGAACATTGTTTCATTGTCTTGGGGTATATTCTCTCTTTTGGGGGGATTGCCCTATTGTTTGTTTGTTGTCCTGTTTTTGTATCTTCTCTGATGGCTGGATTTCAGTTTCTCCTTGTGGGTAATAATGTTCAGTAGAAATTGTATCCCAGGCCTAGTGCAGAGTAATGGCATGTGTAAATGTGTAATCACTGTCCAGTAACATCTCAAAATATTATTTATTATTTAGTGCAGTATGTTGGCATTAAAATATTGTAAGTATAATTTTTTCATCCATAATCATTAGTTTCCATCTTACACCTGTTAGATGTGTGATCTTGGTTGCCAGTACAAATGGTACAGATTTTAAAGTATCAGTAACCAAGATATGCAAGAGAGGGAAGGCATTTAATTTAGTTTTCGTCATACGATTTTAGTTACTGCGCACAGCATTGAAAGTTTGGCATTGAAGTTCTGTTGTAGTAAAATATTTTAGCATTTGATATTTTGTTTTATTGTCAGTAAGCTTGAGAAAAGCATTTATTATAACAAGGTAGGCTGTTTTATGGTTTCTTGTATTGGCAGGTATGAAAAAGAATATCCATTTGTATTTACATTTTTTTAAATCTGGTAATCCATGGATGCTAGTCTTTGAGTTTTCATTTCAATCATAACGCCTAGTCTTTGACATTTCACTGAATCATGAAGGGATAAGAAGAAGAAAAGTTCTACTGTATTAGCTCTTTGTCCCTGTTTGTGATACTCATGTTAGTGCAGTTACTGGTAACCACTGTTTGCAGCTGCATTAATGCTTGCCTGGTTTTGGCAATTCTGCAATTTTCTGTTATTCATATAACATTCCAGGCATGTTTTATGGTACTCTTATACAGCTTGTACAGAGTATATATGCTAGCACTTATTGTAACTAATAGAACACACATCTGTGCTATAATCTAGCATAAAGTTTGGTCTGTTTCATAAAATTCTTCACATTACTGTTTTGAAGGATGGAATGTATACTGTTGGGTATACTGTATTGTCACAGTGACACTATCCACGTTTGGAATTGTCTGCATATGTTGTCATATCAATGATGCACACTGTGGCTGATTTTTTTAAATACCATCTCGACTGTGTAAAGCTTGACCATCATGATATTATTAGTGGGTGGTTTCATTTTTTTCTCATGCGGCTCTCTTTGTCAAATGGGAATAAAATGCGAAAGAAAATATATTAAAGTAGCTGAAACAGTGGAAACTGTGACACCTAAAACCACCATGGGCATGGGTATTGGAAATACAATCAGATTGGGAATTGAACTCCATTTGTGCATAGTTACCAGCTGGGCTTTTGTGCACATTGCACATGTGTGTCCATTTGTAATACTTTTTAAAGTAACATTGAATGCAGAAAATCAAATTAGGCAATACAAGAAGCAGTAGACTGTCAGCACCAAATATTTTGACCAGCATGTCATAGGAGTGCAGCCTGTCCTACTGCAGAACTCCAGCTGTGTACTGGGGTTTCAGTTATCAGGACCGCTTTGTGATTTATGGTTAGAAACTTTGTGACTCACCGTATGTGCACAGCTGCCATTTCGGCACATGAGATAGTGACGTTGCTCATTGATGTGAAATGGAAATGTGGATTTTGGAGAGTTGTCTGTAGTTGCTAGTGAAATGCGAAAGAATTTGCCACATTAATGGTAGTATTCATAACTGTACACAGCACTGAATAAAGGTGTTACAGAATCAGAAAAAACAAACTAATACCGTGTAAACAAATCTTAACTATTTTCAAGAATCATCCCATCCATCTGTAAGAAAGAACTCATTATGCGGGTGATGGTCATAGTTGGCAAGGATTTGAGGTTCTTGAATGGTATGTTACAGGCTTACACTGGAAATTCTCAAGGCATATGTTAGAAGTACAGGTTAGGTTTCCATTTCTTTGAAGGTACTTTTTCTTTCACTCAGCACCATTTGTAATGTAGGGTCTCATTTGTATGAATGATATGATACATATTTTTTAACTGCAATTGGGTTGAAACCCAATGGCAGTAATACAGTACATATTTACACAAAAACAATACATAGTACATCACAGTCGACGCAAACAATACATAGAACAACACAGACTGATTTTGTACTAGGTCATTGAGCAAGGTAGAATGTAGTAAAAGGGCAATGAAATGGGGCTCACAAAGGGGGCACAGCTTCAGTCCTAGGCTTCACACAGCAGTATTCCAGGCTGAAGTATAAGCCCTTAAGGCTTGTGTAATGGAGAATGTAGAAAAGGGCTTCATGGGTTGGAACAGATACATTCTTTTTGAGTCAGGCAGCCTTCACGGCCCTTAACAGTTTCCAGATTAATTGCAAATTAGCCTGCAACTACCATAAATCCATGATGAAACTCACTAAACATAACAGGATCCAACTGATCCAGGTGCCAGGACACATGGGAATTGATGGAAATGAAATAGTGATCAGTTAGTCACAGAAGGCTCCACATATTACTCATAGGACCTAAGCCTACACCAGGTATATCTGCAGAGGTTGCCAGGGGGGTGGTCAGGTACTGGACAAACAGGTAATACACTTACAAGCTGCATTGGCAGTCCATAAAGGACAAAGGCAGGCTAAGGGCTTTCTAAACAAAAACCCCTCTGAGAAAAAAGGTGAGGAATTTCTCAGTGTGAGCTTAACCAGCTAAGGATAATGATGGGTTTGTAACAGGGCACTGTCATTTAAAAGGACATTTATTTAAATTAGGGCTGGTCAACTGCTCTGAGTGTGATAGATGCAAGCAGGCATCTGAAGCAGCCTCACATTTTCTTTGTGACTGGGAGGCTTTGGCCACATTAAGATTCATTCACCTGGGTCATCATTTTATGAAACCATTGGGCTTTGAAGGCATTTCTGTCAGCAGGATACTGCACTTTGTTCGGGGTGTGGGGATGCTGAATATGTGAGCTAAAGGGTAGCACAAAAGATCGATAACTGTTGAAATGCATGGGTCACTGCGGTCCCTACCCGTCTGCATTCTCCTGTTCTGTTAAAAGAGCAGCTAAAGTTGAAACTAGTAAACATTTTGCCTAGCATGAAGCATTCTGGTTTCATGTTTTGCATCATATGACTTGTATTTATATGCATGAGAACTATCACCATATAATTTTTATTTTCCTTTGTTAGTGTTAAGCTATGTGTGTGTGTGTACTAGTTTTAAGACAGTGTGGATATGGTTTATTTAGTCCAGAAATGAGCTGCAGCTTAACTGCCAGTGATAAGAGCATTGAAAGGAAGGTAATGATTTGGAGGCAGAGCTATGAGGTCTGATAAAAAGTACTTGGATTGATGCTGTAAAACTAACAGTACTAAACTTACTTAACCCTTAGCCTATTAATGTTGTATATATATGGACCTACGTTTGGCAATGCTGAAAGCCGTCTCTTTCTATTTGTTGCACAATGTTTCAACACTGAATCGATGCAGAGTGGATTTTGGTGTCACAGTTGTGTGTAAACACTTTGCCAGCTACCTAGGTTACACCCAAATTAGCCATGAATGCATAAGTGTCATAAGTCTTGAAAGCATATTGCGCAGTTCAGCCTTGCATTTAGTTAGTAGAATGGATTGTTGGGTCATAAAACTATGCTATTTTAGTAACAGGCAGCTGGGTAGCAGCTTGGTAAGTGTTGGTTGGTAGGGGAAAGAGCATTTTCCCCAACTCCCTTGCAGAATTTGCGACATATGTCAGTTGAGAGTTTTTTGTTCCACCCAGCAGTGGCGCTACAGTTTCCGCAATGGAAAGTGTGATTTCTCGTGTGAAACGGGCTTGTCTGCCGTCTCGGAATCAAATATGAGAAATCGTAATGGATTCAGACAGCGACGAGGAGAAATATTACATTTCTGAGGACACAGAGGACGACGAGCCACGCCCACCTTCACGACGGTGTTCCATATCAGAGCCTCCAACCCCAGATTTTTCCGTCAGCAGCTCTGAAGATGAGGATGATGTTGGTAATGTGGCAGGTCAACAGCCAGAACCCTGCCTATGGACACTGCCCCCTCAACCCCGAAGGCATGTAGTTCACACCTTTACTGGGGCTCCCAACTGGAAAAGCAGGGAAGCTGCACAAGTAGCGAGCGAGTCCACTCCACTTAGCGTTCTGCTGCTGTTCTTCGCGGAAATTACTACTTTACTGGTTGTGGAGATGAATCGCTACTATTACCATTTCTTAGAAAATTCTGACGACGGACATTCTCCCGAACGTGAGGTGACAGAAGCTGAAATGTTCGCGTTTTTGGCTCTGACATTTCAGTTGGGACATACAGTTCAAGGCAGACTGGAGGACTGCTGGACAAAAATGGAAGAGCTTCGCATTCCATTCTATGGACAAACGATGGCACGTGCTAGGTACTATCACATACTACGCTTTCTACATTTCACAGATAATAATAGGAATGGAGTTGACAGAACAGATGACAGACTGTGGAAAATACGAGACTTGTTTGAAATTATAAGGATGAACTTTTCAAAATTTTACAACCCTTCCAAATATTAGACAGTAGATGAAGTCATTGTGAAATTCAAGGGAAGGATAGTTTTCAAGCAGTACATCTAGAAAAAACGCATACGTTTCGGCATCAAAATGTTCAAACTATGCGACTCTACTGGATATACATATGACATGAATGTTTACCTGGGTAAAGACAGACAAAGGGCGGCACAACACCTGACAGCAACCCATGCTACAATGACTAATCTTACAAGGGGTGTAGAAGGATTTGGCCATAAACTGTACATGGACAACTTTTTTTCCTCCCCTGACCTATATGATGACTTGGCACAGAAGAAAATTTTCTGTTGTGGGATGGTTAGGCTACATAGAAAGGGAATGTCCAAGTACCTCAAACCCAAGACACTGAGACTAAAATGTGGTGACATTCAAGTAAGGACCAGGGGTGACTTGACGGCTGTGGCATGGAAGGACAAGAGAGAGATGTGCCTCCTGACAAACATTCACGATCCACCCAGAGAAGGCAATTATCGCGATGAACACGTGAATGCGATAAAGCGGGCAATTGTGGCGGATTATAACCGTCACATGGGGCACATTGACAATTCGGATAGGTTGGCCAATAGCTACATAGCCAGCCGCTGAACATGGAAGTGGACAAAAAAGCTCTTTTTCCACCTGTTAGATCTGGCCATTGTCAACAGTTACATCCTTTTATCTTAATGTGGTGGGAAGAAAATGTCACACAGAAATTTTTGTCTCACCCTTATCAGAGAGATGCTGGCACGGTCTGGGCATGGGCCACGACCATCCATGCCTGTGGGAAGACCAGCCCCAGCTTCTACTAACATCGGAAGACTGGACACACGTTA
>Ga0123355_10020988_pt1 | contig 10445 bp, 12 predicted proteins | sample TergutEmb28metaG_3_FD_89872 | JGI IMG/M metagenome (GOLD analysis project Ga0123355, IMG submission 89872) | Embiratermes neotenicus P1 segment gut microbial communities from Petit-Saut dam, French Guiana - Emb289 P1 | ecosystem: Host-associated > Arthropoda: Insects > Digestive system > Gut ... | reverse complement strand
TTTCAACACTCAAATGCTTGTCATGTGTGCCAAGCTGTTCCCATTCGATACCATGCCGCTCCATGACTTGCGAAAGATGTTCCTTTTCCGACCTGACCCACTGATTCCATTCCGTGTCTCCGCGTGTCCCGCCTGTAAATCCTTGCGCCGCTAACGCCTGTTTTAATGAAACCCGCGTATCCAAGCCGCGTTTGCTGCCGGTAGTGAAGGGGATAAAATCCACATGAAGATGCGGTGTCGCTTCATCCATGTGCAGGTGGGCGGAGAACACTCGCAGATTGGGATTTCGCTCTTGAAAGCTCCGCATGAACTCGTCTAGCACCTTGGCAGCAAGCTGGCCATCTTCAGAGACAGCAGACATATTTTCCATCTTGCCGACTTGGAAGATAACTTCCTTAAAAAGTTTTTCCTGTTTTCCTGTGCGGATTTTTTCATAATAATCATCAATGCAGCGGTCAGCACGGGTCTGTTTGGCATTATACCGTTTCACGGCATCGTCAAACAGCTCATGGTAGACTTCCCTGATAGGCGTGTTACAGTACTCTATATTGAGTGGTATCCGCTCGACATCTACGTTTGTCGCCTGAAACTCGCGGGTGTTATGACTGATCGAACCTTTGCCGATCATGATGCTGATTGTGCGTTTCATATGTTCAACTCCTTCCTGTGGGTTAATCCGGCGCAAGCCGGGGTTTTGTTACTTTTTCAAAAGTAACGCAAAAGCACTTTTGACACTGCGTATCCAAAGTGCATTGCGCTCTCCGAGGGAAAGGCGACCTGCGTGTCGCCCGTGACGGTTGTGACGGTATTTTACAGACCGTGTCCGTCTGCAAAATAACCGTCATACCGTCACCATCGTCACACCGTCGAACTGTCCAGAGTCAGCTTGACAGTCCTTCCGGCGTGGGTGCGGGTGTTGTCAATGCGGATGTTGTGTTCATTCCACAACCTATCTGCATTTACATTCAACCGCCGCGTAAGTACATTTGGTTGGATGTCGAACCCATGTAGGAGGGCAACCAACTCAGACGCGCTGCCGCTCCATTCGGGATTGTCTGGCGTAACCACACCTGCAACTGCTTCAAGCAACGGGTCGGTTGGCTCAACCCACAAATCCGTTTCCGTTTCGGTCAACTGCCAAACACACCGTTCACGGTCAAACAGAAGATGCAGACGTTGATCCTGTTGGTCGCGACCTACGACATCCAAGACCGCCTTATTGTCGGTGCGTTTTTCCTTGTGTATGATGAATGCTCCATCCGCCGCGCCGAGCAGCCCATTTGTGCCGGATATTGTCTCAAAGCAATCCTCCGCGCCTTGTTTTCTTGTGTGATGTACGAGCAAAATACATATATTGTGCTTATCGGCTAACTTTTTTAGCTGTGTCACTACTTCGTAATCATTGGCGTAGCTGCCTTTTTCGCCACCGAACTCTCGGATTTTTTGCAGAGTGTCAATGATAATCAGCTTTGTATCGGGATACTCACGTGTAAATTTTTCTAGCTGTCCGTCAAGTCCACCGCCTAAAATTTTGGAGTGTGTGGCAAAGTAAAATCCGTCTGTGCCATCCGTTCCGAATATACGTGACAATCGTTTTTGTAACCGTGTGTATACATCTTCCAACGCCAGATACAGCACAGTCCCTTTGTGAACAGGGTAATCCCACAAAGCAATACCATTACTGACATGGTAGCCGAGCTGTGCCATGAAAAAGGATTTGCCAACCTTCGGCGCGCCTGCGAACAGATATGCGCCTGAACACAGCAGGCTGTCTATGATCTGCAACTTCGGTGGATATGCCGTGTCATACAACTCTGTAAGCGACACGGTATGCAGATAATCCGGGGAGCTGATTCTTTTATGGTAGAGCAAGCACTGCTCCATTTCAAAATCATCATTGCTTTCCGGCTTGCTATCGGTTATACTGGTAACAGGATTTTGAGATGGTGACTGCCCTTCGCCTGTTGTAGCAGGCGGAACCGGGGTGGTCACTTTCACATTATGGTCATTCATGTAGTCTCCTCCTTTAGCCCACACATTGTGACAGCGATTAGCTCAATTGTGTCGAGCAAATCGGCATTAACTGATTCACCAGCAACGATACGCTGTAACTCCTCAGTCACAGTGACTAACTGGTTTCGCAACGCCTTGTACACGCGGGGATTTCCAACAACGACGACATCCCTATTCAGCAATCGTCTGATGATATAGTCCTGTTTAGTCAAGCCTGATAGCCGGACGGCTATATCAAGCTGTGTGTTTTCTTCCGGCGATATGTGGAAAGCCACGGTCTTACTTCGCCAGCGGCCTTGCACGTCATATACTTTTAATGACATTTAGAATCCCTCCCCACGTTCAATATCCAGCTTATCGGCAATCTCAGTCTGTTTAGATGGGAACATATGCGCATACCTGTAGGTGATGTCGATGCTCTCATGTCCCACACGGTCTGCTATAGCCACAGCTGAAAACCCAAGCTCTATCAAATGTGAGACATGACTATGTCTGAGGTCATGCACGCGAATACGCTTGACACCGGATTGTTTTGCGCCCCTGTCCATTTCGTGATGCAGATAACTTTTGGAGATGGGGAACAACCTGTCGCCGGGTTCACACCCATATAATGTTTTCATGTACTCCTGAATCTCCTGACAGAGAAAGTCCGGCATCTTGATTGTGCGGTTGCTTTTCGGCGTTTTCGGCTCGGTGATAATGTCCTCCCGATTGAGCCGCTGATATGATTTGTTTATGGACACGGTGCTCTTGGTGAAATCGAAGTCTTCCGGAGTAAGTGCAAGCAGCTCACCCAACCTGATGCCACACCAGTAGAGCATCTCGAAAGCATAGAATGACAACGGCTTGTCCATCATGGCATCGGCGAATTTAAGGTATTCGTCTTTCGTCCAGAACAGCATATCCTTTGCTTCTTTTTTGCCAACACTCCCGGCTTTAGCGGCGGGATTGCCTTTCAGGTCGTAGAATTTCACCGCATGATTGAAGATGGCACTGACCTGATTGTGCATGGTCTTGAGATAGGTCGCCGAGAACGGCTTGCCGTCTTTTCCTCGCAGATTCATCATTTCGTTCTGCCATTGAATGATGTCCTTGGCACCGATTTCGCTTATGCGCTTGTTCCCGAAGTACGGCAACAGCTTTGTTTGTATGATATTCTCCTTTGTCTGCCATGTGTTCTGCCGCAGCCGAGTTTTCATGTCACGGCTGTACAGTTCCACAAAAGCTCCAAAGGTCATATCCATATCCGCCGTTTGTTGTTGCAGGAACTCACGCTCCCACTCCAGAGCCTCTTTACGGGTGGCGAATCCCCGCTTGCATTTCTGTTTTCTCTCACCTTTCCAGTTGGTATAACGAACCATGGTGTACCATGTTCCGTTATCATCGCTCTTAAATACTGACATTTCAGAACCTCCTTGTCTTATTAGTTGTTTTGGTTTACGCCATAAAATTTCTCTAAAAAGAACTTACGGTCAATTCTGCCCGCGATGGTGATACAGCCCTTCCGCTTCAATTCTTCGTTTAATTCTCTAATGAGCTTGTAGGCATAAGGCTTGGAAACGTCCAACGCTTCTGCAACCTCGTTTACTCTCATAAACATTCTCTCCGTCAAGTAGTCCACCTCCTCTCTAAATTCTATTTAGCATCGCGACAATACTAAGCATATACGCTTAATTGTATTATATTAAACATATATGCTTATGTCAAGCGGTTTGTTAAAAAATATTTAACTTTTTTGTTTCAGTTATCTTGACAATTCCTAAACATATATGTTATGTTATTTATATCAGTTGACAGTGGAGGATAACCGATATGGCAATAGGCGAAAGAATCCGATATATCCGCAACCTGCGGGGAATGACACAAAAGTGGCTTGGTATGGCCATTGGCTTTGATGAAAAGACCGCCGATGTCCGCATGGCGCAATATGAGTCCGGCACAAGGACACCAAAAGAGAACTACGTAGCCGATATTGCCAACGCTTTAGATGTTAGTCCAAAAGCACTTGATTTGCCCGACATCGACAGTTATGCGGGCTTGGCGCACACGCTTTTTGCATTGGAGGACTTGTACGGTATCCAAGTTGGTGAGATTGATGGGGACGTCTGCCTGCGGTTGGATAAAACCAAGGGAGCCACCTACCTCTCTATGTTTGATATTTTTCATGCTTGGAACAAAATGGCGGCGAAACTCAAAAACAGTGAGATAACGAAAACTGAATATGACCAATGGCGGTATAGATACCCGGAACTGGATACCACAGGCCAATGGGTCAAGATTCCGTCCGAGGAATTAAGCGCTGCCCTCGTCGATGAATTCAATAAACGCTGAAACCGGCGCAGGAAAAAACGGCTCTGCTGATAATTTTCAAATCAGCAGAGCCGTTTTTATATTGATGGATTTTTGATGGCAGTTACCCGCTAACCACCTGCGACACAGGAATAATCCCTAAAATTCTCCTGTTATCAAACTGTTATCAAAAGGCAAATCCAACCTCGTAAAACCCTGTGTTTGCAAGGGTTTAAAGTGTTACGTTATCTACTCCCACTCAACCGTAGCCGGAGGCTTCCCCGTCACATCATATACCACCCGGCTTATATCCCGGCACTCGCCGACTATCCGCTCAGAGAGCCGCACAAGCAGGTCATGCGGCAGCGGGACAACCTCGCACGTCATAAAATCAGTCGTCTTCACCGCCCGAAGCGCCGCCGCGTACCCATACGCGCGCGCGCCATCGGTGACGCCGACCGAACGCGTGTCGGTCAACACCGCAAAGTACTGGTCGGGCCGTATGCCAGCGAGCTCGACCTCCTCGCGGAAAATCGCGTCCGCGTCCCGCAGGGTGTCGAGCTTTTCGCGCGTAATTTCGCCGATACACCGCACGGCAAGTCCCGGGCCGGGAAATGGCTGACGCTCCGTCAGCTCCGCCGGGAGGCCGAGCGCGCGGCCAAGCTGACGCACTTCGTCTTTGTACAGGCCGCGAAGCGGCTCAACAAGGCCGCGGAAGTCCATATCCTCAGGCAGGCCGCCGACGTTATGATGGCTTTTTATCAGCGCGGAGCCGGCCGTGCCAGACTCGACGATGTCAGGGTAGATCGTACCTTGCGCCAAAAACGCGATACCGTCGAGCTTTCTCGCCTCTTCTTCAAAAACGCGGATAAACTCCTCGCCGATGATTTTGCGTTTGCGTTCAGGATCAGTCACGCCGGAGAGTTTTTGCAAGAACCGATCGGACGCGTCAACGCGGATAAAATTCAGGTCCCGGTCGCGAAACGCCGCCTCGACCTCGTCACCCTCGTTCTTGCGCATAAGTCCGTGGTCAACGAAAATGCACCAGAGCTTTCCCGGGATCGCTTTGGCGAGCAGCGCCGCGCACACAGACGAGTCGACCCCGCCGGATAGGCCCAGCAGCACACGCTCGCCGTCCGTCTGCGCCCGTATTTCCTCGATCATCTTCGCCTCGTAATCGCCGATATCAATCACAACATCCCGCTTCTTTTCCATCCGCGTGCCCTCCTAAGATAACTGATAATTTTATACAGAATTTTATCAAAACGGCGGGGAAAAGTCAAAAAATTAATTAAACGCATTCGGTAGTCCGTAATTTTGCCCTAACATAGCACAACCCCGCATCCGTCCAACGCGGATGCGGGGCTACGTCTGGCGTTCAACTAACAATGTGCCACGCCACCTTTCCTTTTTTGGCTTCCTGTTCTCTTCTAACACGCGCTTCCGATGCAGCTAACGCACACCATAAATCTGGAATACCGGCGGACTTGTCTCCGCGGTTGTGCTAGTTTGGCCATCTGACCCAGTCTGCCATGAGCCCACTGTTGAAAATAAACAGAAAACCTATTTAAACGCTTGAGGGATTTTTTTGGAATTCGGATTTCTTTTGCCGCCGGAAACCCCTAAGATCTCTCTTTTCCCGACTAGCCCGATTCCTCCCTCCTTGCATCTATAATATACTATAAACGCTCTAATTTGTCAACACTTTTTGTGAAAATTTTATAAAAATTTTCGTCTTTTTTGCATTTTTGTGAAAAGTGATTGACAGATATAATCTACTATTATATAATGCGCAATAGTTAATGAGGTTCAGTACAAAACAAGCGAAAGGAGCTGCTGATGAACATACAGTACAAAAAGGGCGTGTTGGAGCTTTGTGTGCTTGCGCTTGTCTCGCGGCGCGACCGGTATGGGTACGACGTTTCGGAGTCGCTGTCAAAGCACATAGACATTTCCGATGGCACCGTTTACCCGATTCTGCGAAAGCTAAAAAACGACGGTCTGGTCACAACTTACCTGGTCGAAGAAAGCGGAGGCCCGCCGCGCAAGTATTACAAGCTCACGGATTTGGGGCTTGCGGAATACGAACAGGCGCGGGAGGAATGGCTCGGCTTTGCGCAGACTGTTGAAAGACTATTGAAAGGGGAACTTGGTGATGAATAGACATGAATATCTCGCGTCGCTGGAAAAAGCCTTAAAATCCGCCGGGGTGCGGGACGCTTCTGATATACTTGAAGAATATGCGGAACATTTTGATATGAAAACGGCCGACGGTTATGGCGAAGATGAGATTGCCGCGCGGCTCGGCCCGCCGGAGGAGATCGCGGCGCAGTTTAAGGAGATTGCCCCTGATGAAGGGCGTGGACTTGGTACAAAGATCATGCTGGCAATCGGGCTGTTCTTTGCTGACCTGAGCCTTGCGGTCCCGTTCTTTTCGATGCTGTACGCATGGGTATTAACACTTGGCGCGCTCGCGGTTTCGCTTACACTGCCGGGGCTGGTCATGATAACGGGTATAGACAGGCTTGACATGGTAAGCGCTTACGTAAATACGCTGTATATGCCGTATGTTTGCGCGCTGCTCTTGGGTATTGCACTCTTGGCGCTGGGAGTTCTGGCGTTCATTGGAACGTTATACTGCGCAATTTATATTACGCATCTACTAAGGGCCTATGTCCGATGGCACAAGACGGTCTGGGCTGGGGCAGGGCGCAAATCGCCGCCGAAGCCGCTGCACCCTGTGATCGCGCCGAAAAAGCGCAGACGTATGCGGAGCATTGCGTTGATCTCGCTACTGGTGTTTGTGGTGTTTCTCATCACGGCAGTAGGCTCAATGATTCTCATCTCCGGTTCGTTTGAACCGTGGCACGTTTGGAGGTGGTTTGTGTGATGCGGGCAAAAGGCACAGTTATTGTCACCGGCGCGACGTCCGGTATCGGATACGCGACCTGTGAGGCATTGCTGGAGAGCGGGTACCCCGTGATCGGCGTCGGCAGGAGCGCGGAGAACTGCCAGGCGGCGGCGCAGTCGCTGGAAGCGGCGGTACCCGGCGCGCGGGTGCAGTTTATCACCGCCGACCTGATGCAGCAGCGAGAGGTTTTGCACGCGGTGCGTGAGGTTGAGCGCATAATAGGCACGGGCAAGCTGCACGCGCTTATTAACAACGCCGGCGGGGTCAGAAGCCGGTATATGACGACCGGGGAGGGGTATGAGCAGCAGTTCGCACTCAATTACCTCTCTGGCTTCCTGCTCACGAATGAGCTTATGCAGATGATTCGGCGCGATAACGCGGCCGTTATTTTCACAAGCAGCAAGTCGCACAAAATGACGCGCATAAAAGACTGGGACGACCTGATGTATCAAAAACGGTACAGTCCGCTTTACGCGTACAAGCAATCGAAGCTGTGCAATATGCTGTTGGCGTTTAGCTTGCGGGAGATGGGCGTCCGCGCTTGCGGGGTTGACCCGGGGCTTGTGAAGACCGAGATCGGCAACAAGAACACGTCCGGCGTCGTTGACTTGGTCTGGCGGCTGCGTAAAAAACGCGGAGTTGCGCCGTCGGTCTCGGCAAAAATATACCTGTCGCTGTGCGAAAACGGTTTCCCTGGGCTGTATTACGGGCTTGGCGCAAAAGAGCGTCGGTATAACCGCGCGGTGAACGCCAACAATGCGCGCAAACTTTACAATATCAGTTTAAAACTTTGCGGGATGGGATTAAAGGAGGCTGTGTAGTATGAACGTTCTGATAATCGGCGCTGGCGGCGGATTGGGCCGCGCGTTTGCCATGGAATGTGCAAAGCGGGGATTTAATCTCTTCCTGACCGACATTCACGCACAGACATTGGATGCGATAAAGACCGGAATAACCCGGCGGTACGGCGTCACGGTGTACACCGAAGTCTGCGACTTGACCGACGCTAACGCCGTCCGCACGATGCTTGACGACGCGGTGATGCGTGGGATCGAGTTCGATATGCTGCTCAACGTCGCCGGGGTTGACTTTGAGGGCGGATTTACCGAGCGCACGTCGGGGGAGTTTCGGTCGATAGTCGGTATAAATATAGAGGCGACACTCAACCTGACGCATGAAGCGCTTGAGCGCCGCCCGGAGGGCAGGCAGTTTTATATCGTGTTCGTGTCGAGCCTTGCGTCGATGTATCCTATGCCGCTAAAAGCGTGTTACGCGGCGTCGAAGCGGTTTCTGTATGATTTTGCATACGCGCTTGGCAGTGAGCTTCGCTCGGACGGGGTGTCGGTGACGACGCTGTGTCCCGGTGGGCTTGCGACGACTGATGAGTCGATCGCCGGTATTGCCGCGCAGGGACTGTTCGGCGACTTGACGACGAACGGCGTTGAAACCATCGCGCGCCGGACGATCACAAAAGCGCTGCGCGGCCGGCGCGTGTACGTACCGGGCGTGTTGAACCAAACGCTTTGCGTGGCGGGGAAGCTAATGCCACGGGCGGCGGTTGCGCGCGTAATTCGCGGAAGATGGCAAAAGGCTCGCTGTGTTGGTTTTTCGTAGCCTGCTTTCCGTAGGGGCGCCGCAAAAAACACCCGTCGACCGCAGTCGACGGGTGTTTTGTCTATTACGATGCCATCAAACCAATGGCGTTACAAGCGTTCCGAGGCCTTCGATCGTTACCTTCACAATATCGCCCGGTTTGAGCCAGTTGCGCTCATTCTGCGGCCGTCCGAGTATTACGCCTGCAGGAGTGCCGGTGAAAATCAAGTCGCCGGGATTTAACGGGAAAAAGCGCGACGCGGCGCTTACCGTCTCGTGACATGGGAAAATCAGATCAGACGTGTTGCCCGACTGGACAGTTTTGCCGTTTACCTCGCAGTAAATGCCCTTGCCCTCGTACGGGTCAAAACTGTCGCTGGTTGCGATATATGGTCCCACCGGTGCGAAACCGGGCAGGGATTTGCCGGACAGCCACTGGCTCGACAGTCTCTGGCTGGCTCGCTCGCTTAAATCGTTGCCGCAGGTGTACCCAAATATATACTCCCCAGCCTCTTCGACCGACACGTTATATGCGCGCTTGCCGATAACGATCACAAGCTCGGCCTCGTGGTCATAACATTGGTGCCACGCCGGAAGCGACACCGAATCACCGTGTGCGCTCAGCGCGTCGCCAAATTTGCTGAAAAATATCGGGTTTTCCGGCAGTTCGGCGCCCGTTTCCTCCGCGTGGCTCTTGTAGTTTAGGCCCTCGCAGACGATTTTTTCAGGCTCAGTAACCGGCAGGAACTTTACGCTGTCCTCGCTAAGTGTGGTAGACGGATTCGTCTGTAAAAAATCCGCCGCCTGCGCGAGCATTGTGTTGCCGCCGGCGATAAACTCGTTCATACTCGCCGGGAAGCCCCCGGCGGTGAGATCCACGATCCCAGTGTCTGTTTTTGCGCACACGCGCGGGTTGCCGTCAATTAAGATTTTGCAAAATTTCATGTGTTTGCCTCCTTATTTAATGTGCGGGTAAAACCCATCATTTTTGAGTACATCATTACGTTTGCCGTGTGTTCGATCCGCTCCATATGGTGCAGAGCCTGCGTGACACTGTCGCCCCAAGCGACCGCGCCGTGGTGTTCAAGCAGCGCGCCGTTATATTCAAGAGCGTACTGCGCCGCGCCCTCGGCAAGCTCTATCGACCCCGGCGGTGCGTACGGCGCAACCGGGATAACGCCTAAAAACATGACCGATTCGAGCAGGAACATCTGATCAAGCGCGACGTTTGCTGCGGCAAATGTGGACGCGACAAGCGGGTGCGCGTGACAGACGGCCCGGATTTTTGGGTTGCGCCTGTAAATCGCGAGGTGCAGCTTCGCCTCGGACGATGGCGCGAGCGTATGCTCAAGGAGATTTCCGTCGATGTCGAACTTAGAGAGCATGTCCTCGGTCATATGCCCTTTGCAGACGCCGCTCGGGGTCACGAGGATCTCGCGATCTGATAAGCGCGCGCTTAGATTGCCGTCGGTTGCGCAGACAAGGCCATTTTCATACAGGCGTCGGCCCGCCTCGACTATCTCGCGCCGGAGCGCATCTTCGCTTAGTCCCATAACTTCACGACCTTTCCAATGCTCTCGTAATACGGCGGCTTGCAGATTCCATTTTCGGTAATTATCGCGGTGATTAAGCAATTGTC
>Ga0123355_10020987_pt1 | contig 10445 bp, 8 predicted proteins | sample TergutEmb28metaG_3_FD_89872 | JGI IMG/M metagenome (GOLD analysis project Ga0123355, IMG submission 89872) | Embiratermes neotenicus P1 segment gut microbial communities from Petit-Saut dam, French Guiana - Emb289 P1 | ecosystem: Host-associated > Arthropoda: Insects > Digestive system > Gut ... | reverse complement strand
ACAAGTCGTCAGCTCCTGAAGATGGGCACAAGGTGGCCCGAAACATGTTGAGCAACCTATAAAGGAGAAATAAACATAATACTAAAAGTGACATCTAGTTGGTCTCTTTATCCACATTAAATCAGAATTTGTCTAGGTAACGCCATCCAGTTTTGCCAGTTAATCAATATTGATCAGAATTTGTGTTATTTAAAATCCTTGTGACAAAAATGGATACCTGGTACTCCATTTAGTATGTGTCTTTACAATAACCTAAAAACGGCGCCATAGACAATGCGCTTTGATTGGAGAACTATTGTTGAGATTCGTAGCGGTGTGAACGCGTCGTAACAGATTAGCTGTGCATGTACTTCCTAACTTGTTAAATATTTGCTAGGGTTGGGTTACGTTCTGAAAAGACAAGCTTTTTTACTGTATCTAGTTTTATCTTATCGTCTTGTATTTCGTTACTGAACTGATTTTCTTTTTATGTCAACTCTATTCTAGGACACCACATTTCAATACAAGTATCTGAAAATTTGTTCAACTGGTATATTTATGATTAACGATTAAACACTTTGTGGCCAATATGTATTTTCCATAGCAAGACTTCGGGCGTGGATCCACTGACCAAAATCAAATGTAGGTCCTAGGTTTACCACTTTAAACCGCAACACTCAATTTATATACTTTTCTATCATAACCACCTTGCTACATTTCCACCGTCGCTACATATAATTTACAGGGTGTTCCAGTTAATGTGTGCCAAACTTCAGGACGTTTATTGATTGAGTAATTTCAAGTAAAAATGCTACATCAACATATTCTAGATTATCAACCATTATTTCCATACGAGCATTTCACTGTTTCAATATTCTGTGCAATAATTTGCGACTACAGAGGATCGTGAAGTCCGTTGACAATAAAAGAGGAGATGATGAAAGTATCAGAAAGGCAGCAAATTCCCTTTTGATGTGCGCAGGATTTTGAGTAGAGAAGTGTGGTGGTTATTTGGACAGCAATCAGGGTAACGTAACTCGAAAATGACGCTGTTTTATGTTATCTAACCAGAAGTGTTTGTGTGCTACATCTTTGTCACTTAACACAACTAATAATTCATGTTTCTTTCCTAGCGTGTAATATCTGACACATTTCTTTTAATCTCGTACCTAACAGTGTCGTAAGATTTAATTGGTGGCTTTCTTATCGGATACATTGCACAGTCGCTTAAGACTTAATGAATGTTTGTCTTGTGTGGTGTTATCTAACCCATAACGTTAGTATTTGTAATGTATGACAAAAGAATGTGTTGTATAATTTTCGGTTGAAGCCATGTAAGTACACTAAAACGCTCGAAGCGATGCAACAGTTGGTAATGCATCTTGTGTTTCTATGAAATGTGAAGTAATCCCTGTGCAGGGCTATTACAGGCCCTAAGGGTTCCAGGAGGTTGAGACTCCCAGATTTCGGCAAACGAAGATTGTAAGGTTGTCAGTTGTAAGCACAGGCCGCCTTTACTCCTCAGGAAATATTCCTGGTACTCATTTCCGCCAGAGGCTTAGTCGATTCCAGGGCCATAGTGCGGCCGGAAGGATTATGTCAATAAAAAATTCCAATGACACTTTCGGGAATCGAACGCGCGACTTTCTGGCCACCACGTGCCCTGTATGTTTGTATAGTGACTCAGGTAAAAACATCCTGAAATATGGAACACCTTATGTGGAACATTCTGTATACCATTTCACGGGTATTTTTACCTCAGCTACATGTTACAATGTATGACGTCACCTCGGGCTATTCATGCTATACTTCTTGACGAAAATATTTTACCAGATTTACAATTGAGCAGTTATACTTTACGGATGAGGTTATAATGTGAGCTCTAAAATGACGTAATTTGTCGAATATATAATTGAGCTAAATGGAGGTCTACTTGCACGAGAGCAGTGATGAGCAGACGGGAATAAAACATCATATATTTCTCATTATCCTAGCAACAACGCTACAGTTTGGCCTCGTAACTGCGCAGATTGTAGCTTTGATGCAAGAGTTCGTTACTAAAGTACTGTGCACAATTTGTGCAACATTTTCGAGTTTTAAGAAACTGTCTGTTCCTGGATGTTCTCACTGCCGTGAGTAATAACAGGACGGTTTTTTGGGATATGACGCCGTGTCCACAACCAAGCCAGCTTTTTGTAGGTGCCTGCTCCATCAATTATAATCGTAGGAGATGGAGGCAGCAGGTGTCTCCAGAAATCTGGCACCTATTTACCAAATTAGACGGTGTCACTTTCCAGAAGGCCATTATATTTTAAGCGACCTGGGCCTTGTTTTAGTTCGCAAAATGATCCACATGTTACAAGCTTTCCCCGGCGGTGGAGATGTGTATTGTGACCTTCTGCGTCATGACTCCGAGGAGATGGATTGGTTGTAGTCTTCATCCGAAATGTCGATACGCATGTACTGTACCAGACCACGGTGTCATGTTCCTGAAGTCCACAATATGGATTTGCACCTTACTTTCTACTGTTGGCCACCCAATGGTCCTGTTTTCAGTATTATGTATTATGGTCTTGGCAACGTGCTTACTGCCTGAGGAAGCCGAAGGAAGCGCCTGGCGGAATTTTGAAAATGAAAGGACGTCGAGTCCCTCTGAAATGATTACTATCTTGCAGAATGCTTCTTGTAATGCCATTTTGTCACTTCTGTCCTAACTCCTAGCTTCCTGATCCCCTGTCACCTAGTAAAGGGTATTGGTCTCTGTCAGTTTTCGTACTGCATCCTATGCGCTAAGGTGAATGTTTAACTTCTAATATTCTTACCATTCCAGTGCGTTTACATTAGCAATTATAGTGGTTCCAACACAAACGAGAAGAGCTCAGTTAGTTTAGGGACTAAACTACATATAAGAAGATTGAGGGGTAGGTTTAGTTTTCTCCCGAGTCTCCAGACCGGAATTGGGACCCATCGGTCCTTCTAACCAGTGAGTACTGGGAGCATTTCCCTTGTAGGTTAAGCGTTCTAGGCGTGAAGCTTACTGCCTGCCTCCAACAAGTGCTTGGGCTGAGAATGCATGGAGCTATGCCCCCCGCTTCACATAGATATTTCATGACGTTTTACTTGAGGAAGCAAAGGGATAAGTTTATTTCATTGTCTCTTCAATCAGTGTCTAGGCACTTAATACAGGGTTATTCGAAATGATCGTCGGGGTTTTAACAACTTGTCATATACAATACACTTGAGATAGTAGTATATGTTTTTTTTTTTATTTAATAGAACAAAACTCCGAGTTTTTGTTACATACCTTACGGGTGCTCTATATGTGCACCCTTTGTGATTCTACAAACATTAACACGATAATCGAATTCGTTCCAAACTGTTTGTAGCATGTCAGCGGTGATGGTTTCAATGGCGGTGCTGATTCGTACCTTCAGTTCCGGGATACTTGCGGGAAGAGGAGGAACATATACCTGATCTTTGACGTAACCCCATAGAAAGAAATAAAAAATACATAAACTCCTATCCCAAGTGTACTGTGTATGACAAGTTGTTAAAACCCCGACAATCATTTCGAATAACCCTGTATTTTGCACAATTAGTTAAAAAAAAAAGTAACATTGAATAATATCTGTGTATGTGTCTATTGAATATAGCTGTTTTCCTCGAATGGGTAACAAAGCTGGACCAACTTTTAGTGGTGATATTAAAACAATGATGCTTACTTTACCTCAGGATTTATATTTCATCGTAAATCGTATAAGCAACTTTTTAAATTTACTTGTATTTCATAGAGACACTCCCTGACTTACGCAGAAGGTCCGGAGCTAGTTGGAATTCAACCTACATGTATTTTACACGGGAGTCCAGGTGAAATAAGAAATCCGACGTATTGGAAACTGATCGGTCGCAGAATTAACGTCCCGCTGCCTGTGCCATCGCCCAGCAGTACCCTTCCACCAACTTCTACTCACCGCCCTTCGATTTCCGCAAGGAAAATTATTGCAAAAAAATATTGTTATTTCATCTCCCCCCCCCAAAAAAAATTGTGTTAAGCCCGAATCTGCGGAACTTGAAATTTCGTTACATTGGGGAGTGTCAGTACTAGACATCTTAACTTGCGTATTTAAAGCAACGTGTGTTGATAATGGCGTTCCAGAATGAGAATAGCCCATTGATATTTGGAGGGTGTTTGTAAATAGATGGGTGTTATGTTAATTGTTTTATTCAATAGACGCATACACTAGCGTAGTGTCTGATTTTTTTATTTTACTGATTATTCTACCGTACTTAAATTTTGCAAAATTACACGAACATCAATAAGCCTGTGTGTTACGTCCGTATGTTTGTGAGTTACTCGTACATTTGAAGTTGGGCGTTCAAGCGACTTGTGTTAAGACATTTCATTTAGTCTAATTTTTATAATCAGATTGAATTAAAACAGGTTTTCTTGAAAAAAGTCGCTTAGGAAATCTTTTCGCCAATTATACTTTTAAATTCGAAATCAGGCTCTACTAATAGTTGTTTTATTTTACTACTACAGTAAACGCACATAAATGGAAGCAGATTTAAACCTAATAATTTCGCCGACTTTCTTCTGTTACAAACTGCCTTTGTGTTACTTGGGTCTCAATTTTAGAATTCTGGTAAAACATTTTTTGCTTGTGTTTGGATTTCATACTCTTCTTTCACTATTCCCTTTAATCAGAAATAAATTTTATTACACTGTAGATTTGTAGAACCTCACCTTTCTTATTCATTGCTTTGTTTTATTTTGTTTTGTTTCGTTAAACTAAACGAGTGCTGTCAATTGCCGTTACGTGTGCCGTTACGTGTTGTGAAATGTCGCTATCTGCTACTGATCCATATTCTTACAGCACGCACGTTTGTCCTTCACAAGAGATAACACACAAAGCATCTGTTTCTAGGATGACATGTAAAATAATGCTTATTGTAAGTGTGACTAACGCAGCAAACAGCGACTGTCTCCCTAAGTACACTGTAACGGGCTGGTCAGTATAATTGAAATGGATACGCTGTTGTGAATAGGAAATGACTTTTTAAAATAGTATCTGGATGATCTTAAGGCTTCAGACGGGTAGATAAAATTCATTTTGTTTACTTAGTGCAGGTTTTATTGTTGATTAATGAAGTTAAAGTAACAAGTCCTCATGTTTTCAATATATTTTATTGTAGTTTTCTTACACTTCAACACTGTGTGTGTGTGTGTGTGTGTGTGTGTGTCGCAACAGCCTATGCCATTTCACTATTGAAGTTTCTAGATCACACATAATTAGGCATAATTAGACAAACACACCCGGTAGGATTCCTTTCAACAAGGGATCAGTCCATCCCAGAGGCCACTACCTACACAACAAATACAACAAAAGAACATCCAGACCCTCAGTGGGATTCGAACCTGCATTTCCACCAATCAAGCGGTTTCAGACCCAGGTCTTAAAGCGCAAGACCACTGGAAACGCTTTAAATATATTTCCCCTGCAAATTATACACTTCATGTCTGAAATCCCCCTCCCGAAGACTCTAAGTCGTCGTAAATGCCAGTGTAGAATAGGTCAGGAACGTCTAACTAAGACTTCGACGTTATTCATGACGACGACGATGATGATGCTGACCGCTAAAATTGCAGATTGCAGGGATATGCAATATGTCGTGTGAGGCTCAGTTCCCTTTCAATTTACAGTTACAACACTTCACAAATTATCTGTAAACCTCAGTGATTACAGAATTTTAACTAAACCTAATTCATCGGGAGGTGATATTACGGACACTTAGGCCACGAACAGATCTTCACTGGCTCAGGAATGGTACAGCTGCCACTAATGGACATATTGTACGCACATACCAGCCCGGGCAATACATGAATAAGGCGTATATGGTGCAATGGTGGAACGAGAACTGACAGATGCAAACCGAAGTACTCGGAAGCAAACCTGTTCCACCGACATCATCCGTCACAAATCCTATATGGACAGCCTTGGGATAGAACCCGGGCCTTCGCGGTTGAAAGTCGAGGACAAAACCGCCTGAATTATGGCGAAGCCTAATCAGGATTTCTACTCTTATTATGTGCTTTATGAAACTTTCCCGAATGATCCGTTATATCACTAAAGCATCCCAATCCTTTCCGGCATTACAGGAAAAAGCGTGGAATCATGGATCTATTTATAGCACCGGGTACGAAGTGGTGTGGTCACAAGAATCTAGCTAATAAGTACCTGGACCTTGGCGGATTATCCGATATGGATCGTTGCTGTCGGCGCCACGATAAATGTCCGCGCTCCATCGGCGGGCTCTGCACCAAGTACCACTTGTTCAACTACCGTCCCTTCGCCATCAGCCATTGCCACTGTGACCGAAGGTAGGAGCCATCAGCACCATTCCTACGGCTTCCTCCTCAGCACAACTGAGACAACAAATTTTTCACAAAGACACTAAATTTGAAATACAGGGCTCGAGTAAGAGGTATCAGTGGCGTTTAGATCTAATGTATATACGTGCAAGTGTCTCGTGTCTTCATTCCTATACTGTACAAGCAGTCTGACGATCCGCGCAGCGTCGAGTGCCTCCACAACAATGAACTAGAAGATATGTGAAAGAAAATAAGTAGCCGTGGGCTAAAATTATTGCCCAGCATTGGCTTGGATGGACTGAGGAAAATGACGAAACCTCGCACTCAGGATAGTTAGGATAGTTGATACCACGAATAAAATTCATAAGCCTTGCCGCTTTGACCAACTTAGAGACGTACAATTTGTCCATTATTCATTCACAACACCAAATAATGCAACTTTGACACGGAATTTGATTTCAAGTTTTTTTATCTGTACTATGAATGAAGGGTAAGGGACATGACTTCACATCGTCCCGTCGTGGTATCTGTTTTATTACTACCCACCTTAAGTTTAAGCGATACTTTCAATGGGTATTGCATATATACCACATAAAGTAAGATTAACAAACGTGGAATCTCCCTACATTTTCAAACGCTCAAAATATACAGTCATTTCATTAGTGGGAATTATTTCACCGAATATTTCTCTTGTGACAGTCATATTTACATGTGGTATTAACTGGACTTTTATAAAATAAGAAAATAAGGATTTTTAAAGTGCGTTAATTTCATTCGTTTCTTTATGTGTGTACAAAAAATGGTATCGAGGAATTAATTCTAGGTTTTGAAACTCGTTTTTGATAATCTTAAATTGGGTGACTATTTGAACGTGTTTTCCAACAGCAGTTTTATGTCTTTTACGCGACAACACGTGGATCGTAGTAATGTAGGGTTCCTAGCAGTTGTTTCATTGTACTGTGGCATCTAAAGATACGGGTAATGAACGAAGACACTTGACGCTTCTACAATTTAATTTATGGAGCTATAGAACGGGTTCACATAGTAAAAAACAATAGATTAGCTAATGACGTTTGTGAAATATTCGTTGTCGACGTTATCGCAGAATCTTGCTGTCCAGTAAGCGGCTGTCAGGACCAGACAAGGTAAGCGAGATAGGTTATAACCTTACAGGAGAAAGCGAGAGCTGATGGATTTGTTCCGAGTACCGGGTACCAAGTGGTGTGGGAAAGGATATGCTGCCCACAAATACACCCATCTGGGCGGTTTCGGAATGGCCGACAAGTGTTGCCGACTTCATGATACTGCCTGCCCTCTGTACATCCCAGCTTTCCAGGAAAAGTATGGACTCTTCAACTGGAGGATCAGCACCATCATGCATTGCACCTGCGATGAACGGTAAGCGCCTTTACAGACACAAACTAGAGCTCAGGTTTAAGGATATCTGAGGCACACTGACCATCTGTTGGGACTGGGAGCGGCTTGTGTGTGAGTCAGTTGCCCAGGCAAGAGAAAAAGGACACAAAGGTAAAGGAATCCACTCTTGTGTAGCGAAGAGTTCTGTCGAAAGAATTTTACTCTGGAGGGTAAGAACTCTAGAAGCTGCAGTAAGTCTTAATAGAGTGACTGAGATCCAGAAACACTTTGGATGTAATATAATTCTTCTTCTTTCTTTCCGTCTTCTGTTTCTGAGATAGCACTACAGTCTAATGCGGACCTTCGCCTCCGTAATGAACTTCTCACAGTCAGCTCTTTTATTGACATCTGTTTCAGGCTTTCAATTTTGCAGCTGTTGATATCCGATTGTTCACAGTTCCAACATATGTTTTTTTTTTTTTGTTTTGTTTTTGTTTGTCGTCCTCTTAGTTTACTTCTCTGGGGATTATTATTGTCCATCTGTTTCACCAAATCATTCATTGCTCCTGCTATGTACAACGTGCGTACTTTCCAACTCACTGAAATAATGTGAAATGGCAACTTGATGCAACAAGGTAATTTATTGATGTATCCTTAGCTCGACATGTTTCGGGCGCATACGTCCATCAGCCGGAGCACTAGATGTTAAGTTGCAGCATATGGTTTTCTGCACCGAGTTTGTAGATGGGTGGCGGTCCTGAGAGCCGCTGCGTGGGTCGTGTATATGGTTTGGATGGTGCCGTGCCACGGCACCATCCAAACCGTACACACCGAAACATGTCGAGCTAAGAATACATCAATATATTACCTTGTTGCATCAAGTTGGCATTTCACATTATTTCATGATGAAGATGCACGGTCAAACAACCCTCAAATTTCCAGCTCACTATCCTCATCCCATTAATCCGTTTCCCCTGCCAAGGTCGATTCCACTCAGCCTGACTTCCGAGGCCACATTAATGTTCCCTAAATGTTAGTTTTTTTTTTACGGTGACAGGTTGTCGGGCTTTCGCCCAACCCCCAACCTGGAGGGCCAGTCCACCGTATTTATAACCCCCGGGGCGGGGTGGCTCAGTTATACCCCCAGGCACCGGATACCTATTTTAGTCGCCTTTTACGGCCTGCATGGACTGCAATGGGACTAGCCTTTCCCTGGTCACCACACGGGAAGTTGGGATCTGATACTGGCACAGAAAGTGACTGTCCGTTGCAGAACACGTTTAGTGAAAGTACATTTCTATCCAGTGCTCCCTGATCTTCGAAAGAGCGTGGTTTTTGGAAGCTTCCCGGGCTTCGTCCGTTTTTCCTTCTCATAAAAGTAACCTGCAAATGAAGGAAAGTTGGTAGATTTTAACGTTTCTTTCGGTTTCTTTTTCCTACCGCAGTCTTAAAACACACGAAGACGCGAAGTTTTCCTTGTTCCTTGCCCAGTAGGCAGGGAAGCCTTGATTGTTTAAGTGATGTCTTTGTACAGCAGCGAAGTTCTGAGGTGCTTTTGGAATCGTCTTTCCCACTATTCTGGACCAGTTCACCATCAAACAATCCGGATCTGGCCCTATCTGACTTCTGTTTGGTCGATGCCGTTTGTCGACGAAGAGGAAGACGAGGTTATGAAAGAGATGTATACATGGCTTTAAGACAGTGATTCCCAACCTGGGGTACGAACCAAGATATATAGGGGTAAGCGAAAAAAAAAATTGAATATTATTTCAAAACTTATGAAAGTGTTTCAGTTATTAATAAATTAAAATAACATATGTAATGTATTAATTAATGTAATGTAGTTTTTTATGTAATCTGTGGCGTATTTACTTGAATTCATTGTATCTTTTGGGATTTGAATGTAAATATGTATGCACTGTCTGTTCACCTTATTATTCCATTGCTTTTTAATCCCATTATTGGGCTATTTATTTAAAGTTACAACATATAAATTTTAAATAACAGCAACTATATTAATTACAAACAGTTTGCTAATATGATGGGCACAGTTTATGGAAATATCCTGACAAGGGTACGCAAGTGAAAAAAGGTTGGGAACCACTGCTCTAAGAGATCTCCACATCACTTGAATTACAACAAGGAATACGTGTTCTTCTTACCAGATGGTGGATATCGTAGAAAAATATGAACACTACTTAGATAAATAGGATTTGTAAATAGAGTGTATGATAATTCCGACACCAGATTTTAGCCTTTTCCTATTATTTTTTGCCTAGATGGAAATATGGGGCAAGAGTTTTCATTTCCAGATTGCCTAATATTCATTATATCACAGCCAAACAAACATGTATAATTTTGCCTGTCGTTTGTGTTATTATATTAATTTTACCTGTCTTACAGCAGTCAGTATATATATATATATATATGTGTGTGTGTGTGTGTGTGTGTGTGTGTGTGTGTGTGCCAAGTAGCTCAGTCGGTATAGCGACCGAACTACGGGCTGGACGGTCCGGGATCGAATTCCATTGGGGACAAGATTTTCCGCCCGTCCAGACCGGCCCTGGGGCCCACCCACCCTCCTGTAAAATGGGTACCGGGTCTTTCCCGTGGGTAAAGTGCGGCCGGGGGTGCTACTGACCACTCACCCCCTTCTAGTGCCGCGGTCATGGAAGAGTAGAGCTATACCTCTACCCACCCTCTGGGCCACACCGGGCCTGTAACGGGATAACTTTACCTT
>Ga0123355_10020986_pt1 | contig 10445 bp, 11 predicted proteins | sample TergutEmb28metaG_3_FD_89872 | JGI IMG/M metagenome (GOLD analysis project Ga0123355, IMG submission 89872) | Embiratermes neotenicus P1 segment gut microbial communities from Petit-Saut dam, French Guiana - Emb289 P1 | ecosystem: Host-associated > Arthropoda: Insects > Digestive system > Gut ... | reverse complement strand
TGCCCATCTGCTCTTGCTGCCCATTGATAATACCAGCCAGCATAATAAATCACCGTATTTGGTCTAATAAATTCAATCCGAAATCTAAAATCCCGCTCTTCGTTAATGTGATGCCACTCACCAGTAATACTTGTGTTGGTAGCGATACGCGGCGTTGGGGTGAGAATTGGTTCGGGCAATGGTGTTGGCTTGGGTTCAAATTCGATTCTGGCGGCGGATATTTTTGATTCGTAAGTATATAAATTTGGTTGCTCTGCGAACTCGGGTGATATTTGCGTTGGCGCATTATTAACCGAATGCGAAGCATAATAGAACGCGTCGTTGTCTTCGTTCAAGGTTTGCAGGTTTATGGCTTCATTGTAAATCTGTCCAATTTGCTCTTGCGCGATTAATTGCGAACTTTCGTAGTAAACGGCATTAAAACCAACGCAGCCAGAAATCCCCGCCGTAATCAAAATCGAAGCCAGCATAATCGCAACTGACTTTTTCGCAAAATTTTTCATGGGATAACCTCCTTGGGGTATGTTATCGCTATGAAAGTTTACAATTTCCGTGACGACAACACGCCCTAGATGTACTTTACCGCCGTGCCGTAGGCCATTACCTCGCATGAGCCGTCCATTACGGCGGCGGTTTCGTACCTTGCGCAAACTATTGCATCTGCGCGCATGTTTTGCGCTTCGTCAATCATGCGGTTGGTTGCTATTTCGCGGGATTCGTACATTAGCTCTGTGTACCCGCGAATTTCGCCGCCCACAATTGATTTCAGACCCGCCATAATGTCGCGCCCAAAGTGTTTTGCTTGCACTACACTGCCCTTTACCATTCCCAATACTTGAATGTTTTTCCCTGATATTGTTTCTGTTGTTGTGATTAACATTTTATATTCTCCTCTTTTTTAGAAAATTATAGTATCACCATACAGTCGCGTCAATGAAAATTTGAAAGGGATTGTATTTCATGTTGACGCAACGCGCAAATTTATGTACGGTATGAAAAAAAGGAGGGGTTATGTGAAATACGCAATTATTTCGGATATACACGGAAATTTGCCCGCATTTAAGGCTACGCTTGCCGACGCAGAAGCTCGGAAAATAGACAAGTATTTATTTATTGGCGATTACGCAAACAGTTTTCCGTGGGGAAATGAGGTTACGGAAATTATTCGCGGATTAAAAAATGCCGTCGTGATTCGCGGCAATGGTGAGGATTATTATACGAATTTGAAGCGCGACGGTGATTTCAGTTACGAGCAGTTTAAACCTGTTTACTGGGCGTATCGTCATCTTTCCGACGAAAATCTTGACTACTTAACGGGACTTCCCGAAACGGCTGTTGTTTCCGATAGCGGAATAAATATCTACCTTAATCACTCTATGGATTTATTTTTCCGCACGCCCAAGATTGAGCTGTTTCATTCGTATGAGTTTCGCGCAATGATGATGCGTGAACTCTTCCCCCGCACGGAATATCTCCATCGTGCGCGGGAGGCATTCTTATCATGCGCCGAAGCGGTTTTGGAAGTTCAAACTTTACCCAAGGGCGTTCACTTATTTGGGCATAATCATATGCAATTTCACATGGAGTTTGACGGAAGATTATTCATAAATCCAGGCTCATGCGGCGAACCACTAGACTGGGACACCACCGCCGCATACACAATACTAACCTGCGACAACAACGGCTGGAGCGTAGACGAACGCAGAGTAAACTACAACATAAACGAAGTCGCGGAAGGTTTAGTTAATTCGGGTTTTGCCGCCTATGCACCAATGTGGAGCAAGGTTATGGAATTGGAACTCCAAACCGCCAGCGATTACTTCATGTCCTTCGTGCTGCACATAGCCGATACAGGACGAAAACTAGGCAAAACGGAGTTCCCCCTAAGCAACGATGTTTGGAACATAGCAATAGAATCATGGGATATAAATAAATAATCTCACCCCTCCTAATCTGAAACTTAGGAGGGGTTTTTGGTAAGATAGGCAAAATCGGTTGAAAGCGAAATATTCGGGCAATATAATGCAAGCATAGCCGCTGTCGCTGGCGGGTCGATTGCTTCGCAAACTGACTCGCCCAAACAACTAGGAGGTGAAACTGTGAAAATAAACATAAGTATCGACAAAAGCTATTTGGAAACGGAAATAACAATAAATTGTGCTGTCATGAGTGCGGAACTAGAAAAAGTAATAGCAAGCCTACGAGCCTTGGACTTCAAACTAACAGGCACAAAAGACGGGCAAACACACATACTAGACGCAAGCCAAATTTTGTATATAGACACAGTGGACAAAAAGACATTTTTATACACAAAAGCGGCGGTATACGAAACAAACCTACGGCTTTACGAGTTGGAAGAGAATCTTTCAACAAGCGAGTTTTTCCGAGCGGGAAAATCCAGCATCATAAATTTCAACAAAATAAAATCCTTGAAATCGGATATTGACGGCAGAATTATCGTTGTAATGGAAAACAACGAAAAATTGATAGTTTCAAGGCAGTACACAAGTTTCATCAAAAATAAATTGGGGAGGTCGTAATGGTGGACGAGAAAAAAAATGTAACAACAATTTTTGGGCGAACTGTGGCAACAACTTTTACGCCAGCAATACTTGCGGTGACAGTAGCGGGGTTGCGCTTAGTGGATTCGGCGGGTACGTATGATGGTTTGTTCCAATTGGGTGGGGGGCTTACCTTTGAAGGGATTGTTCAACTATTCATCTGGTCTTGCATCATTAGCGGATTAATAACCGTTTTAACGTCGGATATATGGTTTAGCAAGGTGATGCTGTTATGGCGTGTTGCGTTACTAATGTTTTTGGCTATTGCTGTTAGTGTGGGGTTTATCGTTGTGTTTCGATGGTTCCCCTTGGATATATGGGAAGCATGGGCGGCTTTCTTGGTGTTTTTTATTGTGGGTTTTGGTGGTGGACTTATCACCATGATTGCAAAAACAAAAATCGAAGATGGGCGTTACAATAAATTGTTATCAGAATATAAATCAAAGCGGGAGGGAAATTTCCATGATTAAAATGGACGGAATAGTAAAAAAATTTGGCACGCAAACTGTGCTTTCAGACGTGTCTTTTGAAGCCAAACAAGGGGAAATATTTGGGCTGCTCGGGCGTTCGGGGGCGGGCAAAACCACAATTATAAATATTTTAACCAACCAGTTAAAACCCGATAGTGGTAGCCACAAAATTAGCGTAAGTTCATACGAAACAGGGCTAATGCTAGACGAAGATGGCTTGTACGACAGGCTTACATGCTTGGATAATCTTCACGTATTTGCGGATATTTATGGTATTCCGCACAAAAATTCCAGCGAAGTTTTGGAGAAAGTTGGGCTGGAGAATGCCGCGAAAAAAGCAGTAAGCCAGCTTTCAAAAGGAATGCGTCAGCGGCTCGCGCTTGCCCGTGCAATTTTACACAAACCCAAAGTGTTGTTTCTTGACGAACCAACCAGCGGCCTAGACCCAAACACAGCGCAAGGAATCCATAAGCTAATCCAAGGCTTGCAAAAGCAAGGAACAACCATTTTTCTAACCACTCATAACATGGACGAAGCCGTTAAACTATGTAATCACGTTCTGCTATTGCACAAAGGCAAAATTGTGGAGCAAGGCATTCCAACGGAAATTTGCGAAAGACATAACGCAACCAAAACCGTTCCAGATTTAGAAGCGGTGTTTATAAAAATGACTGGGGAGGGTTTATCATGAGGAGTGTAAAAGCAATTTTTGTAAAACAGGCGAAAGATATGACCAAGAATTTTTCGGTATTAATCATGTTTGTGATTTTTCCACTTGTGGCATTTGGCATGACGCATTTTGTGGCGCGGGGTAATGATGATATTGCTGATACAATGTTTACAACTATGATGGCAGGTATTTTTGTGGGTATGGCATTAATTCAATCCGCCTGCACCATTATCGCAGAAGATAGAGAAAAGAAAAGTTTGCGATTCCTCGTAATTGCGGGCGTTAAGCCTTTAGCTTATTTGCTGGGCATTGGTGGCGTAATTTTTGTGGCTAGTTTGCTGTCATCACTTGCATTCGGATATATCGGCGGCTTTAACCGAAACGAGTTTGTAGCTTTTATGGTTGTTATGATGTCTGGTGCGGTGGCTTCTATAATCCTTGGCGCGACCATCGGCATTTATGCAAAAAACCAACAAGCCGCAACAGGTTTAAGTATGCCCATAGCTGTAATTCTAGGCTTTAGCCCAATGATAGCGCAGTTCAACGAACGCATAGAAATTCTAGCGCGCTTCGTCTACACCCAGCAAATTAATGTTGTTGTAAACGATTTTTCCGCAGGGCTTACCCAACCTCTTGTTGTAATTTGGCTCAACATTGCCGTGCTTGCTGTTTTATTTATAGCCGCATATGCAAAAAAAGGTTTGCGGAGTTAGCGCGTATTCCCGCTAAGCAAACCAAATGGAACATACAAATTACAGAACTATCGACCCTTGCCAAAAAACCAATCGGCAAGGGTTTTGTATTTTTAGCGAGAAAAAACAACTCGCACAAACGCCCTCAAGACGAATGTTTCGTATTAATTTCGCATTAATAAAGATAAGAAAAAAATTATCGAACATATTGATTCTCGTGGTTTGCCTAATGCCATAAGTTTGGTATAATGTGCTGTATTTTGAAAAAAGAAGGATTGAATTATTATGATGGGGAAAACTCATAAATCTATTGGTGTTGCGGTTGGCGCGGCATTTGCGTTGCACGGATTGCGACATGGCGACGCAGCATTTACCTTGGCATTAGTTTCTGCACCAATGGCGGCAATGCTTCCTGATATTGACCATGGAGGTTCGCGGCTGGGCAGAATGCGAAAGCGGGCATTTAACATTACGGTAGTTGTTTTGGGTGTGGTTTTGATTTTAGCGGCTTGGTTGTATGGGCAGTACATAACACACGACTTTACTACAGTATTGATTTTGGGGCTTGTGGTGGTTGTTCCAACGGTGGCAATCTTCTATATAGCCCAAACCAAATGGGCAAGAAAGATGCTGAAATTTATCACGAAGCACCGCGGGATTATGCATACTTTGTTGATTCCCTGCGTTGGGTTATTGGGCGTGGGGTTTATAGAAGACAGGTATTTTTTGATTTTGTTGTACGGTTTTATTTTTGGATATTTGTCTCACATTTTGGCGGATTGCTTCACCGTAAACGGATGTCCAATTTTGTTTCCGTTTACTCGCAAAAGCATTCGTTTTTCTAAAATCACTACCCGAAATCAAAGTGCTATGGAAAAAACCGTTTCTACTATTATGATTGCTATTATTCTTTGCATACCCGCGTTGCCCGTGTTTTGGCAAGTTAGCCAAATCGCATTTGCGCCAGCTAACAGAGTTGTCGAGGATTTCGACGGTTGGACAACTGACAGAATCGTTTTGAACCAAACAGATGCCAATGAGTTGATAATCACTTTCCACTATGTAAACAATCCAATTTGGGCGGAAAGTTCGTTCGTAGTCCTTAATGCTTGGATTGAAGATAATAACGGGCTTCGCATCAAAACCCTATATTCGCCAAGCGGAATGACAGACTTTAATCGCGTCCCAACAGGAACGCTACACTACACATGGAATTTAACCAACATGTACGGGTATTTAGTTCCCATGGGGGAATACACATTTTTTATAGAAGGAGGGCTGTATTGCGGCAGTCAAATTAACTATTCACATAGCTTTACACTGTAAGCGCGCTTGACCAAATTAATCGACAAAGGAGCTGTTCATAATGAGAAAAATGTTAGCAGTTGGCGCAGTACTTGCTCTTGTTTTTGGCTTTACGGCTTGCGGCGAAAGTGAAGCCCATGAAGTAGCAGATAATGGAACTCAACCATATGACGCAAGCGATATTTATATAGAAGAAACTACACCCGAAACAGAACCCCCGCCGTATTTTCAGCAAGCAACACCAGAAAACACATATGAAAACCTTGAAAGCGAGCAATCCACAGCGGGCATAATCGAAGGTGATGTGTACTATAACGGCATTGCAATAAGCCGAATTTTTTCGGAGTCCTTTTTTGAGATTCTTGGCGAACCTTGGGGTAGTAGAGATGAAAGCTTCTTCTTTTATGATAACTTTCAAATTTGGGGCTGGGTCGAGGGCGAAAACTTTGGAATAGCGGGTGAAATAAACGCATGGCCGCCTAACTTGCACCTATTTGAAATAAACGGGTTTACACTTGACATGAATCGAACAGAACTGATTGTCGCGTTCGGAAATCCATTGGAATACTATGAAAATCAACGTTTCAACATATACGATGTCCACGACATGACTTATCATATATCAAACCCTGTAAGCGATTATGGGTTAATCTTTCGATTTTTTGATGATATGATTGCGGTTGACAGTATTACAATATGGCCGTTCGCGTTTGCTATGCCATTAGATTATTTCACGCCAATTGAATTGTCTGAGTATGGGCATGTTGCCGCACAGGAATTTTTAAGTATGTATACCACCCTGTTTTTGAATTTAACAGAAGTGTTTACCTATTTGGGAAATTTGCTTGGAACCAATTTGAATAACATGAATGAAATTGATGCATATATACGTGAAAATTATCGGCTAGACCCAATCAGCAACTGGATTGAGCGTGAACATCTTCCCCAAGCATTGCTGAACGAACCATCTTTTGACACGCTTTTAGAAACCTTCGCGTGGGATTTTATTTTATTCGATATTTACGGCATGGACGCTCCGTTAATTGGCATACACTTTCCGCAGATGTTTGCGAATGGTCAAACACCCTTCAGAATTTATAAATACGCGAACGGCTACTCATTCGCAGGGTGGATTGACTTCCATCAAAATAACGCGAGTTTTTTTCATGATACCGAAGGTCGTCTGCTAACACTTACGGGTTGCCAGTGGTACGCTCCACAGTTGACATATATCTCATTCGCAAATGGGCGAATTGTGGACGAAATCCCAAACCCACAGTCATGGAGCGAGTGGGATTGGGATTTCGAAGTATATTTGACACCTAACCTACCACGCGCAAGTTTAACGCCTGTTCCAATCTTGGACGATTTAGCTGATGCAATAAGGCATAATTCACAACCAATTGCGCAAGCGCGACTAGAAGCATCACGACAATAAGGAGAGCGACCATGGACATAAGAAAATCCACAATGGCAGACCTGCCAAAACTATCAGAAATTTACGAAAATGCCAGAGCATTTATGCGCCAAACAGGCAACCCCAACCAGTGGGGTGACAATCACCCCCCACAAAGCGCAATCGAAGCAGACATACACAATGGCGACAGTTATGTATGCGTAAATGGAGATGAAATTTTGGCAGCATTCTTTTTCAGCACCGAAGCAGATTCCACATACACAGTAATTGACGGCAACTGGCTAAACGATAAGCCATACGGCGTAATCCACAGAATCGCCCGCGCCGAAAATGCGAAGGGTGCAGGCGCGTTTTGTATAAACTGGTGCTTTCAGCAAATTCCAAACCTGCGAATAGACACCCATCAAGACAATACCGTAATGCTTAACCTCTTAGAAAAATTAGGTTTTGTACGTTGCGGCATTATATGGCTTGAAAATGGTGAAGAGCGAATCGCATTGCAAAAAGTGATATAGGGCGTGTTGCTAAGAACGGCGTAAAAGCGTTTGCTGTTTTGGCTCGTTGTTGGCAAATGTTTTCAATATTCGTGTGGATAACATTGTAATTCTATGTTACACTGTGGTTGAAACGTGTTTTGCGCGTCATTCACCGAATGCGAACGGTTTGGCTTTTACACGTTTTAAATACAAATATGGGGGTATTGTGATGAATATTCAAGGACAATCAATCACGCTTACTTATGCATCTTTTATGCCTGCGACAGGCGCAAGCGCGTCAACACCGCTTGCCGCGCCTGCAACGCCAGCAATCCCGACTGGGGGGCAAATGGACTTGTTAGATATTTCGCCCACGGCGCAATCAATGTACAACAGGCATCTTGACGCGACGGAAGCGACAAGCGGCGCGTGCAGCACATGTGCAACTCGTGCTTATGTATGCAGCAGCGGCTCAGTATCTCGACCTTCTGCTGGTAATGCGGCGGCATATGTTACGGCACATGAACGCGCACATTTGGCTGACCACAGAGCAGATGCACAAGCCGAGGGCAACCGTGTTCTTACGCAAAACATTGCGATATTTTCCGACACATGCGCAGAATGCGGTGTTATTTATGTTTCGGGCGGTGAAGCGAGCAGCCTAATTGCTTCAGAAGAAGTAGCAGGAGCCGACCACGCCATGCTAGAATTAATGAGCGGTGGTTGTGGGGCTGATGGCAGTTGTTGCGGCTGTGGGTGTTGTGGTTCTCTTTCTTGAGCGACACAGCCGCTCTTCGCCGATGACCTGCATCGCCAAGCTAACGCATACGTCACGAAGCCATGAACCGTTTCCTAAGCAATAAAAATAAGCCTCTGCACGGCAACCAAACCGTGAGAGGCTTTTATTTTTGACTAGGAAACTGTTCATGGCTTCGTGACGTATCGTGGCCTGCCGATACATGTAATCGGTGAAAGATGGCTGGGTCGCTTTATTTAGGAACACGCCCTTAATTTTCAGAAATTTTCAGAAATTTTCAGGAATAACGCGCAAACTGTCGCAATTCCCCCGTAAATTAATAGCACGACACCAGGGGTTGCAATAAAATGGTTAAGCAGAAACCCAAGTACATAATTACTTATGATAATTCCCAACCACGCTACCATGTAATCTAAGGAAACGACCTTTCCCAACAAATGTTCGGGCGTTTTTTCGCCTATATACGAAGAGGAGATAACAGCAAGTGTAGCTATTGAAAGCATGATTAAAAAGAATGAGGCGGTTATTATCAACAATGTGAGTATTGAATTAGTACTCCACATAGTACCTACGCCTGCAAAAATTAATGCGATACAACTTATTAGCAAAAGGAAACGTGCATTTGTGATATTCGCTTTTTTCCCCAACAAATTGGGAAGCACAGCACCCGCCGATGCTCCAAGCATGACAATACCTTGCACCAAACCCACGATACCTTCTCTCATTTCTAAATAAGTTGAAACTAACACAGAAATCACAACATAATTGATTGGAAGCAAAAAAAATCCTATAACCAAACTCATCAAAAATATTTTCCCGACTATGGTGTTTTCTTTTACGGCAAAGCGAATACCATCTCTAATGTCGCCCACAATGCTATTTAACAAACGCTGGGATATGTCCTGCTTTGCATACGGAATTTTCACCATAAGTTTAATAACGGTAGCCATAATGCAAAATGCGACACTCACAAATAAGGCTGGGGCTAATCCCAATCTCGCAAGGATAAAACCACCCAGTATAGGTGCGCCAACCTCGGAGAACATGGAAAACAACCAGTTGATAGAATTTGCTTTAATCAAGTCATCAGCAGCAACCAAAGAAGGTATGCTTGCGTCGGTTGATGGTGTAATCATGCTTTCTAAAGTTGAAAGCAATAACATAAATATGATTGTTGCTGGCACAAGAGCCAAAACATTTGAAAGTCCCATGTAAGCAATAATTATAATTGCAGTCGAAAAATTCATTAGTGCCAGCAGCTTCTTTTTGCTGAATCTGTCGGCTGATACTCCGCCAATAGGCAAAAGAATAATAAACGGTATTGCAGAAATAGCTAATATAGTTCCGATTAATACGGGGCTGCCAGTCGCATTCAAAACATATAGTGGTATAATAAACCGCAAAAGCCCCCTCCCTATTGATGACAACTCCAACCCTGTCATAAATAAAATAAAATCTTTGTTCCATAGCTTTTTAGTTAATTCCATTTTGTAATATCCCTTCTGGTTTTATATCGATTTCGTTTGAAATTGGGATTCGTCTGTCATCAATTCTGCGTAGAAGCGTTCGCAAAATTGACTCGTCCTCAACCCATTTCAAATCGAAATGCCTATATAATTCTTGCCGCTATCATATTACACCAAACACGACATCAGCATGTCATGTTGATGTCGTGGCAAAAATTACAATTTAGGGCGTGTTCCCACTACGGAAATGACACGATTTTTGCGGCAATTTTGTGCCAATCAAGGAGGGTTTCGCGCCGCGTCCTAGAAGGACGCAAGCGAAATCCCAACGCAGAGTGGCGCAAAATTGACCAAAAAGCGTGTCGTTTCTGTAGTGGGAACACGCCCTAAAATCTAAAAAGCCTCTGCACGGCAACCAAAACCGTGAGAGGCTTATTTTTATAGGATAGGTAATTGTTCATGGCTTCGAGGCGTATGGGTGGCTGCCAATGCATCTCATCGGTGAAAGGCGGCTGTGCCGCTTTTTTATATGCTAGGAAACTGCTATAAAATGGGAATAGGTGTCACTTGTAAGTATGTACACAAAAAAGCCCTCGGATATTCAACAGCAAGAGAACAGCAAGAGAAAAAC
>Ga0123355_10020985_pt1 | contig 10445 bp, 6 predicted proteins | sample TergutEmb28metaG_3_FD_89872 | JGI IMG/M metagenome (GOLD analysis project Ga0123355, IMG submission 89872) | Embiratermes neotenicus P1 segment gut microbial communities from Petit-Saut dam, French Guiana - Emb289 P1 | ecosystem: Host-associated > Arthropoda: Insects > Digestive system > Gut ... | reverse complement strand
TCCATCCTCAGGAGCTTGCGACTTATTTGTTAAGTTATTTCATGGGTTGTATTGCTCTGGTTCGATGTGTGTTGGTGTTACGTTGTGGTTTGGCTGGGGTGGTGTGGTATCCGTATGCAGGCTAAAGCCCAGCCAAACCACAACGTAACACCAACACACATCGAACCAGAGCAATACAACCCATGAAATAACTTAACAAATAAGTCGCAAGCTCCTGAGGATGGATGTATTAATATACGAAACATGTTGAGCATTAAATAATGAAATAATAAAGCAAGTGACATCAAGTTGGTCTCACTTTATTCAACTATCAAGATGATACACGGTCCAATAAACATAAGATTGCCAGTATGTTGTTAACATTTGTCACTATGTTTTAAGATTCTGAAGATGTGTGCGGAAAACATTCAGCAGTATGCGGGATGGAATTTTTCGTTCTTCCGTACTTAAAAGCATGCTGTATGCTTTACGTTTTTGGTCCGTACAGCGTGTATTTAATGTTTTACGTAACGATGCTATCAGTTACTGAGGTTAGTAGAGATTATGGTAGATGAATGTTGTCTGAGTATGTATCACTGGTATAATGACACTGGCGGGGCGTAGACTTCTCGGAGGGAAATCTTTCCCGTTGCCTCACGTAATCCACGTTGACTTTTCTTAAATCGAACCCGTGCCTCTGCAGGGACAAGCTGGCGACTGATAGCCTGAATTGTTACACGACCCTGTAGAGTGTAACGAAGAATTCCATGTCCATAAACGACAATGTGCGTTTCTTCTTTTCTCTCTCTGTCCCTCTTTCCACTGGGAAGCTGAACCTTGCTGGCACGTAAAGGTCACCGATACGTAGTGTAAGCGTGTTTGTATTGCGGTCGCACCGTACGTTTGGAGTTCAGAACGCAGTGCTGTACTTACAGTATGCACCTGTAAAGAATAACTGTATCGAGCACACTCCTGTACCTACTAGACTGCTTATACTGGTACATTAAAACGTACTGTGCCGTAACTGTATATAATACCGTTTCCTGAAGATGAACCCTCGGGTTCGAAACGTGGAAAGACATAAAAAATAAAATATTAATTTAGGAAATGTGCATTTCGTTGGTTTGTATTGTATAATTATATTACAATGCACGTTGCAAACACACGAAACAACTGTATACTTTTTGTAACGTATGAAAAGTTCTTCCTTTGAATTTGCAACGGCCGTTAAATTAGTTAGCCTTTTCAGAGTAAGTAGAATAGCATGTCCCGAAATTTTATATTCAACAGGAATTTGAAGTTGGTGTGCTGTGAGAACAAGTTTGCAAATCCTGCCAATATATATTAGTCAGTGGGGGGGGGGGAATCCACACGTAGAAGGTGTGCTGTGTCGTGGTTTTGGAAGGTACTGTACATTACGTTTACACAGCAGTGTTTGTTCCGCTACATTTGAAACTAAGGGTCAATTTGCACGTTGTCTGCGCTGCTTAGGATCCCAAGATCTGACCACCATCACGGTGAAGACAGAATTCACTACAGAAGCATGTCACTGACACCACTTTCATCTGGGCCATCTAGAGGATTCGTAGGATTCATGACCTGCAACACGTCTTCCATTTGCGACTTCCGTTTGCATTCGTCTGTGTTATTTGTTACTCATTTGCGAGTGAGTGGGCTCCTTGCGTTTGGGTAACTGGCAGCGGCCTCATTGAGCACCCCCTGTTGGTATTCCTGAATTTCGGTACTGATTTCTAATTTTCGGCCACGTTTCCGATGGATGTGAACTAAACGATCACGTGACAGAGGAAGCACATCAACAAAGCAGAATGTTGTTGAAAGTACCAGACATTCCAAGCGATGATTGACACTGGTTTCTTGTAGTCAGAACTTTTTCATTTTATTGTATATGCTTATTTAACGGTGCTGTCAGTCGCTGAGGTTATGTAGCGTATTGTAAGAATAATTTTTGTAACGTGGGGTCGGACATGGTACGAGGGTCGGTCAGGAAACAGCGTGACGTATAATTTCATAACTTGACAACATACAATTATTGTGATTATGTCAGATGATTTTGCCTTCGAGCGATTATCATGTGTCCAGCGTCTAGAGTAAAATCTTGATGGCAAGAAATTTAAAGATGATGGCGAGTTGGAAACGGTGGAAGGCGATGGCTGACAAGGCAAAACACGGACTTGCGGCACGACGGCATTAATACGGGACATGGAACTTTTGCTCGTCTCACGGCATGATAAATGCGTCTCTTGTGAAGGGGGCTATGTGGAAAAGTGGCACGATAGTGTGGAACGTGGCAGGTTTTTACCTGTGAAAACGCTGAAGTATTCAGGTTAGTGTTTATCATTCGTTCACCGCGGGGAAGCCCCATAGAGGGGTCAGTAAACCTCGACGCTCCGGAAACCGTTTATTAATGTGGAAATACCGCGTCTAGCTTAGCTGTTCATGTGCGTGCTTGCATGGCGGCCTCATTCCCGCAGCACTAAAACTCTCTCCTGTTCCAACTCTTACACTTGGGTTATTCCGTGGCTTAGTCTGCGATGGTCAGAAACGCCCTACATAGGACACAATAAAAACTGGATCGCCGGAAAGCCATTGTTTGAAGGGATGGAGAAAGACGTGGTTTCATTAACCGGCCACATATTTCGAAACTTCGTCCTGTGAAATGCACCTTCTAGGCACTGCTTTAACAGACAGTTTTATAGTACGTCGGCTGGATCACGAAGTTAAGTGGACATGGGTTTTACTGTTCAGATGTTGTAGATAGCTCGGTCAGCAAAGTGGCCTGGAGACCAGATTTCGATTACCGACAAGGGTAGGCAGTTTTGTCATCTTAATCATGCTCAGGTGGTGGTCTGGGGTCTCCGGATTCGTATACAGTGCGTTCTAGGAACTCTTTCCTTCCCTGGTGAATAAAACGACACTCGCCACCTTCTACTCCCCCACTGCCAAATGGCACGGAGCTTAAATTTCAGTGCCCCATATGTCTTAATTGCATGGTGGTTAGGCACGGGAACGTCGCTGTGTGTACAGCTTGTATTAAAATACATGACTATGTGGAGCAGAGTTCTTTCTAAGAAACTGATATTTGTTCAGCTGGTACAAAATTTTCCCATAAGTGTGGGTCTTCACAAAAGTCCACCATTGGATCCTATTCTGAGCCGGACCTACCCTGTCCACAACCTGATGTATTTATGTAAGATTTATTTTAATATTATTCCCCAGTCTTTGCAATCAGTCTTTCAAGTGGTTTCTGCCCTTCAGGTTTTCTGACTAAAAATTTGTATGTACAAATATTTTTCTTCTGCCCATGCATGCAACACATGCTTTCCTTCCTCCTTGTTTCGATAGACATGTTCTTTCCATAGGTCATGAGACGAAGGTTTACAGGCACTTCTGTTGACTAAGATCATAGGATTCACTGTATCTGCTGGACAGAAGAGGACACACACACACACACACAATGTGTTGGATAATGATAGTCTTTGATGTTCATTGCAGGATGGTAAAAGTGGTAGAACTGCACTGCACTATGCAGTGGAATATGGAATCCACAGAGTCATTAAATTTCTCCTTGAAGAATACCCAATTGGTGCTAGTGGGTTGCAGCTAGAGATGCCAACCTATGCTGGATACACAGCATATCAACTGGCAACATGCATTGATTCAGCCCTTGCAAGGGAGCTAGCAGATAAGGGTGCCCACCCCATGGGCCTGCCTGATGACGAGGAATCAGATGCAGACAGTGATGAAGAGGTGAGAACTTGAATTGGTGCAAATGTGTGTGTTGAGTTCAAATTTGAAAAGTGTGAGAGGTTTCAGAGAACATGGCAGCTGTGACATTCTGTATTTTTGTTTGGTACCACCAGTGGTGTTCAGGCTGGACAGTAGGTTCATTGTTCAAGAAATGTAAATGTGGTGTAAGCTACTTGTAATTGTTTTTGTTATGACAGTGTGTTGCAATAAACACGAATATTAGTGTGGATTTAATAAGCATTTTCATCTCCTATGTCAAACATCACTGATAGTGTAACCAACAAATTACACAAGATATTAATAACTTTATTCTTGGTCTATATTGCTATCTCCCAGGCCACTACTTCAGCTATATTAAAACATATCTTCATATAAGAATAATACTGTTGTCACATTTCTTTGTGGGTCTAAATCTTATTTGAATTCTTTAATATATGATTTTACATAAAGAGTCTTGTTAACATGTAGTGGGGTGTAGGATGACACACAGCTGTCTCTTCCATATTAATTAAAAAAAACTGTACATTATACTCCAACAAATCCATTTTTGTGCATTATATCGGTGTTTCATCTTTGTACATATATCCATTCCCTAAGTTCAGTATATAGTACACTAAAGGTATTTAAGGAAAAGCCAGGCCTGGACAGGCCCGTAGGACTCCAGATGGTTGAGGCTCCCAGAATTTCCAGAAAATCGGCACCTGAAGGTGGTAAGGTTTTCAGTTCTACCCACCAGTTGCTTTTACCCCCCAGAAATATCCCCAGTACTCATTTCTGCTGAGGTTGAGTCAACCCCAGAGCCATAGTGGGGCCAGAAGGATTAAGTCAATGAAAGATCCCAGTGACCCCATAAGGAACCAAACCTGTGACTTGCTGGCTTGTAGAACAGTGCCTCAACTCAATGTGCTAGAGCATCCATATATTATGTGTTCAACCAGTGTGTTACTATCTCTTTTTGCAGTGATGCAGGTGACCTGAAGATGTTATATGTCACAGTTGTGGTTCTTTTTCTGGTTGCATTACCCTGTTGTTAGTGGCATGCATCTTTTTTTTTTTAATGAAGTGTGTGCAGATGCACTGTATACCTGCCTCTATTGGTCTGGTCGTGGTTGTGCATCCACCTGAAGTTTATTACATGCTTAGGAAATGAAAGAAGTTTTAGACCCACAAAGAAATTGACACATGGTACTATTTTTAGTTTAAGACATATTTCAATATTTAAGGGTTGTTTGACCGTGCATCCTCATCGTGAGAAAATAATATGAAATGCCAACTTGATGCAACAAAGTAATTTATTGATGTACATCAATAAATTACTCTGTTGCATCAAGTTGGCATTTCATATTATTTTCTCGTTTTGGTATACTTTACACAAATGTAAAGAGTTGATTATCTCAGTGTGTTATTCAGAGTAGTCTCCCTGAACATGGTCATACAGGCTAAAACATATAGGATCCAAAAAATAAAGTGTGGTTGTGATAAATAACTTGTGTGCTTTGTTTGTCAAATTATCAGTTATTTTTGGATGTTGTCACCCGTCTTGAATTTTTTCCCATGTCTAAAATCAACTGGCCTCCTTGCTGGCATAAATCATAAGCTGATCAGGGATGTTTTCCTTCTTTACATGTAATGATACAAATGCATTTTACCAAATGTTCTGTTTGAGAAAACTCAAGTTCTTGGACAGTGTCCCAATTGATGGTCATGTTTATGAAAGCAGTGTAATTTAAGTGTACCCGATAGCTATTGAAAGAACTGTGAACATTTTGGAGAGTGTAAAGATATGTGCTTTCACAGCACTGGGGATTTCATTTAATTAAATGAAATTATCGTACATATTTTCTTTGTTGTCGACTTGTTTATTGAATAACCCTTAGGTTTAAATGCATAAGTAAATAAAAACTACCAAATTCATAATACCGATTTCGGAAACAAATCCTGACGTGTGTTTTTTTTTCCACTGACAGATGTACGGGATTTCATCTGACAATTATTTTAGCAGTCACAGAATCAACGGGGAGCCAATCAACATCAGTGCTTAAAAAAACACAATCACCACATCAAAATGAAAGAGACAGCAACAGAAATAAATGATCGTTTGTGCAAGTACTTAATTTGTAACTGTTTCAACGCGTATGAAAGTAACAGAAAGTGTTCTGTCTGTCGGATAGGTAGGGCAGAGAAAACAGCCTTTGATTCTGATGTCATTGATAATACTGTGACCTCCAGCAGCCTGAGCCACTACTTCCCATTCCTTCATTACTCCTACTACTTCATTTTATTCCAAGGTTGTAGAAAGGAGTGGGGAAACTTGTTGGAGCAGGACAGAGGCACAGACGTGATGTTTAAAATACACAAGGTAAGCAGGACTACCACAAAAGTACTGTATGGACTTCATGTACAGGTTTCTGGATTGATTCCAGTGAGCTAGTTCCTACATCTTATGGTATTTGAAGCTTCTAATATGTTATTCTTTCTTTGAAAGACTGGTATAATGCATTGTTAAGTGGTTGCTTCATTTCATAGTTTTAAAAGTTTGTGTTCCATTCTATGGTCTGCTAAAAGCAGTTCTTCCCCCCCCCCCCACCACTGCTGTTGAGTGTGGGTGGTGTGTCACAAGGACCCACTGTTTTTATGTTGGTCAGTATATTCTGTCAGCACCCAACCTTTTACATACCTATTTTTCTGTAGGCTTTCAGAAACACTATGTGACTCCATGCCATGAATGCTGTAGTATTCAGAATAAACAAATTGTAGTTTATAACTTCTGTGAAGTGTGCATTATACTTCCCATCATCGCACTGATTATTTCTTTGTATGTAAATCAATATTTTACATGTTTCCTGCTGGAGTATTGCACTTGAAATGACTCCACTTTTGGAGACTGGTGCAAACTAATATATTTACTCCCTGTACTGGATAGCCTTGGATTTGATTGCAAGTTTTGAATTTTCAGATGCCTTTTCAGTGGATGGGAATTGAGCCAGGTATGTCACAGGATAGTGGGTAGCAGAATGGTGGAATTAGTAACATGCAAGTTCATGTGGCTGGACTGGGAACCACAGCATAGGTTGTGTGGGGTAGTGATCGCTGTCTGGCTAGTGATTAATCAGAGAAGGGAAGATGTAACAGGGGACTGTGATTGAACTGATGGTTCATTTACACATGTTGCTTGGAAGGGGGCATTACAAGTGCTGTTGGAAGATCTGATGGGGAACATATCGTGTTTCTCTGTAACTAACAGTTCGGTTGTGAAAGTGATTGTGAATTCTTGCTTTTCATTATTCCGATGCCACATTGTCTTAATGAGCTGATGCCATAAGGCTGCATAAAAAGGCTGCTTGACAGTGATGACTGTAACTCACAGGAAGGTGATAGGTGAGGGGAGGACACTGAGTCTGGGCCAGTAAGAACATTTAAGGGAGAAAGTCCGAGAATGTGAGAGAATCTGCCACGCTGGCAGGAAATTGGGAAGTGAAGAAATGGCCAATTTAAGGCTGTTGAATAGTGGTAATTCTGAAGGCACATAGAACTGTGGGAAAACAGTCCTTTTGGAGGGCTGGGCTGTCTTGTGAGGAAGTTGCTCCTTGTCATTGGAGAGAAAATTGGTGTTTTCCTTCAGAGGGTGGATGAAATACTTCCAGAACCTGCTCAGGGAGAAGCCATCTTCCCTTCTCACGTTGATATGGAGCTCACTGTCCTCCTGATACATTGCTGACCACCAAAGGGACATCTTGTGGTTACGCAGAACATGTAACGTGAATGTATCCAACCATAATTACCTCAGATCTTGTATTCCACCTTGTGTTGAAGTTATTGCAAATTGAAGATTCACACTATGTGATATCCCTGAAGACCTGAATATTCATCCACCTTGCTGTGAGAATGTCATATCTTCATTTATTTCATAGTCTAATTCCAATTGGGACAAAATAAAGTATGATTTTGCCAAGTTTCAGGACTTTGAAAACTAGAAAGGAAGCATGGTGGGGTGTTCCAAACTAGGTTTGAACAGGCTGAAAAGTTGCAAATGTTGATAATTGAACCCAGTAATAGCTTTGTCATATAGGGTGTTCCAGTTCTGACAGCAGGGAGATTCAGTCAAGTCTTGAAGAGGCAGACAACCTTATTACGATGAATGGGGATCTTAAGAAAATGATGTTTATATATTCCTGTTCAGTTGAGGCTAGTCAATAAGAGTTAGACTTCAAAGCCAAAGTCACATGTGGAATTAAGGAGTGCAGAAAAGAGAAACAGAGAGCTTAGTGAAATCACATTTTTAAATGACATCTGCAAGTGGTTACAGTTGTTATCCAGTAGTACTAATTATCAGACTCGGTGTTTTGTATGTGTTTACATAAATGATGCATTTGTTTGGGTTATGTACGGAAAAAAGAAAAAGTGGAAAACCCTTAGACATTACTTTATTATGTACAAAGGTATCACACGTTTTGGTTTGCTTCTTTAATATTGGATGTGTGTAACTGCATTGAATCAGCTGACTTTACAAAATGTGAGCTGTTTTTCTTTGCAGTGAATATGTTCTCTGGTATGATCTGTACAATTGTCTGTTTTTCTCAGAAAATGTTCAGCATGGGTTACCAGGTTCATGCATGGAGCCACATTCTCACTACCCTTATTACATAAAAAGAAAACCCAACTTTTGCAGGTCCGAATTCTAATGTTGTACAGAAGATTATAGAACAGTATGTTAATTGCCACAGCAGATTTATCTAAGCAAATTAGCATGGCAATAAGGCTCTGGACTTGTACAGTACCAGTATTTGGGGGTGCCTAGCTCCTGTCTTGGTCAGGACACTTCGTGGCCCAACTGACTTTCATTTTTGGTTGTTCTCATTTCTTCCATGCTAATTACAGGATAGTACACTGATTAGACCATGACCAATTCCTTCCACGTCCTTCCCAGTTCATCATTCACCAGTTGTCCGGCAATGTGACATAAGTGATGGTCCATACCATAACTTTGCACTTATAACCCAACTTTCCAAATTGATGATGATTCTTCGTTATATTCTTCATTTATTTCTGTATGCGCTGTATTTATTACATGTTGCAGTTTGACCAGAGAGACAGCTTACAGATAGGAACTACCTTGAGAGTATGACCATGAGTTATGCTGTATGTACAATGCTCTCATGTCTGAAACCATTTGTAACTGAAAGATATATATGTACCTGTACTAATTAATAAGTAGGACGTATGATGCATAAAGTTTTCCTAATGAATAATGTAAACACATGTGTTCTCACCCCCCAAACTGATCATTTAAATCCATATTTGTTATTTATTACAATTCTGATTAAATATGCTGCTGTTTAATGTGCCTTTGAAAGTTATGTTGTTCTACATGGAATGTTGTGCCAGGGTCAGATCACCAAGACTGCTACAGGTGAGAGTTAAACAGTGTTCTCAGGAACCTTAGTCAAGTTCGATCACTGCCTTTATAGTTCATTTGTTGAATTTGGCAAATCAGGAAATTTACACATTATTTATGCATCTTTGTAGATAAATATAAATTTATCTGTGTCAACGCATGGCAAGAGGACATTGTTTAAGTTGCTGTGTTACTAATATTCATGTATTTAGCTGTTGAGGTAAATGTGAGTCAGGTGCGAATCTGGTATAGTTTTATCACCAGTCTTGTTTAACAATTTGTTTTTATGTTTGATTTGTAAATATATAATATGTAACATTATTTTAGTAACAAAGAAACTAGCATTGAATAAAATGCTGTCAAAATGAATGTGTGTCTCTATGGTGACCATTGCCAGGGCGCGGCAAGCGGGGCCGAGTGGGGCAGCCGCCGCTTCCCGCGCTCTTTGTCATTACTACGGTAAAAGTAAAGCAGTCCCGTTACAGGCCTGGAGTGGCCCAGAGGGTTCCAGGAAGTTAAGGTTCCCATATTACATGACAACGGCACAGGATTGTGGTAAGGTTGTCAACCCTGCGCACCGGCCGCCTTTACCCCCAGGAAATGTTCCTGGTGCTCATTTCTGTTAGACGCTGAGTCGACCCCAGGGCCATAGTGCTATCGGAAGGATTATGTCAATGAAAAATTCCAATGACATCATCTGGAATCGAACCAGCGACCTTAACCACTGTGCCACCGCAGTCGCCCTCTTGGTCATTACTATATATAATTATTTCTTGCACAATCACCTTATGCGCCCAAGAAGGAAAGATGTTACCAAATGGAACATAAACAACAGTGGAAGTGTACGCGTGGCGATTATGTTACGCACGAATGTGAACACCAATTCAAATGTTACGTCCTTTTTCAGCACTCCAAGAAAGTGCTTATCACCTCGTTTGGTACGGTTATTTTATGATTCGTTGTTCATAATTGCGGTATAATTAAGTACAGTAAAGTAAAGGTCGACGATCCCAGTGGCCGCGCGTTCAAAGGCGGCTGTTCGTGTGCTGGGATTGCGGGTGCGAATCCCGACGGCATTGATGTCTCTCGAGTCTCAGCGCGGGGTGGCCACGCGTCCAGGTGAGTCGTACCGAATGTGTGGTGTGTCCGAGTGTAATCGTGAAGCCTCGACAATAAGGAGACTTTGTCCCACTGGTGGCTGTCGCGCAGTTGGGGGGGGGGGGGGGGGGGGTGTGGGCCTTGGGGGGGGGGGGAAAGAAAGGGGGGGGGGGGGGCTGGGACATTTTGAGACCATAATGGACAC
>Ga0123355_10020984_pt1 | contig 10445 bp, 9 predicted proteins | sample TergutEmb28metaG_3_FD_89872 | JGI IMG/M metagenome (GOLD analysis project Ga0123355, IMG submission 89872) | Embiratermes neotenicus P1 segment gut microbial communities from Petit-Saut dam, French Guiana - Emb289 P1 | ecosystem: Host-associated > Arthropoda: Insects > Digestive system > Gut ... | reverse complement strand
TTTTTTTTTTTTTATATTATAAATTTTTTTTTGTGGTAAAAGTATTTTTTTTTTTTTTTGGGGTGTGTTGTGGGGTGGGGGGGGGGGGGGGGGTGCGCATGTATGTGTGTGTGCGTGTATGTGTGTATGTGTGTGTGTGTTGTGTGTATGTGTGTGTGTGCATGTGCGTGCGTGTATGTGTGCGTGTGTATATATGTGTGTGTATGTGTGTGCGTGTATGTATATATGTGTGTGTGTATGTATGTATGTATGTACGCATGCATGCATGCATGCATGTATGTATGTATGTATGTATGTATGTATGTATGTATGTATGTATGTATGTATGTATGTATGTACGTGTGTGTATGTGTGTATGTACGTGTGTATGCGTGTGCGTGCGCGTTGCGCGCGCGTATGTGTGTATGCGCACGCGTGTATGTGCATGTGTGTATGTGTGTGCGTGCGTGTGCGAGCGTGTGTGCGCATGTTTGTGTGCGCGCGTACGTGTATGTGCGTGAGTGTGCATGTGTGTGTGTGTTTTTTTAAATAAGTTTATACACAACATGCTCCATTACAGTGTAATACTACATGTTCTAGTTTTTACTTTACTACATAATGTCTTGTCTATTGCAGTTTGGAGAAATCTATAGATTTAACAAATTCTGTGAAGACTTTTAAAAATTTGTTTACAAGTTCATTGTTTGAGGGGGGCAAAATCCCTCCTCTGATCGTTATGTATTTTATCGTGGCGCTTCTATGGGGATCCAGTAATCTGCATACATAAATTAGGTGTCCAACGGACTGTTCTTCCTCATTGCAGGGGCACATCGGGTCGTCTATTAGTTTAAATCTGTTTAAATATGCTTTTGTCTTCCCATGACCGCTGACAATAGCAGTGAACTCAGGTGTTATTGGGATCCGTAATCTGAGCCTCTGCTGTACGTTTGGAAAAAAAAAGATCTGCAGATCAATCCTTTTACTGCCCTTCCCCATTGTGTTTGCTATTTCTTGAGCCCTTCTTCCTTTACACAAGAAGCAACTGCAGATATTGGTATCCTGTCATATACATAGTTTTTGTCCTCCTCGTCCTGGGCTGCTTCCTTGGCTAGTGTGTCCGCTACCTCGTTGCCTTCAACTACAGCGTGTGCTTTCACCCATCCGATGTGAATAGTCCAGTTTTGCTGCGTGAGATTTCGTGCCATATTTCGAATTTCTTCTATTAGTACGCTGTGTATTGTATTATTTTTCAGTGAGGCCAGTATCACTTTACAATATATGGCCACAGTTCTATTCGTTTGGTCTGGGAGAGAGAGTAATTGTTCCAGGGCCTTCAGAATTGTGATCTGTTCTGCTTGGTTGTTTGAGCAGTGTTTTTTCAGTCTATATTTGCATTTCCTCACCAGTCTTTTATCTGTATATATAGCCACTCCCGCCCCGACCTTGTCTCCAATTTTACTTCCGTCAGTGAAAATTTCTGTGGGGTAGGTTATCAGGTCTGTTATTTCCTTTATGTCTGCTCGCAAAGAAGGATGAGGCCACTCCATTGCAGGCAAAGGCTTATCCCATTCATAGTCCTCCTTTCATGTGCTGTGTTTTCTCTTGTAGAGGCAAGTCTTCCCCTCAATTTCTATTCCTATAGGCTGCACTCCAGCCAGCAAACAGGACGCTTCGTATGATAAGGTTCTATACGCCTTTGCTATTTTGATGTTAATCAGTCTTTGGGAGCTCTGCATTTTCCGAAGGGGTCTTTGTTTGTTTATGGCTTCTTCCCACACTGGAGCTCCATATGTCATCAGAGGGACTAAGGCCCCTTCGTAAATAGTTTTGAGGGATTTGTTTCCTAGACCTCAGTTTAGTATGTGTGTATGTGTGTGTGTGTCTGTCTGTGCACATGTGTGGCTGTGTGTATATTGTGTGCACTGTGCACATGTGAACACATGCATGTTTGCATACTGCATACACCATATACATACATGTATAGTTAACCATATCCTCAATTCCACCTCACTCAGAATTTGACTTGCATCTGATCTTCAGGAACCTAACAATTGTGTCACTAGTGTGTGCATGTATTATCTTTCTCCTTGAATCTCATTTGTTTCACAATGAATAAACGATGTGAAGAAATATCCTTCAGAGTGTGAGCGTAAGGGTCGTAAGGCATGCTTGTTGATAGCATATACTTTAGATTTCTTGGACTTTATCACATATGATTGTTGGTTTTCCTTTCAATTAAGTCAAGTGAATTGTGTTGCAGGACAGTATCCCTGTCACTAAGGCCCAACAACAATCTTCTGGCACCCAACTTCAGAGTTTACAAACACATAGATGGCAACCAGGTGGAGAACCTGTTGCTCCCTGCCAACAGTTGTCACTATTTGCAGAATAAGGAGGGAATTGTGGCTGCCCTCAGTGATTGCCACCACCCCAACTCTCTGGTCAGTATTATTTTAGCATGAAAACACACAAGGGCTAAGCTCATTAGTCTAATAGCAGCGTTCTAATTGTTTGGTATTGGAGGTTACACACAGACAGAATAAAGGGATAAGTACTGTATGGCATATCCAGTATTTAGAGCAGACTACCATATTTTTGGTCTTTTAATTTCAATGCTGTCACTCTTACAGGATGACTACCATAATTTTTGCAAAAACCTATTTTATATTTGTGTTGTGTTATGTTACATTCATACATCGATGTTCTATATGCTCATAAAGTAAATTATTAAAGGAAAATAAATACATTTTAAACTAAACTACACTGAATAAATTTTAATTCAGATCCAATTATAATTGCACTTCTGAACTTACAAGACAAATTAAGCCACAAAAATTAAGATTTCCCTTGCAGCATAGGGTACATTTCCTTGTATAGCATTCAGAAACATGATTGTTTGTGATTCACACATAATTTCTGGCCTTCAGAGTGTTCAAAACCTTTGTGGAATTATTACCACTGTTTTTCTGCAGCATGGTTTTGTGCTCTTGGACAACTCCACCTTAGAGATACGACCAGTTTTGAGTGAGGCATTTGTCAGTGCAGATAATGGTGCACCACACATAGTGAGGAGGGTACCAGGTCTCCATGCTGGTGCAGGTAATGTTTATGCAATAAAATTTGCACATCATAAAAGCAGATAACATTTCGTTCTGATATGGTAGAATGTTACAGTGACAACACAGCATCCTTTTCTCTCTCACTTCTGTAGGCCTTTTTATTGTTCCTTTTCATCACATTCTTTTGTTCACAAAAGTATATGTGTCTCTATTTAATGACACTATCATCTGATTATATGATTCACATTGAATAGGATAGAAAATAATAATGAATCATCAAATATGGATGAGTGAGTTCTCTTGGTCTGTTTAAAGTTATCATTCCAACAGCTATCTAGTGACACTGAGGAAATCTCTGAATCCTCAAATGCAACAATTAATCGCAGATCAACATTGAAAACATCAGAAACATGAATCAGAACAGCTGGACCAAATTTGAATTCAAAACTATGAAACCTCTAACCCTTCAATGGAGCTGATGTAAAATTAAAACATTCAAATGCATCATTTTTGATAGACGGTCACAGCTGATATTTAAGCTACCTAATGGAAGTGAGGCTGGAATGGAACTTACAACTCTGTAGGTGTGTTTGAGTGAAATGATGAAACGTGGTGAAGAATTTGTAATGAAATGCCTAGAGGTGAACTCTTCATATTTGGTTTCTGTTCCATTTAGAGTGTTCTGAAAATCTAGCTATTTCCTCTAAGCTTGGCCTTTGTTTTTTATTGTTACTTACCTCATACAATGTGTTATTTGCATACAGCGCTTAAATAAATACTGTATATCTGTGTGTCATAGGTTTTGTTCAACAAAAATTACCTCGTGTCATCTACATTTAAAGTTATTAGGTGAATTTCATTTGGTCTCCTGTTTTAATCCAATTTAACATTTTCTTTGTATGATCCACATATCCAATGTTACTGTATAAAAACCAGTTACATTATAGAATTTACATTTTATTAATTTTCATATTGCTAATTTGAAAATCTGTTTAATACAAACTGTTTTTATTAAAATATTTGAATATTTTTGTTTACCTAGTGTCTGCAGATGTGGCCTGTGTTGACCTCTCTGGCCTATGCCCACCTAGGCAAGGGCATACTATTCATTTAAGGTGGAAATTGCCAATATATTTTGCAGAAAATGATATTTATTATAGTCACACATTTAATTTAAAAGTACCAACATTTGCCATTCAGTTTTGTAATGTGACTGAACACTTAACCCCATTGTTTTCAAGAGTAATACTGTGGTCATAGTGATTTACATGATTCTTCAGACTGGAAAAACATTTTGCAGTATAAGAAATTAACATCATGCAGATGATGGGAATTCAAGATGGCTAATTGAGAAAAGCATGGTTTAGATATCAGGAGCATTTTGTGAACAGAGTTTGAACCTACATTGAGAAATTTCTGCAAGTTTAATCTTCTTACAGAATACGTGTCTTTATGAACAGGTCTGTCTTTTATGTAACAAAAGATGTGGGAAATAATTTAATGATTTAGAGCTTTTTTAAAGGAGTTACTAATGCTTAGCAGGTCAAGGAATTGTCTGCCCTTCATTTGTTACCATAGCAACAGAAGACTGCCAGGGAAGTGTATTACATGCCATATCAATCTAGGTCACATCTGAACACAAGATTCGACAAGGGATGATGAAAATTCTGTTACAGTTCTATCTATCTGCTGTAAATCCTGATGCAGCATTAAAGAAATAATCAAATTTCTTGAAATGTTATTCATTCAGAAACAATTTTCAAATATAGATAGAATTCTATAGGGTTTGGACAGTGTTATATCCCATGTGGAATCATGTTATATTTGAACTTCATCAATCAACCCTTTTTCAAAATAAAAATTAAAATACAACTTTTCAGGAACTGGACTGGTTCTTCCTTTCAACACATATAAGGGGAGTACCTACTCGGTTGGGACCAACAGGAAAAGTTATTTTATAGAAGTTTGTGGTTTCATTTTTATTTTAAACATGGAATAATAGACAAAATCCAAATAGTGTGTGATCCTGTCTGAAATATTTTGTTTCCCACTGTCCCGAATTCTTCTAGCCATAAAAATAAATAATACTGTATGCATATATTTGATATGTTTTGTTGACAGCACCTGAACTGTGGCTGCCAGACTCCCTTGATGACTTGGAAATGACGGAGGTGAGGCTTGTAATGGTGTCAGCCATTGAAAAAGAACTCATAAGTGACATAGAGCTGGTTCAGTAGGAGTATATTGCAACCTACTGGTCAGCAGCATAGGCTATAGGAAAGCAAACAGTAACCTAACTTTAGAAGCAGAGATTGTACAACTGTAATGTGAGATAGGAAAATATTTGAAGGTAATTGATCCTTCTGGTGCATATTTTTGTTTGTAAGCCATGAAAACTGTGTGCATGGCTTGCTGTACAGTAGGTGATGCTGTAATGTGCAGAGTGAGGAATGTTTAGCTGATGATATGCAGTATAAAATATTTGTAGCAAAATATTTTGAGAAGTATTTACGATGGAATATTTGTGGTGTGGAATGTAACCATGTAAACATGTAACAACAATCCAAGTGTACTTATATGCTGCCATTCCAGGCCGCAGTTCAGGACCAATCATCCCGTGCAACTAAAAATCCAACAATAGAGGTGGCTCTCTTCTTTGATGCGGCTGGGTACCAACTGTTTTCACCATATTTCAGTGGTGATGATGTGAAACTACGTGACATGTTATTGGCCTACATGAATGGGGTATGGTGTGTGAAGAACACGAAAAGAATTTCTTTGTCTGTAGTATAGTTTACTTTATAATTATATTCATAGGTAAAACGATAAAATCATTGTCACCAAAAAATATATGAGGTATTAGAAACTGAAATAAACTGAAATGCCTACTTTATGCACCTAGGTAATTTTATTTATGTATTCTTAGCTTGACATGTTTCGGGTACATACGCCCATCATCAGGAGCATTAGATGTTGAGTTGTAGCATATGGTTTTCTGCACCGAGTTTTTGGATGGGTGGTGGTCTTGAGAGCCGCTGCATAGGTCGTCTTTATGGTGCAGATGGTGCCGTGTGACTCACACAGCACCATCCGCACCTTAAAGACGACCTATGCAGGGGCTCTCAAGACCACCACTCATCCAAAAACTCGGTGCAGAAAACCATATGCTACAACTCAACATCTAATGCTCCTGATGATGGGCGTATGCACCCGAAACATGTCAAGCTAAGAATACATCAATAAAATTACCTAGTGGCATGAAGTTGGCATTTCACTTTATTTCATGAGGAAGATGCATGGTCAAACAACACTCAAGTATTAGAAACTGTTCAGAATATGTGGTTTCCCTGGGTCACATGTGTTTTTAACCAGAAACTGTAATGTCAATGAGTGACTGTACTCAATCATTCATTATGCATTGATGTCACATTCACCTTCTGTCATTCAAAAGTAAAACTTCATGAGAAGGGGGAAAATTGCATCAGAATAAAGTATAAACATAGCAGTTTATATTTCAAGGGAAACAAAAACATGTCTTGCTTGGTATATATATAAATACCATATATCATGATTATGAGAGATCTGAGGTTTTCACAGTGTTGTTTATTGAGGTTCAAATCTTGTGCTATGTGATACTGTGTTGTTTGACAGATATGTACTAAAGCACATGGTGTAACATAACAGAAGTCTAAATTCTTACAATTATTATAAGTTCATGCTATTAAAATAAGAATACCATGTGAAGAGGTTAATTTTGATTTTTTGGTGGGAATAGGTTTAGTTCAAATAAACAAATTAGAAGACCTTGAATTTCAGTACAAAGTGTTGATATTTCTTACACTGTAATTAGGTGATGTATCAAAATTCTTATCCTACATACAGATATGATAATTTAAGTTTCTGGTATTCATTGCTATTATACATCATTTGATTGAAAAGGAAAAGTACTCCTGTGAAGTAAAAGGGAAGTACATCTTGATTGTAGTTGAATCAAAAAGTGTGCCTACTAAGACAAAGAAAGTTATCTTTAAGTGTATTCTTCTTGACAAGAAACCATTAAAACCTTGCAGACTTGCAACAAATGCTCTACCCATCTAAGGCCTTTCAGAAGTATAAATTTTAACCACTGCAATATGGATTGATTGACATTTGTTTATGGTTCAAGTGGCTTCCATAACAGTGCGGATCATAAAGCACTAGTGGAGTCATATGGATAATGTCTTCTGAGCACAGTTCTTCATGTATTGATTGAGAAAATATGTGAGATTCAAAACAGTATGTACACGGCACTGAATGGATGCATGTCATTAGTTCTTAATTTTAAATATATTTTTTTATAATGTAAATTGCATAGATAACAGATTTTTACAGGTCCAGGCATTGTACCATCATCCCAGTCTTGGCCAGTCAATTGACTTGACTTTGGTACGACTGGACCTAATGTCCCATCAGCCCAGGGACCTTCCCCACCATGATGGAGAGCGGGAAAAGCTATTGGATTCTTTCTGTGACTACAGTGCTCACAATAATCCTGCTGTGGACTCAAATCCAGACCACTGGGACATGGGGCTCTATGTGTCTGGGTGAGTCATATTGTCCCTGCTCAAACAGAACTATACAGCTCCCACACAATCTAAGAAAACTATTTTGGTGTGTTGCAGGCTAGACTTCTTTGCATACGAGAATGGACAGAGGAGTGGGGTAACAATGGGTGAGTAGTATAGAGTAGAACAGAATTTATTTACATTCCATAGATCCTTTTTAGTACAAGGATATGGAACAAGTCATAAAGTGAATATAAGGCAGTATAATACAATACAATATGAAACATGCTATTTGTATGGCTGTAAAATATCACATAATACAACACAGATCAAAATACAGCAAGGTATTTTTTGGGTTAGTAAATGTATAATAATGTGCACACCTTTAGTTGAAAATGTACATAATGCAAAATAGTAGAGTAAGAGTTAATCCTTCAATGCTGGTTTCAATATCTCACATCGTATTATCATGATACATATTTACAATTTTTATTATAATATTCATTTAATAAATAAAGGGAGTTCGTATATAAGAAATGTTTTAAAGCACTTTTAAATGTCCTCGAATTATTGGAAATTTTTTAATGTTGAAAGGAAGACTATTAAAAATCTTAATACATGAACAGTACCCTTTTGACAAATACCTAAATTTTCCAAAGTTAGATGAAGTTTAGAACTATGACTGGTATTTATATTACAAATTTCTGAAATTATCAAAAACTGATCTGTGTCATTAACTACAAATATAAGTAGGGAAAGTATGTACTGTGACATAAGCGGCAAAAGTTTTATTCTTTTAAGTACTTGCAGTTGTAAGCATCACTGTATGTGCACTGTACGCAGCTGAGCTCATGATAACTTGCAGGTCTTGCCACAGTGGGAGGTGTCTGTCAGGACAAGTATGCATGTGTGATTGCAGAACTGGGCACAACCAATGTGTTTGGAAAGCCTTATCCATCTGCAGGGTTCACATCTGTGTACATTCTCGCACATGAGATAGGGCACAAGTGAGTAAAGTTATCTGTCATGATACATAACCTAATAATGTGACATTAACAATATAACAATATAACAATAAGTTCAAAATCTTGTATCTATCAGAAGTCATTTCCTTAAATTGACATCATATTGATCTTTTGAGAAGTGATGCCATAAAATCTTGTAGAAGTGTTTATTGTTCATAGCAGATTCACAATGAACTGAGATTAGTGCATGACCAGCCTGTGCCACTAATAACCTGAATTACAGTAGGTAATACACACAGTGGTTCTGTAAAATGGTCTTATGCATTTTGGGTTGACCTTATTTGAAAGAATCTGTTCCATCTAACTGTGTGCTTGCAAAAGTCTCACTTTATAGGGTGATGTGGAACCATCATTTTTTCAGTTTGGGGATGCATCATGATGGCAGCCATAATGGCTGTCCCAAGGATGGCTACATAATGTCCCCATCACGAGGCACCAATGGTGAGACAGTGTGGTCCACTTGCAGTGCTAATGTGATTAGGAAATTGAGGTTCGTCATAATGTTTACCCTTTTATTTATAAAAGTCTATTTTTAAGTTTCTAGCATAAGTTGAAGTTTCTCCTATATAACTCACAATTATATCACACCTAGAACTAATCATTTGCAAGCAAGTGGAAATGATCCATTGAACAAAGTTACCTACAACATACTGGAGAGGAGAAGAGTCAAAATGAATTTCCGCAAGGAAATGATTTGGTCCAGGCACATGAGACATTGAACTCCAAACATGTACAGTCAAACTCACCTGTTACTGTGACCGTGAGTTTGCACCACTGTTGGTTATTATCTGCTGCTGTCACTTTATTTATCATTCTGTATCATGGGTGGGTGTAAAGAGAGCTGTTTATTTTGCAGTTAATTTTCCAGTGACTGAGAGTGATCTCCTTTGAGACCTATCATGCCTGGTAGTCCAATAGCAACCAAATACTTCCACTGACATGCACTAGCAGGCTAGAGCCCACATGCCATTGTGTTTCTGTATTTGGTCCATCTGTCCTGTAACATTTTACACTTTATGGCATTTATAAAGGGCTGTCTGAGGAGTCTGTTCCCTATGGCGGACTATACTCTGAACATACCGAAACGATCAAGTTGAATATTCACTACTACAAGTCATAAAAATAGTAGTACTGGTGGGGTAAGAAACATATGTACTGAAGGTAAAATGATGTGACAAGAAAACAGAACTAAAAGTAAGCAAGCTGTCATATAATGGTGTTTCATTGCTTCAGCTGGGCCACTTGTTTGAATGATGCTCCTACTAAGACTCGACCAGATTTGGACCACAGCGCCCGGTTTCGGGATGAGCCTGGGCAGAGCTGGGGTGCAAAGAGGCAGTGTGAGGTCCTACTGCGTGACAAAGATGCTACTTTGCTGAACCCAGACAAACTGCAGGTAAATGTAGTTGTGTCATTGCTCTCTTCCTGTACCTGACTTTTAACAACATTTTTATATGCTTTTCTGCAATTTTCCTACATGAATAAATCTGATTCTCTTTTTGTATGATTTCTTGTAGTTTCTTTGTGAATGATAATCATGCCAGTATCAGGTAATGTTGATGTCAGCTGTCACAAATGTCATGTCCACATTAATGTACAACATACATTGTACAGGAAGTGTTTGTCATCATTATATCTCATTGCCTGCTGATATTTCAAATAATCTTCCATTCTTTGTCTGACTTTTGTATGACATTATTCTGTCAAGCAGTTTAGTACAGTGATAATGCGCCTAAATTGAATTAAACAATTCCCACCTGATGTTCCTCAGTCTCTTTAAGCAAAAGCCTGGACATTTTTTTATATCCTATATTATTTTAATTTGTCACAGTTCAATA
>Ga0123355_10020983_pt1 | contig 10446 bp, 7 predicted proteins | sample TergutEmb28metaG_3_FD_89872 | JGI IMG/M metagenome (GOLD analysis project Ga0123355, IMG submission 89872) | Embiratermes neotenicus P1 segment gut microbial communities from Petit-Saut dam, French Guiana - Emb289 P1 | ecosystem: Host-associated > Arthropoda: Insects > Digestive system > Gut ... | reverse complement strand
CTCCTTTCCTTGCTTTTTTTTTTTTTTTTTTTTTTTTTTTTTTTTGCACCCCGTCTGTCCCTGCCTTAGAAGTATTATGTCATATTTTCCAACAGCCATCAAATATCAATCTACTAAACCGTAAACCATGGTCGTGTACCTTGTATCCGGGCTCTACCATTTGCAAAGCCCTTTGTGAAGCAACTACCATTGCCAAACAATTCATCATCTCGAATCTGACACGCAAAATCCTACAACACTGCTTTAACGATCCCTTCCTCGTGCTACGGTATTCGGATTACAGAGGCAGATGCAAAGACTTTAATTCTGAGCAGTATCTAGTTTAATTACTTAGAAAATATTGTTCCATGTTTCCAATGCCGGACTTAGCAAACGTGGGGCCCAAATGCGATCCTTGCAGCGGGGTCCTAAAAGTTATTGTGCAGAGACATGTGTATACACAACATGTTTTTTTTTTGTTTAAATTAATCATTTGTTTTTTATTCTCATTATGAAATACGTCCGACACATTTGTGTGCTACAACACTATGTAATTTTTAAAAATTACTTACGGCGAATCCTTCATGAGTGCGGGGCCCCCGTAAGCACGAGGTCCGACTGCGTCAAGTACAAGTACAATCCGCCTAAGGCCGGCCCGGCCTATATCTGCGTGTACAAATTCGTTCACCAGGAAGGCATACTTCTGGCCCACGCGTATTATATCCAGTTGTATCGCAGTCGATTAGGGTGCTATACAATAGGACCAATGTATCTATAACATGCCGCTGGGGATGGAAGGCTATCCGCATTTTCGCAGCTCTGGAATTCACTTCCCTACCCTTCTTCATCAGATCGCCTTCTTCGACACACTTTTTCCTACCCATTGCAAAAATATTATATACGCCGTCTTCAGACAATCAATAGGGAAGAGTGGGGGGGGGGGTGTCTTAGCAGAGGAGAAACATTTTCCACAATCAGCGGCGGAAGTTTAATCGCCACTTGTAGTTCACGTGTGTGCCGAGTTTATAATTCAGTGCGGAGCGCTGTATATCCCGTTCCAATTTATCAGTATAATCCAGATTCACGTTTCGCTACATGCATTTTATATTACTCATATTTTTAAAACGTGGCATTTGAGTTTCTTACAGCTGTGAGTGTCAAGATATCGTCTTCCGCAAAAGAACGTCGTGCAGTTTGGAAGTGGTTGCCATTGTTGCAGAGGAACGTGCTGTTCCAACTGCAAATTCGCGGTCTTTAGTTCTTACCAATATCGTTGGTCAATTTAAGGCCGTCTTGCATTGCGACAGGCAGCAGAACAATAACCAATATTCCGGTTTGCGACGAGCCGAGGTCCACGCGTTTTTAGGCGTGTTTGCAAAATTTCCAAAAGCGACTATTAGCTTCTTCAAATCTGTCCGTACGTGCGTCCGCGTGGAACAACTCGACTCCCATTGGACAGATTTGCATGAAATTTTATGTTGGAGTATTTTTCGATATTATTTCGATTACGTTCAATTTTCATTAAAATAGAACAAGAATAACGGGTACTTTACACGAAGACCAATAAACATTTATGATCATATCTAGCGCAGTTCTTCTTGGAATGAGAAATATTTAAGACAAAATTGTAGAGAAAATGAAAGCACACATTTTATGCTCAATTACTTTTTTTCCGAAAAGTGTGCCTTTTATGAGGCAGTATGGAAGAATATCGTTGACTGGGACAGGCCACACATGAAAATACGGCGCATGTGCATTGCATGCTAGATTACTAAAGGCTACAAACACACACTCAGAATAAGTAATGCTAATTGCTTTTCTACTGCGAAAATGGTGGCACGAACGCGCCTCAATATTACACTATACGTACATTGCCTATCTTACTTGAATATGTTGACGTTAATACTAAGTTTTTACCCAATGTACTTAAATAAGTCACTGGAAAGATTTAATTAAATTTATTGCGTGCAATGCAAGGGTTTTTCTCACAATATTTAAATTAGGTGCTGGAAGTAATTTCATGTCAAAGACAGTCATTATACCTAACAAAAGCAATGTTCATTGCACATCGTTATCCTGGGGACACTGGAGACATTATACCTTAAATGCTTTTTTTCAAATCGTCTTCAGTGCGAGGGTTATTATTAGTGTGCAATTTACCCCTTACCATCCCCACGAAAATCTCACGATTTTAGATCTGGCCAATGTGGAGACCACAATACCCTGCGTACTATTCTGTAGCCAGAAATACAACGCACAGAATTGTTTCTCTGTTAACCGTCGCATTCTCTTGTTTAAAAATGGCATCCTTTCTCGCGTAAAGTGTGTAATGTACGTTCTCACGAAAAAAAAAATAGTCCCAGTTATCCTAGCTGCACTCGTAGCACACCACACACCAGTCTTAATGTCATGTCACGGCAATTCGTTGGTTTAACACAGCACTTCCAGCAAGCAAATATCTGTTATTCTGATAGCGTATACACTCATACGAAACCTAACCACGTTGCCGAAACAAAACAAATGTGGGAGTTGTTCCTTTCTTCTCAATTTAAGACGACACTTGTTGTTGAATCTGTAGGTCGCACGTATTCACTACAGCAGCACACGATTGTGCAGTTAACTGAAGACTGATTTAACGACTAGCGACAGGTTAAAACCATTTGCGACGAATCGGATGTAGGCGGCGAGGTGAGTCAGCCAGGTTCCTTGCGACAAGTTTGCCAACAGGAAGTGAAGAGCGATATCGGCTAGAGAAACTAACGACCGAGTAGAAAAATGACGAAAACTGGAGTAGCAGCCAGCAGGTCCCCCACAAACGTTAATTCTCTACGCAGTGTCATGGCCCCATATCCGCAACCTTCTTTTGGTAAACGAAGTAAAGAAGACAAAATGTAAAAGAAGGCGTTCTATTCCTTGCAATAGTTTCTCAAGTACCACTTTCAAAGTCCAGACGTTACCGATTAATGCATTCAGGACGAACTTCAAATAATTCTGAAACGCACACCGTACAAGCCCGAATATAAGGCGAGATTTTTTCTCGGAAATGGCTGCACACTTAATTAGGGTTACCTTATAAGAGGGACCTTATAGCATTTTCCAGAATGTTTATGATTACCGTCAGAAAAATTTGTGTTCAAGTAATATATCGAGTTATGTTCGTACTACGCATACCGCGAATGATATATATTATTTTTAGTTTTATATCTGGTTCCCTGAAAATTTACTATTTTTATTACCTTTTCTAAATTTGCTCAGTCTGTTCTCTAAACACCCCAGTAAAAAAGAGAGGGAGTCACCTTTTATTGGGAGCCGTCTTATATTCGGGTTTGTACGGTATTTGCTCAATATTAACGCGTTTTGTTTCACAAGTCTGTAAATAATTAAACAATTGAAAGCACGTACTTGCATCCGTTATTCAAATATACGACTTAATTGTAATTACGCTCTTCTTAACCCATACTGAGATATAACTGTTCCGATTTTGGCACATTAAATTTCTGTGGAGGTCTTCTCTAATTTCTAGTGAAGTGGCAAAAATGGACAAGGAAGCAAGATAAGCAAGGAGTCTGAGCCAGGAATTGTCTTGCAGCAGAAGCAGTAAGATGTTCACTGCACAGCATCTGGACGAGCTGACTAAAAATCGTTTAACGATGTAGCACCCGGATGTAAACATGATAAAAGGGCTGGCCCAAACATCAAGCTCACCCCGGCCGGGATACGGGTATAGTTCAGCAAATTTCGGTATTAGTTGCTCAAGAAAATGCCTGATCCAACCTATCATACAACATCGACCCAGACATTTTTGCCTTCATCTCCTAATTTGAGGATGTACAAAAAGGAAGCTATGGATTCTCAAGCACGTGGATGTTATTAATATTGTATTGGTTACTAACCAACTAAAGATGTTCTTATTAACGCCTTTCGATTACACATAAATAATATGAAAACACCGACTTTGGTACATCGTAGTAGGTTGGATGGAGAAGAGGTGGGCTTAAACTGTTACATTGCACTTAAAGGAGCGCCAGAATTTGGAAAATTATCCATCATATTCAACACCTTTTCTGTCCAAAACTATTATCTTGTGGGCATACTGCATTGCAAAAAAGTATGTGAAAGATAGACGACTTGTGTCATAAAACCATGATACTACCTCTGCATCTGTTCATTTGTTTCAAAGTGGCGTTCTCACTCACCCTGATGCTGCTTGTACCTACTTTCGCCGTAAGATGGTTTATGAAGTTAACGCTTACGAACATCTTATGTTCTTCAGAAATTCGTCATAAAATTTAAACCTAATCACGCTTGTGGGAGAGTTTATGGCATGTGTACACCATACCTTGCTCCTGGATTAGAACAGTTTATCATAATTCCTTGCGAAACAAAAACTATTCTACATTTACTTGTTTCACTCAGGCATGTCCAGAAGTCATTGAACTAACCGTTAGAAGCGAGGATCCGCACGTAGTAACATTTTCTGCACAGCGGGCCTTAGTATCTCTATCTTCTGAAACAGTTTAATGAGTTTTGTAGGTCTATCGCTTTATTGCTTCTCAACGGGTGTTTATTGTGCATGTTCAATGCCATCCGCGATTTTATAGTGACCGATTTAAAGCTAAAACAACGGTATTAAGTTTCCACAATAAAAAGTTAACCTGTTTCATCCAGTTAAGAAGTTTCCTGTATTTAATGGAATCTGAAAGTTCATTACCACATTTACAAGCGCCCGCCACCTGTCGCTATACTGAGCCAGATCAATCCAATCTATGACCCTCCATCCTACTTCCTGAAGATCCAACTTAATATTATCCTCCCACCTATACCTGGTCCTTCCAAGTGGTTTCTTTCCCTCAGGTTAAAGCCTGTATACACTTCTCCTCTCCCCCATTTATGCTACATTTTCCTACCAGTATTTGGTGAGGAGTTCAGAACACTAAGATCTTCATCGTGTAGTTTTCTCCACTCCAATGTTACGTCGTTCCTCTTAGGCCCATATATTCTCCTCGGTACCCTATTCTCAAACACCTTCGGCCTACAATCCTCCCTCAGTGTCAGCGACCAAGTTTCACACCCATTAAAACAAAAGGCAAAACTATATTTCTGTATATCCTAATCTATATATTTTTTGGATAAATATCTTGGAACACAGATTTCTTAATTGGGTTTCACCATTCAGACCTCCAAAACCTTCGCCTGAAGAATGAAAAGGTTCAGGTTGTCCCTGCAATTGTCGCGTAGAGGAAGACGTGGAGAAAGTTCGCAAAATTTTTAATGAAGACTGACTGACAGGTTAGCCTCTTGTCTGGAACACACCAGCAAATTTCTAATCGTGGATCTGAACACGCAGATGCTCTCAAAGCAGTGTGAGCGTCGATTGCTCAACGACGAGCAGAACCGAGGCCCGTATTTTTGCCAAGATCTGCTGGATGAAGTCAAAAGAGACTAAAACTTCCTATCGAGGACCACAACAGGAGACGAAAACTGAATTTACTGTTACTAAGCAGATAATGAACAGCAGCCTTCTCAGTGGAATAATGAAGAACAAGCCTTGACCTTGTTACACATGACTCAAAAAGTCAGATCCGTCAGTGCTTCCAGGGTACCAGAAACGCTTCAACCCGGTGCGTAAGCTTAGAAGGCGATTACATTAAGGGGGGGAAAAAAATAAAGAAAACGTAAGCGTAAATTTCATTATCCAGCAAGTCCTGAAATTCTTTGAGAGGCATTCCTAGAATTTTAGTTATGTATACAATATTGAATTCAGACATGTAAATGGCGGTAAATATTTTCCTTCATATTGCCTTGACACGTGAACGAATTGATTTATTTTTGGTGTGACCTTACTTGGCTGCGGTCTGGAAAGCCATGGAGTTGTGGCTCTATCACCAGCAAAGAAATGAGACTCTTCGTCTCTCCAAAGCATTCGGATTGACTTCGAATCCCACCCAGAGTCCCATTGAATGTGTAACGTGGGCTGTTATGGGAGAAGTGTGGTGCAAAGCGACTGGGGTGTGCAACTGACCACCGCACTCCATCTAGTACCGAGGTTAGGAATAAGTGGAGATGTATTCCGCTATCCCATACGCTCTGTATCACCCGATTATTATCTCATACAAAATTTATACTGACCTACTCGAAACCATCTCAGTACACATGCATGAAAATCGAGCGTTATATGTATTACATGTGAGTTACCACGTGAGAGTTTAATTCACTTCAGAAGTTTAAATCACATCCTTTTAAAGGCCGAAATACACGTTTTAACATAACAAAGACTTCTACCGAGAGAAATCCTTTATATAAAGATAAAACAGGCCTATAACGTGTGCATGTTATGTCTTATGCAGTATTTACAAAACTGGTGCCAATTTATATAAAATATGTATTCTACTAACAATATGAATTGTGTGTCTTCAGAATCGTAGCCAAGTCTCCTGAGAATAAGCTTTCTTGGTTGTTGGGTTGATGAAACCCACCCACAGTACAAACAGACATCAAAAAGCGCCCTTAATTATTAGTCCCGTGCAAGAAGAAATTAATACAGACAAATGTAAACAGCCACTAGGTTTGCCGAATATTTGAAAAAAAAAATTTCGTTTGGCCTTTAGGAGTGGTAATAGAGAACTAATTACGTGCGTTACAGGATGCTTGACGAGTTTTGTACTTTTGTACATTTATGTACAAAAGTACAAAAACCAGGTAGTGTGAGAAGAAACATATTTGTATACGTCATACTGTATGAAGGTACAGACTTCACGAAATCTTCACATGAATGTCAAATGGCAGTGAGATATCTGCAGTATTTTTAATGCCTTATACCGCTGGCTTGTATTTTGTAAGTGGCTCAGTGTGTGTCATTTCCGGTTTGCACTCTTTGCCGATAAGAAGAGTGTTTACATCGGGAGGGGGGCTAGAATCTCACAAGTGCATACCATAAAGTATTTTTTGGACTGACAAATTACGTTGTTTACCTCGTATGTCTTTATGTATCCGTTTTGACTGCCTCTGTTTCGCCTGTAGGCTTACCCTCTTGTCCATCATGGAAGAGGCCACTCATTATTAAGGCGTCATTATTGTGCCAGAGAGATCAGCATTACAGTACATCAAATAACATATCTTGAAAAAGGCGTTTCTTATTGTCTAAATGTCCATTTACGGAGGGCACAGGTGAGTGTTCCCTGACACGCAGTTGTGTCGTTAAGCTTATGGATGCTTAAAGTAATTGCAGTAACATTCAGAACGACTCTTTTTTGTGTATACCCAATTGGGATTTAAACGTCACAACCCACAGCAGAAAGTTCAGAGTGATTAAATCTACTAAATTAATTGATTAAGTAAATTACCAATGGTGGACTCACACATCCTTACATATGTTGGACACTGATGGCTCTTCGCCAGGAGATGATCGGAAGAAACTTCTGACTACTCGATTCTGCGTGTGAAGTTTAAGAAAAAAATAATCTTTCGTGACGTTATTCTTAGACCTATGGAAAAGTTTAACATTACAATCGTGAATGAAAGCGTTATTGTACGTATTTAGAGGGGTTTACAGCGCCGAAAGAAATAGGTTTAAACTAATGTCAGCAGCCTGGGAATTCAACGGTGGCCGTTTTAACCTATCTAAACGTATTAATTCGACATTGGCCTGTACAAACTGAAGAGGACTACATGGAAATTCAATCATGATGGACGGTAAGGCAGTCGAGATTCTGTGTGTCGCTTGATTACGGATTTACAGCTGAATCCTGCATTTATTTAACGTGATTTTCTGTTCTGGTATTATTCAAATATCGTTATTCTCCCATATCGACTGAAATTTACTCCAAGTACTTGTTTCTTATACCGTACATTAGTACGTAATAATTTATTCGCCTGCGTGGAGCACAGTCTTTGAGAAACCAAAAGTTGTTCAGTCACTTAGGAAATACAATTTTATGGAACACGAAAATTTATTATTGTGTTTAGAGTAGACAGCCATTTGGCTCCCACTTAAGCTTCATGGCTCTTGTTAAGACCCTCCCAACATATTTGTTTATAGCCCAATTTACTCCTCCAAATATCTATTTAATTTGTTCTAAAAGTAATCAGTAATATATGTAAATCATGACTTACCTTTTCACGAATTAAACAAATTTCTTTTGTGGCTGTAATGTAATGGTCAGTTAGTCCCTGTTCCCAAACACCACGTTATTACTGCTTCACTCATTCATATGCACGGCACACGAAGCGGGATGTTCGTCATCTACGCACTCCTACCTCTCTCTCCTCGAGGAATCTGTTCCGCTGCCATTTGGATAGAAGGCTTGTTGTACTGTCAGAGCCGCTCTTGACGATAAGGCGAACAGATGAAACTCCTTGCCATGTAGAAAATTTAAACCCTTTTGCCAATCCCGTATTAACTGAACTATCGTGGTCGTCTACTTAGGAAAACTATAAAAACCGTTCAGAAAATTATACATCATAAGTAATAAGAGCAGCTTGCATTAGAGGAGATTCTTGCCTCAGACCTGAAGGCTTGTCTGTCTGGATGAGAGCTGTAAAGTACGCAGCCAGCGGCACGCGGAACAAGTCCGAAAGAAAGTCCAAACAGCCCCGGTCTTTTCTTAAGTTGTTCGCTGAAAACTAGGGACTCTTTGTTCCCAGGGCACAAAAACAACGGGTGTTACATTACTGGCAAACTGCTCGTATTAAAATCTAAAGACGTGGTGAAAGCAAGTGTTTGTGATTTCAGATGTACAGTACACTTTATATTTCGAAACTTCATATACAGTAATTTAATCCTTCTAGGAAATGGCGCCGTGTAAATTGGTACATGGTTACCGAAGTTCGGAGGAGTTGATTGCCTGCATATTCTTGTTTGAAAGCCTGAATGTCCGTCAAGACAACTGTATGAACCTCAGATCTTGCGGTATGAAAAGAATACTGGCAACTTTACGCCAGTGAAGTAGGCCTACACGTAATTTCGCAAATTAGGTGATTCCTATTAGAAGTAAGGGACGGGATAGCGTGATCGGTATAAGCGAATTTAAACGGGTAACACAACCATTTATCTATTACTTTCAAAGGATTATATTTCCCCACAAGTCGTCATCAGGTTGAACACAAGAATAAAATTATATATAGGTATATATGTACACAGTTTGTGTGGATTTCAAAATTTCACAGTTAATACTGTTATGTGGGTGTAGATAATATAGAAAGAATAGCCTTGGGAATATAATTTGTATAACTGTGAATCTTATGCTTATTGGACCGTGCATCATTGTAATATTTGAAGAATAAAAGACCAACTTGATGTCGCCAGCTATTTTATTTCACTTCTTATGTGCTCAACATGTTTCGGACACTAATATATCCATCACCAGGAGCTTGCGACTTTGCTGTTGAATTACCAACACAACAACCGATATGGTAATTCAACAGCAAAGTCGCAAGCTCCTGATGATGGGTATATTAATGTCTGAAACATGTTGAGCACATAAGAAGTGAAATAAAATAGCTAGTGACATCAAGTTGGTCTTTTATTCTTCAACAGTTGTATAACTGTGTTTATAATTTTAAAAATACTGCATCAAGAGTATATGAATATAATAAATAGATAAATACTATTTGAAAATGTTAAAAGGTAAGTTCAGTAGAAGTGCAGATAATTCTTTAGAGGACGGCCGGTATAAGATTATAGTGGTCTTGTGTATTTCAAGGTGTAATTTTCTCAGGTTAGGGCGTTTAAGTGGTACATTCTTGTTTGGAAATGTTAGGACACTTCCGACGGGGTGGTAGATTCGGGATCTGAACCCCGGTGCAAACATGAAATTATATCATCCCAATACCGACCCTGAGACCCACCCACCCTCCTGTACAATGATCCATGGTGTTTTTACCGGAAATAAAGCGGCCGGAACATAGCGTTGACCACTCAGCCCATAGAGCGCTAAGGTTAAGAATGAGTGGATCTATACCTTTACTATTCCTCTGTGTCTGAAATCGTGTGTTACGGAGATGCTTGTATCTTTACAAGTAGCTGTACTTCACCGATAACGTGTTTCATTTTCGTATTATTATTATTATTATTATTATTATTATTATTATTATATCCATTGTTGTAAGGATCATAACACGTTACGATATTGTCTTTCCTTTCTTTCTTTCGTTACACACACACACACACACATATATATATATATATATATATACAGGGTCCGCCAAAAAGATGTATACACACTTTAACGAAAGAAAACTCTATGTTGTATGTAAGTACTAACTTTAATTATACATCACAAGTTGAATACACGCTACAATAGAGCACAATACAAGTTTTCTGTACCTGTACAGTTAATGGAGGTGCTCAAAGTGGTTGCCGTTAGCGGCTAGACACCTATTAAAAGATTTTTCTTTCGTTAAAGTTTGTATACATTTTTTGTTGGACCCTGTATATATATATATATATATATATATATATATAATATT
>Ga0123355_10020982_pt1 | contig 10446 bp, 5 predicted proteins | sample TergutEmb28metaG_3_FD_89872 | JGI IMG/M metagenome (GOLD analysis project Ga0123355, IMG submission 89872) | Embiratermes neotenicus P1 segment gut microbial communities from Petit-Saut dam, French Guiana - Emb289 P1 | ecosystem: Host-associated > Arthropoda: Insects > Digestive system > Gut ... | reverse complement strand
GTCCACGTACCGGTTACTCGCACGCCATCTATCATCCTGTAGTCTACACTTGTCGTCATTCCGTCTTCTCGTGGTACGTTCGCTGCACCAACTTGACGCGTTATACTTCCCGGCAAGGCTGTTGATGCATTTGTCGGTGCAGGACCATATAATACATAGCTTACGGTAAAGCTAGCATCAGGGATGAACCTCCAATAACCTGTAAACTCTATATTAGATACTACATCTCTATCGGACAATGTGAATGTGTATGTCCGATTATCATCTGGACCTGTGCCTGTGACTGTCAGACCTGAAGGAGGCGTCCAACCTTGGAATTCCCATCTGCCGGTCTGTGTCACACCGCCTACTGTGCGTGTAGGCACTTCTGATGTCAAAATAGAAGCTACAGTCACATCTGCGTTGTGCAAATGTGTTGCTTGTCCCGGAACCGCCGGTGTAAATGTCCCTGGAACTCCATCACCTGCCGTTACAGTATATGTTACGTTAAAGCGTTGAATGTTCTGCACTGTTACTGTCGGACCGGCCGGTAAAGCTGTATTTATTGTAAACTGTGAAGATACAACTGTGCCTAATGTTGAATTGAATCCTGCCGAATCCGGGATAGAATGATTTGCTGTCGGGGGACTGTCTATATCTTGAACGAAGCGGAATACACCGTTACTAAGTGCACCTGTTACTACAATACCCGCGGGATTGGTTATGTATACTCTGCCCGGCTCATCTGTCCATGTATTCCCTGCTCCCTGAACTTGCAGTTGGAACACACCGCCTCCGAGAGGCAGACCGGAAACTTGATCCACCAGTCTGATTTCTGCTCTGTCAGATGGGGTCAAATCTCCGCCACCTTCCATGGGACCCTGACTGCCCGTAGCGGTTGTACTCTGGTCAACACCATTACGTGTTACTGTCATCGTGTTGCTTCTAGGGGTTGCCACAGTTACATATGGAAAGCTCTCTACAATATCTACAACTATATTAACTATACGACCGTTAACTACGTTGGCATTACCATGCAGAGCAGTGTAATAATCAACCAAGGCACTCCGATAAGACTCAGGAAGTACACCTTGATAAATACTTTCAGCTGCTGCTGCCGCTGCAAAGCCAGAATAGATAGAACTCATCGTCAAGTCCCCGCCCTCGCTACGAGCCGGACCGCCTGCTGCCGCGGACGCACCTAAAGTTCCAAAATATGCCATAAATGTCTCTGTTCCCAAACAAATGTGACTTGCGAAATCACCACAGAGCGGACCGCAACATGGAGCATAATCTTTCCACACACCCCACGTCATAGCTCCCTCAGTTGAAATAATGCGAGCACGAAATGCTGCGCGACTCTCACCGGAGTTAGGGGATATTCGATTCATATGCTCGTCAATATCCAAAAACAGAGCAGTTGTTGTTGCCGCAAATCCCCAGTTGGAATCTTCGGCTAGGCTGCGCGGATGTGAAATCCTTGTACGGAAGCCTGCTGAGTCAAAAGTACCGTACAGAGTGTCTTCCACAAAAATATTTGTATTGGTAAATTGTTGATACCCTATACGGAATCCTCCCGGTCTACCACTTCCCTGAGCACCGGGGATGGTAGGACTCCAAAATCGTCCGGCCAGCATAACATCTCCGCGGTTTACATTCAGTTGCCATCTAATCGTATTGGCTGTTGGTGCCATGGCGACTTTGGCTTGCTGACTAACGCTGGTAAGAAGTTCATGTTGTTGAAAAGTAGCTTGTCTCGTCTCGTTTGCAAATGTTATGTCGTGTGTTCCGCCCAGTCTCACTGCATTTCTTATTACATAGCCGGTACGGAAGCCGCCGGTAAGACCGCTACTCCCTGCTGCAGCTGCCGCAAACCTTACCTCAATATGATGGCTGTTAATGCGCCATTGTCCGACAGTTACATTATTAATATCTGTAAAATCTTGCCAACTGGTGTTTCCAAAGCCAAAGTGACCCTGAGGATAAGGAACAGGTCGCTCGAACCTGAAAGTATCTCCGGCTACTATTGTCTGTGCACCTTCCAAGGATAAATTAAATTGGAAGCTGAAAGCAAAGAATGTGTTATATACTGCAACTATATCGAATATAGAATCGCCGGCCGCATTGACTAAATCCCACCCCGTCACCGTAACATACGGCGTGAGGTCGGCAGACATCGGTACTATACCTATATAACCTTCATCGTCATACTCGTCTGTGTAAGCTTCATCAGATACGTGCATATCATCTGAAGCACTTTCGTCTGCGGGTGCTCCACTGTCTTGATATGTATCTTCCACAGGCGGTGTCACATACTCCGATGCTGTTGTCTCTGCATACGGAGGTTCACCCTGTGTGACTTGTGATGTTTCCACACCTCCCTCGACAGTGTATGCTTCATCGTACGGACTTTCCACCGCAATCGCGTAGGAAAACAAACTGACAATCATACTTATCATCAAAAGCAGACTAATCAATCTCTTCTTGTTTTTTGTACCCATTAGTAATTTCTCCCTTCACATGGTTGCTCATATAGTTTATCCATATGTATAAATTTTTGATTGTATATAATCGCACACTTTTTCACATTAAATGAATCATGGGTAAATTAACATTATTTTTTGCAAAGACTATATAAAACGTGGCGAAATGTACTTTTTTGGTGATTAAGGGCTGATTGCAGAAGTTTTTATCGTACCCGCCACTTAACGCCTTTGGCGTTTGAAGTGGGGGTCTTGGCGAAGTCAAGATGTGGGTTAAGACCCCCACCTCTCTAGGCGGAATGCCTTTCAGTAGGAGTACAATCTCCTTTTGAATACTTGATATTTTCGACTTGTAGAAGTCGAAAACGGATTTGAACATTTTTACATTCGAAAATGGGTATTCCTAGCGGTTTCGCGTATGAAATGGTGCCGTCCAATATCGCCGGTTAAATTTCTATAAAAGAAAAACACGGTAGAATTCTCACTCTTCCGCGTCGAAAATATGTTCAATTTGCAGAGTTTTCACCGCTTTGCGTTCGCAATCTCTCTTCATGTAGTCTTGCGACCATTAAATGCGACTATGTGATTTTAAACTTTTTCGTACGATTTCACTCGCCACACTCTGTTCTTTTGCCAATGATTCTATACTTTGACTATCTGTCAACACTTTACTTATTGCAGAAAATCTCGTTTCAAATGTCGCTTTAAACTTTCTTCTAATTGTAATGCTCCCCCTCCTAGTCAACGGTTTTTCTTTTTCCGTTGTCTACTTTAGGGGGAGCATATCATTTTGACCGTTCGGAATATCAGCGATTGAAAAGAAAGCTAAAGACAGGAGATTTGCTTTTTATCGATTCTGTGGATCGCATTGGTCGAAATTATAGAGCTTCCGGCTAATTTTGACATCTTATCAAAAGCATGGGCACAAAGAGAACTTTCAACGTCAGAGCTTATTAGGCAAACAGGCTTGCCGGAAAGTACATTGTACAGACGTCTGCGAGAGCATCGAGTTGTAAGGGAGAAGAATTTTTTGACAAACACTTTGACTAGTTTGTGCCACACTTTTCTCTTTTCAGGCTCATCACGCACTCGTAAAGAACATTTGCTCTCTTACCAATAAGCGTCTTGCCTTGGATTCTCGCTGCACTTTTTTGGTCATTCCTCTGTGCTCAAGATGCTTAATACTTAGCTCGTGTACTAACATTTCTTTATACGACGTATTTTGCACATCCGTAATTTGTATTGCCAATATGGGAACGCCTCTTCTTATCGAATAACAAGCACGATAACTAGTGCCGTTCGTCGCACTCCAGCATAATATGTAGATGCTATGATCAGGTGCTTCTACAAAGCTGGTGTGTTTCATTATCGGCAAGTGGATGTATTCGGCTACGAGTTTGTAAAGCTTCGATTTATTTGTGTTTATCCAAGTCATATTCTCACCTCCATAATTTGTGGATTCTGCGACTACACTCAGAATTGAATGACGCTAAAGTTTTCTATAGACACTTTGACACTACCATGTACAATTCTCTTTTAAAAAGTATACACTAGCTCTTTTGCTAGGTGAGAATATGCGTTGCAAAATATACTATTTTGGTGGTGGAGTGTGTAAAGAATTCTCAAAAATACAATTCGCCACTAAAAAAGCACACTTCACAACGTTTTAATCATCTTGCAAAGTAATCAATATATTCTATTAGAGACTCCCCCAAAAGGTATACCTTTTGGAAGATTGATGTTAAATGTCCAACTCACACAAACGTCTTCGTAATGTAGAAATATTGCACATTTTTCTACATTGCGTAAAATATTTTGTTGATTTTTGCATTTTTTTATTGCACTACTGTCGTGAACGTGCTAGCATCAGTGATTGAAGCACACTTCCTCCAAAGAGTATACCTTTTGGAAAACTCATTTGACAAGAAATTGATTACAGTTATGCCATAGCATTCAAATCCGTTTTCGACTTCTATAAGTCGAAAACATCAAGTTTTCAGAAGGAGATTGTGCTCCTAGTGAAAGGCATTCCGCCTAAGAGAGGCGGGGGTCTTAACCCACATCTTGACTTCGTCAAGACCCCCACTTCAAACGCCAAAGGCGTTAAGTGGCGGGTAAGATAAAAGACTGCTAAATTTCTCAAGAGCAAATATGAGCCTTTAATTTAATATAATATGAGGATTTTTCGCCATTATGATATACACTATCTCCAGCTTTGTAACTAACCATATTTCAGAGTTCCTTTTCCATCTATTACCCAACTTCATATCTCCTATTATCATTGTAAAAATCATAATCCGAGACTGGAAACCATCGCTGAAAGATGCTCTATTTATTCTTTTAGCTAGCTTAGCCGCCACTCCATTTATTATAATACCCAACTTATTAACTGTTGCTGAAGTGCCATATCATAGCACGTTTAGATTCTACTCTATAGCCATCAGTGCATTACTCGCTTCAATCTTCCCGTTTATATATTTGTATAAGCTCAAATCACGACCTGCAAAAGAAGCTGTTATATTAGCCGTTTTTTCGATTTTAATCAGATTCTCGGCTTTCTTCTTTGCAAACACTGCTTTTCAATTGCTTTTCGGTATGTCTCATACTTTTTATGCACCACACGCATTCCTGTTTGTACTGTCGGCATTAAGTGCACTAATACTTTCGGCATTTTTAGCATATTTATTTGGAAAAGCAACCGCAACTTTTCGCAAAAAAGTAAATAACAATCCTCGCCTACAAACAGCTTTTATGATCGGCTCCATCGTTGGTTGGGTGTCATCTGAGACTGTTGTGCTTTTATTACTTGTTACAGCAGATAACACGCTCAGTTTATGGGTATTTCTCCTTCTCCTTGGCTACATTGGTGCTACGGTTGCAATTTTCTTTTTTTACTCAAGATCACTAAACTCAAAGTTAATCATACTACGAAAAGAAGCAGAATTAACGATCCAGCAACAGTACACAGATCGTATCGAAAAGCAACAAACCGCCATCCGAAAATTTAAACATGACTATCAGAACATCCTACTTTCAATAGATGCTTTTGTCATGGCAGAAGATTTGGATGGACTAAAACGATATATGCCGAAAATAAGGACTGCATCCACTGTCATCACTGAGGGTGCACTTACACTGGAGAATTTGAACAAAATCAAACCCCTGGAAATCAAGATTCTATTAGCGGAAAAAATAATGTTAGCACAGGATATAGGTGCTAATGTTTCCATTACATTTGAAGTCCTTGGAGAAATTGACCATATCCCCGGCGATTCAGTTGTGGTGGTGCGGATGCTTGGTATCATTTTAGACAATTCTATCGAGGCTTTGACGGAGTTGCAAAATGGAAAGTTGCTAATCGCTTGCTATAAGACTGGGAAGTCTGTCGTTTTTATTGTGCAAAATACTTGCTCACCGGATATACCTCCATATTCACAACTCAAACAAGAGGGTTTTTCTACCAAGTCAGATGGTCGTGGTCTTGGGTTGAGTAATCTTTCAGAACTCGCAGGTACAAATCCAAATATTACTCTACAATCAAGTATCAAAAGATGTGGCAATTTCATTCAAAAACTTTCAATTAGAGATACATCGTGTTAACAGGCACATACTCATTGTTTTCCTTTGCCATTTTTGTCAACACGCTGAAAAACTAGAAAGGAGTGCATACTGTTATGTTGCACGTTTTTATTTGCGAGGATAGACCGGATCAACGCACGTTAATAGAGCAGTTTGTCAATAATGCTCTAATTGAAGAAGATTATAATGTTGGTTTCGCCATATCATTTGATAATCCAACAACCCTCTTGGATTACTTAGAAAACAACACAGTCAAAAGTGCGTTATATTTTTTGGATGTGGATTTAATGCATGAGATAAATGGCATTGAGCTTGGTGCAAGAATTCGTGAGATGGATGCTTCTGCAACAATCGCGTTCATTACCACTCACTCCGAAATGGTGCCTTTAGTTTTCGAACATAAGGTAGAGGCTCTGGATTATATTATCAAAGATAATCCAGAAATGATTGAGGCCGGCATCAGGGAGTGTATAAAGTTGGCATATGAGCGCTATTTGGCTGGAAAGCACTCTCAGCAAAAATATTTCTTGGTTAATACTGGCGGCAGTGCATGGAGTGTTCCTTATGATGAAATCTTGTATTTTGAAACAAATGTAAACATACCTAACAAGCTGATTATGCACACTCTGACTGGACAGATAGACTTCCGTGGCACACTTGGTAGTGTTACAAAATCAGCTCCGGAATTCTTCGCGTGCCACAGATCTTTTTTGGTGAATCCTAGAATGGTTAAACATATTAAAAAGGCTAAAGCCAAGAAGATGATTGAGTTGGTCAATGGCGAAATCATCCCTGTGAGTAAGTCGAGAATGCCTGATCTTTTGAAGGTCATTGATGAATGATCTTGCACAATATCGTGCTGAATACAATGCTTTATTATACCCGCCCACTTAACTCAAAAGGGGCTGTTACAAAATGCACGTCATTGCGGCCTACGAGCCGCAATCCCATGAAACTTTCGGTAATTTTAGGGGATTGCGGGTCAAAGCCCGCAATGACGAAGCTTTTATATGCTTTAGAGGCTGTTTTGCAACAGCCCCTTTAGTTATGTTTGGTTGTTTATAGATGGCTTTATCATACCCGCCACTTAACGCCTTTGGCGTTTGAAGTGGGGGTTTTGACGAAGTCAAGATTGGGTTAAGACCCCCGGCTCTTTAGGCGGAACGTATTTCAGTGGGAGTACAATCTACAATCTGAAACCTGATGTTTTCGACTTTAGAAGTCGAAAACTAATTTGATTACCCCAAAAATGCTGTCTTAAGGTTCACTATCCATTGCCACATACCAGGGAATTCCTCATTGATTGCTTCTCTGACTTCGGCTCCATCTATTGCTGACAAGTTTAGGCTACCCGGTGTTGTATCAACAAACTCTCTGGCACCATTTGCGACTCGTCCTACAGCTATGTGCCCAAATGAGGTGTCACCAATGGCAATATGCGTTGCGACAGACAAGGCTCCCGTTGTGAACATACCAATTGCAATTGCTCCCAGAGCGAATATTCCGATTGCTATGGCTCCGATTGCTACGGTTCCAATTGCTATAGTACCTACCGACAGTAGTAGCGCTAATGATAGCACTCCAACTCCGATGACACCAAGGCTTAATATTCCAACAGACAGCAAGCCTTTTGCCAATAGCCCTATTGACAATATTCCGGTTGAGATGTTTCCAACCGCTAGTACGCCTTTTGCCTTTCTCGCTCCCCATCCGATATTGATGTGGACAAGGGGAAGTCCCAGCATTGTCCTTTCACTCTTGTACTCAAAGAAGTGTCCTCTTGTCGTCCAAAACGGGGCTGATGATGTGTTCTCATTGTCGTCTTCCAGTTCTCCGTCTTTGACTAGACTGTCAAGTGTGACGCCGAATATATCGGTCAGGATTACCAGCTTATCCATTTCCGGATATGAGTAGCCGCCTTCCCACTTCGATATCGCTTGTCGCGATACTTCAAGCATCTCTGCCAGTGCTTCCTGTGACAATCCTTTTTCTTTTCTTAGCTTTTGTAATTTTTCCTCAAATTTCATATTTACTATACCTTTCAAATTATATTCGAGCTTTTGAGCTCCCGGTAAACTCTGATAAGTTAATCAGCGGTTATCTGAATATAATTATCCACAAAATCATGTCATTTCACTACCAACTATCACTTGCGTTTTGTCAACTTTAGGTTGCATTTGCCGTTTTGCAACCATTTTTCGCTATTTTAGTTTATCATGATGCCATTGAAGTGTCAAAATCCGGACAATCACAATTCTTTTCACCCTCACCATTCCCACCGTGCATTTCAGTCGATTTAATAAGCAGGTTCAGATTCTTTTCGCTTCGTCAATTTTTATTAACCTTAAAATACTCCTCATATCCTTTCATTTTCTTTCCAATAGTTGTAAAAGGTAAGCTTTTCCAAGTATTAGCTTACCTTTCACATTGCTATGAAAATTTATGTTTGTCTATTTGCCGATATATTTAGTTTTGCGAGTCATTGCTCTTTTTGCGATTCTTTTTCAATATCGGTATTATGGCTACGGACATCAGGATTGCTAGTAAGACTATGGTTGAGTACAATAGCACATTGCTTTCAATGCCTGTTTTTGGTAGTTGTTGATTTCCGCCGCTACCTTGACCGCCGCCTGCAGTTGCTTCGTACAACGACCAGATTGCTACTAAGTATATTGTTTCGCCTACAACTTGATTGTTTAGTGCATCGATATAAGCACTCAATGCAGTTGCATTCGCTGCAGGCACTACGAAGGAGTTATATAGCTGATCTCTGTCAAAGCCGTTGAGATAGCTCGGCGCGGGTGCTATACCCAGAAATACTTGCCAACCTTCGAATATATATTCGTTTCCGTTGTTCAAGTTATCTCTGTTAAGTACATGGTTTGTGTCGAATGTGCTGCCAACATTTCGTACATATCCGCGACCGTATGGGTTGTTTTCCATGTCTCGGTTAAAGTGGTTACCATCTCGTAGGTAATAGTAAATACGAATGTTTCTAACCGGCGTTACTTCAACTTCTACTGGTGGAGTTGGTGGTGGTGGTGGAGTGCTTGGAGGTGTTTCCAACATCGCTACATTGGTCACCGTTTGACCTGCTGCTACAAGAAGCACTTCTACACGGAAGGTTACTACTGTGCTGCCTGGAGCTAGTGGACTTAGCGGAATGCGCAACTCACCTGTCGTGGCATTGAATGTGAAGTTGCCTGCTACCAGTGGCGCTCCATTTAGTGTCAATGATTCAGGTATGAAGCGTACTAAGCTTATGTCTATCACATCCACGATTGTAAAGTCACCTATAAGCGGTATTGCATTTGGATTGTGTGCTGTTATCGTATACGTAATCTCGTCGCCTTCTTCTGCTGTCGTACGATCAGACGTTTTTGCTATTGATGGGTCATAACTCACAGGAACTTCTACCGGTGGAGTCGGAGGTGGTGGTGGAACATTCGGTGGTGTTTCCAGCACTGCTACGTTACTGACCACTTGACCTGCTGCTACTGGGAGTACTTCTACGCTGAATGTCACTACGGTGTTACCTGCTACTAACGGACTTAGCGGAATGCGTAGCACACCTGTCGTGGCGTTGAATATGAAATTATCTGCCGCCAGTGGCACTCCATCTTTTGTCATTGATTCAGGTATGAAGCGTACTAAGCTTATGTCAATCACGTCTACGATTGCAAAGTCACCTATAAGGGGTTCTGTGCCCGGATTGATTGCTGTTATCGTATACGTTATCGCATCACCTACAGCTGAGATTGTGCGGTTCGCTGTTTTGGTAATTGTCGGTACAGGAACTTCTACCGGTGGAGTTGGTGGTGGTGGGGGAACATTCGGTGGTGTTTCCAACACTGCTAGGTTACTGACCACTTGACCTGCTGCTGCAGGAAGTACTTCTACACGGAAGGTTACTATTGTGTTGCCTGGACCTAGTCTGTAAAATGAGATGCGCAGCTCACCTGTCGTGGCGTTGAAGAAATTATCTGCCGCCAGTGGCTCTCCATCTTTTGTCATTGATTCAGGAATGAAGCGCACTAAGTTTATGTCAATCATATCTACGATTGCAAAGTAACCTACAAGGGTTTCTGTACCCGGATTGATTGCTGTTATCGTATACGTTATCTCGTCACCAACTGCTGATGTTGCTGTATTCGCTGTTTTAGTAATTGTCGGTACAGGCACCAATACAGGTGGTGTATCCGGCGGTGGTGGAACATTCGGTGGTGTTTCCAGTGCCGCCACATTTCGTACCACTTGACCCGCTGCTGTCGGGAGTACTTCCACTTGGAAGGTTACTACTGTATTACCCGCTGCCAGTGTTGTAAGCGGTATGCGTAGTTCTCTTGTTGTTTCGTTAAATGTGAACGCGCTTGCTGCAAGGGGATCTCCGTTTAGCGTTACTGTC
>Ga0123355_10020981_pt1 | contig 10446 bp, 10 predicted proteins | sample TergutEmb28metaG_3_FD_89872 | JGI IMG/M metagenome (GOLD analysis project Ga0123355, IMG submission 89872) | Embiratermes neotenicus P1 segment gut microbial communities from Petit-Saut dam, French Guiana - Emb289 P1 | ecosystem: Host-associated > Arthropoda: Insects > Digestive system > Gut ... | reverse complement strand
GTATTAACATCCGAAACATGTTGAGCATTAAATAAAGAAATAATAAAGCAAGTGACATCAAGTTGGTCTCTCTTTACTCAACTATCAAGATGATGCACGGTCCAATAAACATAAGATTCACTTATTGACTGCTTGGTTGTCAGAAGGTTTGTGTTCCATGCAGTCATTTACCCTGTTTCATAAAGCATAAAGGACGGTTTAAGAGCAGACATTGAGTAATGTTTTGCAAATGTTTGTGAAACAATTGTGTATAAGGTACCCAGCAAACAGCGTAACTCATATATCATGAAAAATTACACTTATTATATGCCCGTGGTCTGAAACAGGGCCAGTGACAGAACATTCTTGCCGTGTAGTAATCACTAACTGGATGCAGAACAAACACCTTAACCCTTTCTGTGTTCCCCATGCTGGGATGCAAGCCACATACCAGTACAGCTCCTGCACATAGTATAGAGTGTTACACAGTGATTCTAGACACCTCAGCTGCCACGTGGTTTAAAACCATGAACTTCTCTCCTTGCCTTGGACAGACCCACGTCCATTCAATGTATGTGTACCACAACAAATGCCTCAAAATAAACCTACCAACCAGTTCAGTGTCTATTTCAGGTCCCCACTGCTTAGAACTCCAAGCACTATTATTTTGCCTTCTTGTGTTGGTACCAAGATATGGGTGTTTCCTGCAGTCACAGCTACAGACTGAATCGGGACGTGCAGCGGAATATCGTAGACTGGCCGCAACCTGTGGCAAAACCAAGTGTCCGAGTAAGAAACAACACAAACTTTCTAATGTCAATGACAAGAATCCCATAAAACCACAAATTTCCATGCTCACCCAAGAATCCTGCTCATGGTGAGGTCTCCCGCATCATCAACCACAATCAAATGATCTCCTGCTACAGCCAGCCCAGTGACTCGTCCCGACACATATTTCGATCCAAGATTCACACCGTTCACAGAGAACACGTGCACCGAGTGACTCACCTGGGCAAAACAAACACATCTGAACTGAACACTGGCACTGTCAGTTGCATGCAGTTGGAAATGATCTCAGACACAGCAAGCAAAACCCAAGCAAAATATTACTGGGGGCAGTAAAAATGAGAGCAAAATGAACCATACATTCCATTTGCTATTCTTTGTTTCACAGTTTGCAAGGTGAATTCTGCACTATTTCTAACTTAAAGAAGTACAAAACTCACCACACAAACTTCAATAAATCCTATAATGTTACTTTTGTGTATTTTATGATTTGGTTTGTACTTAGTGAAATTTAAAAATTCATATAAAAGTGGTTGGTTGTTTTGTTGGTTAATTTGTAATGTTAGCAGGCACAGTCTGTTCAAACTTTCCAGCCTCTGCAAACCTACATAAGCGGCTAGGATGTGTTGCCTGAAAATTGATTCTGTTAACTCCAGCGACAGGACAAAATCTGTGGCCAGCAAAAAGTGAAAAGGGCCTACAGTGTAATGTGGATGCTGAACCATCCGCTCATGCACATGTGTTTGGGAGGAAGGGGACTGAGGGCCGGTATTTTGTAACATTTCAGAAATTTAATTTTTTGACAAAGATGAAGAAGGTATCAGTCTGTAGGAGAAAGGCATGCAAAAGCATTGTGTTTATGACATAAGCAAAGAAACCGTGCACAAGAAATTACTTCACTAAGAAATGTAGGTCAGTTTTTATACAAGATAAAAAGTAATTGGGGATACCAAACAAAGACAATAACACACTCTTCTGGTGTTCTGGTGGAGAATGAAGGACTGCTGTAAATATGGACCAACAGACTGCTGTAAATATGGACCAACAGACTGCTGTAAATATGGACCAACAGACTGCTGTAAATATGGACCAACAGAGTGCTGTAAATATGGACCAACAGACTGCTGTAAATATGGACCAACAGACTGCTGTAAATATGGACCAACAGACTGCTGTAAATATGGACCAACAGACTGCTGTAAATACGGACCAACAGACTGCTGTAAATCATACACATCCTAAGAATTAAGGTAACAGATGTGTACTGCAGACCACCCCATGCAAGCACATCACTCAGTCTGCCTGGCTGCACTCTCTAAATGCACTCTATCTGTAACATTACTACCACAGTATAAGAAGCATTTGTCTCTTGTACCTTATCAGTAGCAGAGAAAGCAACATGTCCTTGTGAAGACAGGGCAAGGAATGTAATCTGTGTTCTCAGTCCATCACAGCCCACTGGTTCCAGGGTGCGCACATATTGGCCCTCCTGTATTGTGTGTACATTAACCGTGCCATCCTGCGCAGAACAATATTTACATAACACAGACAAAGTTCCAGCTGCTAGACTCCCATAAAGTGACAAAGATGTACCTAGCATTCACTTTCTCAGTAGCAATCTGCATTACCATTATTACAATATTATTGCATTATACTTCTTTTGTTTTTGTTCTGTTGTTACCACAACTCAATACCAACTTGCTGCTGCACAACACTCTTTATTATTAGTTAACTGTCCGACATGCTTCGGCCTGGCTCATTGGCTAGCTTCAGAAAGTCTTCTATGCCATATGCAGCATATGTTTCAACAGTCTATTAGAATTTTCACACATGATTCAATTGTTGATCTGTTTACAATACTTACAATTGAAGTTGTAGTTATAAACACAGTTTAATACACATAAAATACAATTAAATACAATTAAAGACAGTATAAAATTAAACTACAGTTCAAAATTGTGTTGTGTCCAAACATCTATATTTCAATCTCGGTCAGCAAGAATCAAAAGAGAGCCCATAAGTTCGGCTGAAAGAGAAACATGTCGGAGAATTAACTAACAAAATTAAGGTGTCATGCAAAAAGTTGGTATTGGACTTTTGTAAACTTACTGTGGCTGCATGGCAAATGTATACTATTAATTTATACTTTCTGTTCAGGTTAAACATTAGCAGTCAAACACATTAGTGCATTATGTGCACATACCAGTAAGCACCGAGGCCCATGACAGCATAAAAAACTAGAAGTCAATAAATACGCACAGTTTATTTCTGAACCACATTCAACAAATCTGACCCTGAAGTTCAAGGCACTATAATGTGCAGAAATGAACAGAACCACTCACCCAGTGACACAGCATCACATTCCAGATGACTTCAGCCTTCAGCAAAACCATTGTAAGAATGCCAATTCTTTCCGGCCTGCTCCTCCTAAAGTAGCCGTGTTATCAGGGTTACGGACATTGCCTTTAATGATTAGCGTCACAGATGTAAAATTGCCTGGATATTCAGTGTAGTGTGCGGACACTGAAATATCTCTGGTGTGGTCATCATATCAGAAACAATCCTCAGAATTTCACATTCGTACAGTCTGAAGGTATCGTAAACGGAACTTGGTCTCAAAATATTTTACCACCATTTGTGAATGAAACTGCACAACTAATTAGGGTAACGCGATACATAAGGCATCCTCCTGTTTCAGTAGCAGTACCTATACTGTCATCTAGCATAAACTTGGATGGCATCTGCACTCACCAGAGACCCAGAGACAGCCATGTCCAGTTCTGTCATGATACCAACACAGGTTACAGCCTTGTCATGACCAAACAGTGTCTGAACTGGTCGTGGGGTCATGTGAACACCTGAGCTGCTGCTTGTTCCCAGGTGACTTACATCCCACACCACACACGTAGTGTCTCTGGAACCCGTAATGAGGAAAGAACCACACTGGTCCAGGGCAACACATGTCACCAGGTCTGTCAACATGCACATTAAAATATGCTGTATAACACATGTAAGTAAAATATCTATCAGAAGCCAGAGCCCTCTGTGTAAATATCTCTGATACATAACCAGTAAAAACAAAGTAACTAGAAGGGCACACTGATAAGGTGGCCACACTATCATTTCAAAACACCAAAGCATAGAGAATCAGTAGTCTTATGGGAGAATTCCATACAAACACAGCACACGGATGGCCAAAACTCATGAACAGGTGCTTTGTAATGAAAGATTCACCACTAATAAAAACACAGCAGGTGATAATCATTACCATGACAGTGAACATGCAGCCTCTGGTGAAGAAAGATGACAAATGGACACAAAGTCAGATGCTGAGGCGACCACACATCATGTAAATTTGTTTGCCAAGAACATGCAAAGTAATGGACCACCATTTAAATCCCAGAATTTTTGCATAGTAAAGCAGGCACTTAATTCTGACACCAAAGGGTTAATATGAGGGTGGACACAACCTCTGGTAGCCCAGGGAAAGGTGTCACAAGGTGTCATAAGGTGTCACAAGGTGTCATAAGGTGTCACAAGGTGTCATAAGGTGTCACAACACACACCACGTTTGGAATTCCCACTTTTGTGCGGGACTTTCCTTTCACAAATGTGCCACTGTGGACTTCACATAACATTTTAGCATGTCTTAAGACTGTTCATGACAGACACAGTGCCAACTGCCATTAAGCGTGGCATCAATACTGTGTACATTCAACAGAAAGGACAAAGCAATGCTTGCAAAAAAGAAGTCATACTACACCAGAAAGCCCTAGAATGTAATAGAGAAGGAATCTCTGTCACTCACCGAAGTGTCTCCTGACAGACGCCACAGTCTTACTCTTGGTCAGGCTGTACACACGAAGGCTGCTGTCCCAATATCCACCACTGAACAGAAACTTGGCATCATGTGACACAACAAACAAATGACTGCTGAGTGGAAGACTGGGGTGGAAAGGGCCAGACAGCTTTCTTCTAGTCCTGAAAAGCAACAGAGATATTAACACCTCCTGAGCTGAATTACACCTTAAAGTGATGTATTGTCTCTCTGCATAGCCACTGAAATCGGAGTTCTATTTCTAAAGACAAAACAGTTGAAGCACACAGCGGGAGATGGCACAGTAAGCACAATTACATTGACATTTTAAAACATTATATTTTTCAGAGTAGGAGTTGACTAAATATATAAACAAATAAATAAACAAACTCAATTCTTATAATAAAACCAACAGATGCACCAATTTCTCAAATTTATTTTTGGAATAAAACTATATATATTTCGGACAGTTCCTCTGTCCATCACCAGGAGTTTCTCACTGTACACACAGCTATGTTATATGTCATACAGGTTTGCTGACAGCTTGCGAGCGCGAGCTGTCAGCAAACCTGTATGTATTGCTGTGTGTACAGTGAAAAACTCATGATGATGGACAGAGGAACTGTCCAAAACATGTAGAGTTTCATTCCAAAAATAAATTTGAGAAATTAGTGCATCTAGTTGGTTTTATTACAAGAATTTATCATGATTCATGGTCACCTGAACGTCAAAAACAAACTCAAAGCAGCAGGGTTATTCTGGAGAGGCCAGCCAACAAACTGTGCACATTTCATGCAAAAAAAAGCTTCATTTCTGTGCTTACAAGAACCCACAACTGGGCACTATGATGAGCTCAATGAACTCATTCCACACCCTTCACCCCCATTTCTTTTCAACCATTTTCTTAACACATTCCAATCTATGCACACGTTTTCCAAGCAGTCTCCTCTGTTCAGGTTTTCCAATCACAACTTTCTTTGCCATGTTGTGATCTCCTCTCAAATTAATATCAACACAGACAATTCTAGTAGTGAGACAGACACACAAACAAGAACTTGTCACCATTCACTGTGTGACTGATCCAAGCATCAAAGAGTCACGTCACAACCCAAATTGCATCCGAAGACAACGGTGCTGAAGCCAGGAACTGCAAACTCTATAGCAGTCCCATCAAGATGTATACACACATAAAAACATCATACTTTCCACTGAACCAAATTTCAGTTGTGTGATATCTGGATGTGAAAGAAGACATAAGAATACAAAACGCACAGAACCAGTAAAATGCAAAAATTCTACAAGTACTGCACATGAAATATTCAAATGTTAAACATAATGAAATCATGTCATTTTTAACAATTACAAACCCCACAACACAGCAAATGAAGTACGTTCGTAATGCCACTTAAAACTGGGCCTAATTTTTTTTCAGACTTGTGAGTCTGCAGGGTAACCTGTTGAACATTTTATATGCAACCATAATCCATAGCGTGAAGAAAGAATACCAACAAGATGCAACAATATAAATGATTTATTGTCAATTCCAGATGTTGATTATTGACTACAGTCTCAACATGTTTCGGGCATCTTTATGCCCATCATCAGGAGAAAAGACTACGTGTTACTGCATATGGGGTATATTTGCTGGTAGTGTAGGATGTGGCAGGTTGCGGTACTGTGGTGCTACGTTGAGGGTGTGAGCACTGTGAAGGTTGCTGCAGGGTGTGAGCACTGTGAAGGTTGCTGCTCAAGCAGCAACCTTCACAGTGCTCACACCCTACAACGTAGCACCACAGCACCGCAACCTGCCACATCCAACACTAGCAGCAAAAACCCATATGCAGTAACACATGGTCTTTTCTCCTGATGATGGGCATAAAGATCCCCAAAACATGTTGAGACTGTAGTCAATAATCAACATCTGGAATTGACAATAAATCATCTATATTTTTGCATCTTGTTGGTATTCTTTCTTCACGCTTTGCTCACGATGCACGGTCGCAGGAACATAAAGCTCATAATCCATACTTTTCTGAAACATAAAATGCTGGAAACTTGTCTCTTGCCCTTTATTTGTTAACGCCATGTACAGCTGAATTTGTTTGAAATGCTTCTTGGTTTGAAAATCTGCAGTCTGTGTAGCAAAACATACTTGGCATTGCAAATTGTAGGATCAACATCAAGGGTGAAGCCTCTGGGGCCGTGCCGGTCATGCGGAAGCCAGGAATGCACACCCAACACACCCAACTCAGACACACTAACAAGTGTGTCTGCAATCCCCACCTGAAGAAAGCTGCGTGATGGTGAACGTGGGGCACTCATAAACATGATGGGGTCCTTCTCATTCGACACCTAGAACACGGAGATTATATGCTGTATCAACTGTGCAGGTTACTGTCCTTCCATGACACAATGAACAGGATCAGAAGAATGGTGTTGTAAGGTCCTTACAAAGATTACTAAGTCCTTCATAGAAAGCAGTGAATTGCATAAGGCATGAGCTTTTGTCTATCCCTCTGTCTGCATAAATTTAGTTAAATCGATCGATTTTGATAAAATTTGGAACAGAAAAATTTATAACAAGTCTTGTAACATAAATAAAATTTTGCACTGTATCAGTCAGTATTGTCAACCTACGAATATAAGAATTCTCATAATGTCTCTCTCAGCTCCCAAACTGTTTGAATCACATGAAATACAGTACGGTCAACTTAAAGCACAAGAGTCTAGAGCAGACTTACGGGATGTTACACATCATGGTGTGGTACACAGACTCTTGACATTACAGAGGAAAACTGGACCTAGGTTATGGGTCTAGCAGTTGCTAACAACAATGAAGGCACCACAGCCCCTTCAAACATCAGGAAATACATGCCCAGTGACACAACATCACATCCCAGAAGACCTGTATCACCAGCACCACTGTTAGAACATCAAATCCTGCAGGCCAAGGTTTAATTATGCACTCAGTTGTTCATTCAATTAGTCATTTCCATAGGGCTCTGACCATGGTACATGACTCTATGATATAACCTTCTTGTTTGGACTTTGGCCATTGACTAAATTTTTTAGTAAAGCACAATGTTTTGGCAGCCGTCTTCCGTCTTCAGGCAAGACAAGCGCCTAATCTGGCGCACCCCTTGGATTAAGCTATTCTCAGTCACCGGGCCTGTGAATGCAGTCAGCTCCTTTGCTTTCGTCGCCTGAAGACAGAAGCAGAGCAATCTTCTGAAACTTAATGTTTTATTACAAAATACCACAATGGGCAGAGTACAAAAAAAGGAAGATTAGGTCAGTCATTGAATTAGCTCATTAATTATACACTTAATTAGTTGATATATTATATTCCAGTTAATTAATATTATATCTCATTCAAAACCGTACAAATGCCGGTTTTGTATTTTGACCAAGTGGCAGGCATGATCTAACCTCAACTGGGATCGGTCGAAGATTATCGAGAAACAGTGTGAAGTCTGCCTTCTTCAGCTCTGATTTGAGCATCCTGGTGACAGCATCTTCAACAGAGAGGCGCTGGGGGTGTGGTTCTTTCAGCAGCTGACTGGGGGTCTGGCCAAAGTTGTTTATCATCCCTTCCACTGCTTCACGTTCCACAGGGTTCGTGATGGCATCCAGGTCCACTGCACCCTCGTAGCTGCATGAAAAATATTCCTCAAACTGGCACTGAGACCCAACTTGACACTTCAGATTCCATGTCACCATATACCCCCATCCCTGCAGGTCTTGTAGTAATAGTCATAATCAGGAGTGTACAAATTTTCCAAAAATCTTGGCACCAGAAGGGTGACACCAAGCAAGTTCCAAACTGTGGACCCACAATCCCGGAGTGACCTGCAAATCTGTTAGCCAGTATGGTCTGCTTGGTTCAAACACTGCAGCAATTAGGCTGAAAATACAAGGTGCCACCCTACAGAATTCACTGAGGCCACCTGGCTCCCAGAATCTGTGCACCCCTGGTTATAACTTCACTCAGTCTGCACTTCAAGAACAGTCTGTAGTGCTATTGATGTTGATGTTCCCTGTTTGTCGTGAAAATCACATAAAACACATAAATACACACAGTGGGGAAAATGGGGAATTCTGAATGTTACAACAGGAGGCACACACGACTTTCAGGTACATACAGTTACCACCGTGCTTTAAACGGTTACGGTTATAGCAAGTCTGAGATGGGGGAAATATATCGAAATTTGAATTAAACAGAAAAACAAATGGAGAATAAAACAGAACTACCTGCCCAGTGACCAAGTGTCACAGCTTCAGAATGTCACTGACAGAACCTCAAATCCCGACTGACTGATTGATTGACCGGCTGGCTGAATGACTGACTAAGTACATGAAGCAGAATCCTTCTTGAAAAGCTCCTAGTTCCTCAGAATCAAGAAATTTCCTGCATTTTACGGAACCTGAAGGTTCATTACCATGTTCACAACAGCCCACCACTTTTCCTTATCCTGATGCAGATGAATCTCAACCACATTCTCCCACCCTATTTCTTCACGGTATATTTTAATATTATAGTCCTATCTATGTCCAGGTCTTCCAAGTGCTCTCTTTCCTGCAGATTTCCCTACCAAAATTCCACAATAATTTCTCTTCTCCCCCATGTGTTTCACTTGCTGTGCCCATCTCATTCTCCTTGATTGATCACTCTAATATTTGGTGATGAGTATAAATTATGAAGCTCCTCAATGTGTAATTTTCTCCAGTAATCTGTTACTAGGAGACGCATGGCCATGACAAATCAGAGCTTTCCAAGCACAAAAAACATTAGTTACCTGCAGTAATAAAATACATTGAGGGCTTCGACTGCTTTTGGTCCCTTCTGTTTGTATCCAAAGATCAAGTCAATCCACTCGTGCAGGTGCCCAGACACGTGCTCACACTCCTGCAAGATGAGACCACAGTCAAATGACGCAACGCTACATACGATTCACACATACCCTTCTGAAGAACACTTCACTTACAAGAGCTTTCCTGTGCTGGTAAATAAAGTCTTCCGGACTGCTGGCCCAATTTGGCAGTATCACATCGTTCACCCGTTCCTTTGTCCCTTGCAGCAGGCCCAGGTCAAAGCTGCAAACACAGTTAATAATTGACAAGATCTGAGCACCTCACCAGTAGTGCTTCTGAGGATTCAAGTCTTCTGGAATGTGATGTGTCGCTGGGCGAGTAGTTCTCTTCCTGCACTGCTTTACCCTAAAGCTGGAGGCACTGTGATCCTTCAAAATGTCAGAAACCACTTACTCAGTGACACTCTCACATTCCAGAAGACTGGAACATCAAGGTTAATATTTACTGTTGTAGCCGAACAATGTCAGTACAACAGAGACAGCACTGCTGGTCTCGCTTGCAGGCAGCTTGGGACCATCTGTCTTAAATTTCAGTGTCAGCTTCCATCCGGGGAACCATTGGATACAGAGAGATTTAAGCAGGAAAGCCAGTTAGCGGTGTAACCATCTGTTTGACTTGCCTGACTTCAGTTACAACTATTTGTAGCTCGTCGTATGCACAGATCTCTCTCAAGGAATATACCGGAGGAATTAGAAGCTGCTTTGCTCTTTCAGTATTTATTCACTGAGGTTCCAGCATCACAACTTTTGGTTGCTCGTCGTTCATCTAGCATTCACAACAGCCAAGAGCGTACATCTGCCCACAACTCTCACTCCTACGCAAACACCAAATCATATATGGAAAAAGAGAGATGTCAGCATTCTATACTTATCTCTCTCTCTCTCTCTCCCCCCCCCCCCCCCCCCTTCTCAAACAAAAAAAACAAAAAAAAAAAAAAAGTAAAAAACCAAACCACAACAACAAAAAAACACAACAAAAACAACAAAAGAAAG
>Ga0123355_10020980_pt1 | contig 10447 bp, 9 predicted proteins | sample TergutEmb28metaG_3_FD_89872 | JGI IMG/M metagenome (GOLD analysis project Ga0123355, IMG submission 89872) | Embiratermes neotenicus P1 segment gut microbial communities from Petit-Saut dam, French Guiana - Emb289 P1 | ecosystem: Host-associated > Arthropoda: Insects > Digestive system > Gut ... | reverse complement strand
TTTTGAAGATTCGGTTAAACGTATTGTTAAAGAAATTAACCAGGCGCAGATAATTGCGTTTTCTGGCGGCTTTTCGGCTGGCGACGAACCAGAAGGCAGTGCAAAATTTATTGCCGCTGTTTTTTCTAATCCCGCCATTATGGAGGCCACACATGCCCTGCTTAACGACCGTCATGGTCTTATGATAGGTATTTGCAACGGTTTTCAAGCTTTGGTTAAGTTAGGTTTGTTGCCATATGGCAAAATAGGAGCTATCACAGAGCAATCTCCAACCCTAACCTACAATGCCATAGGCCGCCACATTTCAAACCTTGTGAATACCAAAATAATGTCAAATATGTCGCCTTGGCTTGGCGGCGCAGTCCCCGGGGATGTTCACCGCGTTGCGGCATCCCACGGACAAGGGCGTTTTGTGGCTTCGCCCGAGCTTGCACAGGAGCTGTTTAAAAATGGCCAAGTTGCATCTGTTTATGTAGATTTGCAAGGAAATCCCGCAGGGCATCTGCCCCACAATCCAAATGGTTCATTTATGGCCATCGAGGGCGTGACAGACGCAACAGGACGCATTTTAGGCAAAATGTGCCACAGCGAACGCGGAGGGTTGTATAAGAATGTCCCTGGCAACTTCGACCAAAAGTTATTTGTATCTGGTGTTAAATATTTTAATCAATAGAGTAAAAAACATTTAGGAGGCGATAACATGTTTAAAAACATGAAAATTAGAACAAAGCTGGGTTTAAGCTTTGGTTTTATGATGCTGGCGGTGCTTGGTGTGTTTTTGGTTGGTATTATCAATATCAACCGTGTGAATACTCAGTATAATCAGATGCTTGAATATCCAAACCAAAGAATCCAAGACACACTTCGTATTCCAACCGAAGTAGCCAATCTCAGAAGACTTATAACAACAGTAGCTTTCCGCACAGGTCAATTAGATTTCATACCTGGCCTTGAAAGCGACCTTAATGCTGTTCATGCATCTTTAACAAGCATAATACGCGATTTAACTAACAATATTAATGACGACCCTGATATTTATGGTCAAGTTCTTGATAGTTATATTGCAAATTTCCAAAGGCTCCAGAATCTTATCGATTCGTATATGACAGACATTGTAGCTCCAACACTCGTCGCGGCGCGTGCAAATGACGTTGAAACAGTTTTGTCCTTTGGCCAAGCGGGCGGCCCTGTTGTTGCTCAAATGACTCAAATATACAGCGCGATGCTCGAGCAAGGCCGTACTTATATATCAGACATAAGCACAGATATGTATAACGTGGCTGTTAGCAGAGCAATCTTACTAATTGCTTTCTTTGTTATCGGCGGCGCGGTTGGAACGGCAATTTTCATAATGACCGCTAGGTCTATCAACAAGCCAATCAAAAATGTTGTTGCCGCACTCGAAGAAGTGGCCAATGGTAATTTAGGAGTTAATATTAAAGTTGATTCGGCAGACGAAACGGGCATGCTATCCCGAAGTACTCAGAATCTTGTTAACACATTAAAGTCTTTGATTGATGATTTGTCCCGTGTTAACCACAATTTTAACATCCTTGGTAATACCGATTGCCGCATAGATGCAAACAACTACAACAACTCGTTCAGAGAAGTGGCTATGAATGTTAATGCTCTTGTGGATGAACATGATAACGACACAAGTGTTGCTATACATGTTTTGCGCCAGCTTAGCCAAGGCAATTTTAGCATACATATTGCTGATATGCCTGGCAACAAAATGTCTTTACCAACTGCACTGCGCGAGGTTACGGGTAATTTGAAAGATGTTTATGAAGCCGTTTCTTATCTAGCTGATAATGTTGCAGAAGGTGATTTTGATGCATCGGTTGATGTTTCAAAATTCGGCGGTGGTTGGTCTGAGCTTCTAACCAAACTTAATGACCTTGTTCACTCGGTTGCTACTCCTCTTAAAGAGCTTGAAGACAACCTAGAGCTTATGGTGCATGGTGACTTCTCGCCGCTAACCGCTCAAATGAAGGGCGAATTTGACACCGTTAAGACCATGATTAACACCGTTAATGAAATAACCGAAAGTCAAATTGATGAGATTGCGGATATACTAGGGCGTATGGCAAAAGGCGATTTGACCCCAACCATCACAAAGGAGTACAAGGGTTCTTATGCTCCGATAAAAACCGCCCTTATCACTATCTTGGATTCTTTGAACGAAACAATGAAAGACATATCCTCTGCGGTGGAGCAGGTTGCCCTTGGTGCAGACCAGGTATCTATTACAGCTCAGCATCTTGCCGAGGGTACATCGCGCCAAAGCTCCGCGCTGGATGATTTAAGTAATTCTGTTAATTTGATTAACGAAAAAGCAAAGCAGGCTAATGATAGCGCGAATGCCGCAAGCCAAAGCACTAAGCAATCTAAGGAATATGCAGAAGAAGGCGGCGAGGCGGTTCAAACCATGGCCGACACCATGAACCGTATTAAAAATTCAAGTGAAAACATCTCTAAGATTATTGATGTTATCACAAATATTGCTTTCCAAACAAACCTGCTTGCTCTTAATGCCTCGGTCGAAGCCGCGCGCGCAGGCGAGCAGGGCAAAGGTTTCTCCGTAGTTGCGGATGAGGTTCGTACACTAGCAGGACGCAGCCAGCGTTCGGCTTCTGATACCACATCCATTATTGAAGAAGACAACAAGAATGTGGCCGCGGGTATGGAATCCGCCGCGCAAGTCGTTAAGTCTTTTGAAAGCATCGCAAGCAATATCGACGAGATAGCAAATTTGGTTGTTGATATTGCCGATATATCTGGCAAACAACTAGAATCTATCACTAATATTAATGTTAGTTTGTCGGAGATAACGACTGTTGTAACCGAAACATCCGCAACAGCAGAAGAATCCTCCGCAGCATCCGAAGAACTAAACTCTATGTCTGATATGCTAAGACAAAAAGTTGCGTTTTTCAAAATGCGCTAAATTATGAAAAGATACAAAAAAGCCGCCATGATGCTATGGCGGCTTTGCATTTTAACAGATTTCGTGGTATAATTATTGGAGTGGGCAAGCAAAGCGGTAGCGTCGGGTTTCTGCCAAGGGCTAAAACCACAAAAATTTGAAAAAAGGGGTGTTATGCATGAAATATTCAGCGATAGTTACCATGAACAATTCAAGGAGGGTGACTATACTTTAACCCTCCACAAATAGGAGGATTTATGAAAATATCTTACCAAGAAATTAATCCAGACCTTCTTGAAAAGGTTGCTATTAAGTATGGAGAGGTAGCAAAAAAACATATCCATACCGAGAGCGGCAGTTATTCACTTGCCGCCGTGTGCAATGATGCACCAGTAGGTTTTATATCAACCTACACACGAAACCTCGATGCTCCCATCGACGAAAAAAAGATGCTTATATCGACATTATAGAAGTGGATGATGAATGTAAGCGAATGGGAGTTGCTACTGAGCTCATCACACGAACGGAAAAGTGGGCTAAGAAAACTGGACTGCTTCAAATCCGTGCGTGGAGTAGTCAAGACAAAGTCGAAGCAATCCCTATGTGGCGTAATCTTGGATATGGTTTATGTCCTGCGAAGATATGGATTGAGTGGTGCAAGGAAACCGTTGATGGTTACTATGTTGTAAAACAACTTAATCCAGTTAATCCATATCCAAACATCACAAATCTTATCAAGCAGGATTTGCAAAAACCAATTCGGGATTTTCGGCTTATCCGTGCCAAGGGCGGCGTTTATGTCTATACATGCCTTTATGACGGTACCCCCGCAGTCGTTAAGTATTTTGAGAAAGAAGATGACAGGCGGGAGATACTAAACTACCGAATATTAGCAAAACATGGTATTCCGACCATCAAAACATATGCTCTTGGAAAAGCATCACTTGTCATAGAAGATATATCCGTTTCGGAAAATTGGCGGCTTGGCATGGCAGAAGATTTGGAAGATATTGATATAGCAAAAAGTCTTGCTTATTGGTATTTCACGTTTCATGAAAACGGTGCTGCCGCATCGGAACTTGATACATTGTTTTTTGAGTTTGCTCAAATCACTATGGAAAACCTGCAAATGCTTCTTCGTGAATTACCAGAAGCACAAGAGTTGTTTGAATTTTTGTTTGCTCATTATGACAAATTCCGCGAAATGATTTTTATGCCAACATTTACGATGACTTATAACGATTTTTATTGGACAAACTTCGTCGTAAGCACAGACAAAAAATCAGCCATGATGTTTGATTATAACTGCATGGGTAAAGGTTATCGGCTTTCCGATTTCCGAAATGTTTGCTGGTCTATGTCAGACGAAGCAAAGAAAGCATTTCAAGACGAATACAATCGTCGATATGTAGAAAAACACAAAAATTCTCGGGCAGAAGCGGAAAAGTTTGAGAGGCGCATTGATGATGTAGCTGGCCCGTTGTACACACTTATTGTTGCTTATAACAACAATGAAAGTTTTCCCGATTGGGCTAAGAGGAGCAAAAAAGAAGTCTTGGACGGAAGTTTATTACTCAAAGCAAAACAGCTTCTTTTATAGCATTGAATACGAAAGTAGAAAAACGGATATTCTCACGAAGTATCCGTTTTTTCATTACCGCCCCGTTGCCACCTGTTAATTCATACAACTATTTAAACCCTGCACATCATAACAAAAACTTATCTTTTATTATCTCAGCAACCACATCAGGTGAAAGGTCTGTGTTATCAATCCTAATATAATTATCCATCTTAATTTGACCTTCATCACTATAACGATAGCGTGTATCCCCATCTATCAAACGCTCGTTTGATTTTTCTATATCACGTTTAGAAGCCTTGTGGCGGAGTCTGTTCTCGGTGGCGTTTCGCTGCAATCTGACTTCCTGAGAGGCAACAAGCTCTACATAATAAATTTCTGCATTATGCTTGCTAAATATTTTTAAATATGGCACTATACTTTCTTCCCAATCGGGATTACCCATACTAACCATACCGGTCATCACTAATCCGTATTTTCCTGATGCGGCAAATTCTTCGCAAATCGCCTCTCTCATGCGGTGCATAACTGTTTGATTAAATTCTCCAAATATTTCTAAAACAGGTTCAATTATGAGATGATTGTGATAAAGCCGCAATTCTGTTGTTTTCATAAGTTCTTGCCCAACTGTCATCTTGCCAGCAGCGGCACTCCCAAAAATAAATACAATTTTCATTTAAGTAGCCCCTTTCAACTTAAAAAATCCCTTCCGAATAGATTCCGAAGGGATTTAAGAAGCGGGCGACGGGAATCGAACCCGTGCTTTCAGCTTGGAAGGCTGAAGTTCTACCATTGAACCACGCCCGCAAAATTAAAAAATGCCTAGAGACGGAGTTGAACCGCCGACACGTGGATTTTCAGTCCACTGCTCTACCAACTGAGCTATCCAGGCAAAGGGCGAATTTTCATCGCGAAGATGATTATATAACACTTTCAATAAAAAGTCAATAGGAAATTTAAAAATATTTTTAAAAAATTTTGAGGGTGTCTATTGAAAAAATGGCTGGGCTTTGGTATAATAACAATGTGGGTTATGCCCATGAAATCGGCATTTGTTGACAAAATTGTGGATAAAGTTCAGCTCAAAACTGCAAAACCTTTGGGTCTGCATGTTTATAATGTTAAAAATCAATTTCCACATTATGTGGAAAACTCTATTTCTAGATTTTGGTAATCTATGAATAGGTCAGTCCATCAACCTGCTTTCGTCATATTTTCGAGCACGATTCGCCGAAAAGATGGCGGAATGAGTTTAGTGGACGGGTCTAATATATTGGGGGTATACAAATGAGGTCTGTTTTACCGATAGACACTGTTGAGAGTTATTGGGATTCCGTAGTCACATATATGCAACAAGGCACACTTAACCCAGCCGCTTTTTCTTCTTGGATAGAACCTTTAAAACCTTTTAAAAAAGACGAGAGCAGTTTCACACTTGTTGCAAAAAGTGACCATGTAAGGGCAACCGTTAATAGCCGCTACGCCAGCAAAATCGCTGGTGCTTTTCGTGCTGTTTTTGGTAAAGAATATAAAATTTATGTTTTGCTTGAAAATGAAGCTAAAAGCGGCGAAAGCAGAGGTGTTGCGCCCAAAGCACCAAATACCAAGGGAACTAATTTAAGACCAAAATTTTTATTCGATAATTTCGTGGCGGGAAAATGCAACGAATTTGCATATAGTGCGGCTTTGGCTGTTGCAGAAAATCCTGGTAGTGTTTATAACCCTTTGTTTATCCATGGTGATGTTGGGCTTGGCAAAACACATTTGATGCATGCCATAGGAAATAGTGTTTTATACGACAACCCAAATGCGAAGATTTTATATACTTCCAGTGAAAATTTAGTGAACGAATTTGTTTTTGCTATCCGAAACAAAAAGAATGAGGATTTTAGGCGGAAATATCGCATGGTCGATGTTTTGCTTATTGATGATATCCAATTTTTGTCCGAAAAAGATGGTATCCAAGAGGAATTTTTTCACACTTTTAACGCTTTGCGGGATGATGATAAGCATATTGTTTTAACATCAGACAAGCACCCTTCGGAGTTAAAGTCTATCGAAGACCGCTTGCGCTCGCGTTTTAACCACGGTCTGATTGTGGATATATCCACACCAGACCTTGAAACCCGCACGGCCATTTTGCTTAAAAAAGCTGAGGTTGAGGGTGTGCATATAGATTATAAAGTTGTGGATTATATCGCAAAAAATATTCAATCAAACATAAGAGAGCTTGAAGGGGCCTTTAATGCCGTCACGGCCAAGTCCAAACTCATCGGCAAGGTTTGCGATTTAAGTTTGGCGGAAGAAACCTTGCAGGATCTATTAAAGAAAAGAGAGCGGCGCGAGGTTGATGTTACCTATATCCAAGAGGTTGTTTCGGGATACTATGGAGTTACTCTTGAAGATTTGCTAAGCCGCAGGCGCACATCAGAAATCACATATGCCCGCCATGTTGCTATGTATTTATGCCGAATGATTATTGATAGACCCCTTAAAACCGTTGGCAAGGATTTTGGGGGTAAAGACCATTCTACGGTTATTCATGCTGTGGATAAGATAACAGCTCTGCTGGATAGGGATAAGAATCTTAAAAAAGAAGTTGCGGAGCTGGAAAAGCGATTGAAGGTTGACTAGTGAGTGAATGTTGGAAAATTTGTTAAGACGTTGTGGAAAGTGTGTTGGGATTATGTTGATAGTAGCAATGCTGGTTTGGTGAGTGTGGAATGTGTTGGAAAGTTTAGGTGTTTTGAGAGATTTTCCACGGGGTTTTCAAACTGAGATTTGGTTTTAATAAAAAGGTTTTTGGAGGTTTTTCACAAATCCACAAAACCTACTACTGCTACTACTAAAATAAATATATGTATGTATGTGCGACTAGCGCATTTTGTGAAGGGTGATTATTGTGAAATTGGTTTGTTCAAAGACGCTGCTTGTGGAAGGTCTTAATATCGTTAGCAAGGCTGTGGCGACGCGTCCGTCTATGCCTATCTTGGAATGTTGTCTTTTGACCGCAGACGAAGATGGCAATTTAAAACTTATGGCAAATGATATGGAAATGGTTATCCAAACAGGCAATATTGAGAGTGAGGTTGCGCAAGCTGGTTCGGTTGCTCTTGACCTTAAAGTTTTTTCGGATATTATAAGACGCATGCCTGGTAGCCATGTTGAAATTAGCGCAGACGAAAAATACCTGACAGTTTTAAAATCAGGAAAATCCGAATTTAAAATTTTAGGGATGAATCCTGATGAATATCCCGCACTGCCTGATGTTATGAAAAATCAATCTTATAAGATACCCGCGGCGGATTTGCGCAATATGATACGCCAAACAGTGTTTAGTGTGTCGCAAGACAACACAAGACCTGTTTTGTGCGGCCAACTGATTGAAATAGGCGGCGATGTAGTTAAGATTATTGCTGTTGATGGATTTAGAATAGCAATGCGCGAGGGTGTTTTAGAAAACGAAGGGCAAATGGATACAAAAGTGATTGTGCCAGGCAAAGCCATGAGTGAGATTAGCAAAATTTTGCCCACAGACGGCGATGCTGTTGTGACTTTTTATGTGACCGATAAACATATCTTGTTTGATTTGGGCAATTGCATTGTGGTTTCGCGCCTTTTAGAAGGTGAGTTTGTTAATTACGATAATATGTTTACAAATGAAACATCTACACTAATCACAGCTGTGCGCACGGATTTTATGGAGAGTATTGATAGAGCCACGCTAATTTCAAAAGACTCTAAAAAAAGCCCTGTTAAACTTAAAGTTGCAGATTCAAGTATAGCCATAAGTTCTAATACTGAAATGGGCGCGTCCTACGAAGAAATTACAGTTATGCAAGATGGCATAGACCTTGAAATCGCCTTTAACCCGCGCTATCTTGTGGATGTTATGAAAGTGCTAGAATCAGAAAAAATTACCATATCCTTTACATCTTCTCTTTCGCCGTGTATAATAAGGGTTGAGGGTAGTGAAGATTACAAATATCTCGTTTTGCCCCTTAGGCTTCGAGGATAACGGAGGATAAAAATGACAAAATCGATAATAGGTTTTAATGATGCGGCGCGCAGAGGCAAAGATGTAGCAACAACGTATTGCCAGCTATGGCGAAGTGAAATAACAAAAGAAAGCACCGTTTTGGCGAATGAGCTTGTTAACAAAAAAATCGACAAAAACACATATAATTTTAGACGCGAAAGACTTAACAAAAGCACAAAAGACCTTAACGACTGCATCGCATCACTAAATAAGCTCGCGAAGTAAAAACAAAGGAAAGTAACTATGCACATACAAAAAGTTGTTTTAGATAATTTTAGAAATATCAAAAATGCGGAAATTGCCTTAGGTGGCGGCATGAATATTCTTTATGGCGACAATGCCCAGGGCAAAACCAATTTCTTAGAATCGGTCTATTTTTGTGCTACGGGGCGTTCGCACCGCACGGGGCGCGACAAAGACCTTATTGGCATAGGTGAAAAAAACGCCCGCGCCAAGGTTTTTGTGCATAATCAAGATGGCTTTGAAAACAACATAGGTGTGGATATTAATAAAGATGGCAAAAGCATGCGGGTTAATGGTCTGCCCATACGCCGTCTGGGCGAGCTTTATGGATATTTGCTCTGTGTGATTTTTTCGCCAGAGGATTTATCGCTGGTTAAGGCAGGGCCGCAACTGCGGCGGCGTTTTATGGATATGGAATTATGTCAGCTTTATCCTGCCTATTATCACAATTTAAAAATGTATTACAAAGTGATGCGCCAGCGCAATAATCTTTTGCGTGATATTAATACAAACCCAAAACTCGCCGAAACTCTTGATATTTGGGATGAGCAATTGGTGCATTATGGCTCAAATATAATTGACACAAGAAAGGGTTTTGTTAAAAAAATCTCTGCCATCACCGCTAAATATCAAAACGAAATTACGGGCGGCAGAGAACAGTTAGAAATTATTTACAAAAACCATGTTGAAAAAGACCTGTTTTTGGAAAAACTAATAAAAAACCGCAATATTGACATTTTGAAACGCGCAACATCGGTCGGTGTTCATAAAGACGATTTAGAGTTTAAAATAAATGGCCGCGATGGCCGCAGTTTTGCATCGCAAGGGCAACAGCGCACAGCCGCACTTTCCCTTAAATTAGCGGAAATAGACCTAATACGCGAAGAAAAAGGGCATATGCCCGTTTTGCTTTTAGATGACCTTTTGTCGGAACTTGACGCAAGTCGTCAAAAATTCCTGATGGAGCGCGTCAGAGGTATGCAAACCATAATAACCCTAACGGGTGCAGAAAACAGTTTTATGGAGTATTTAAAACAGGATGGAGCAAGAGTGTTTAGGGTTGAAGAAGGCTTCATAAATATGGTATAATAAGTGTTGAGGTGATAATTTGGTTGCAAATTCGTATGATGAACATAATATTGAGGTTTTAGAGGGGTTAGAGCCTGTTCGGCTTCGTCCTGGTATGTATATCGGCACGGTTGAATCCAAAGGACTCCACCATCTTGTTTATGAGATTGTGGATAATGCTGTGGATGAAGCTTTGGCGGGATTTTGTACTGAAATTAATGTTTGTATCTTAGAAGGTAATGCCATACGCGTACGGGACAATGGCCGCGGCATACCTGTTGGCATACATCCCACAAAAGGTATACCTGCTGTCGAGGTCGTTTTTACAGTTTTGCATGCCGGCGGCAAATTTGGCGGCGAAAATAGCGGATATAAAGTTAGTGGTGGTCTGCATGGTGTTGGTGCGTCCGTCGTTAATGCTCTGTCGGATTATCTTGATGTTGAGATACATACCGCGGGGGCAAAACACGAAATGGGTTTTGTGCGCGGCGAAACGGTCAAAACCCTTGAAAAAACAGGCGATACGGACATAAGAGGGAGTATTGTAACCTTTAAGCCCGACCCCACGATTTTTACTGAAACAATATAT
>Ga0123355_10020979_pt1 | contig 10447 bp, 7 predicted proteins | sample TergutEmb28metaG_3_FD_89872 | JGI IMG/M metagenome (GOLD analysis project Ga0123355, IMG submission 89872) | Embiratermes neotenicus P1 segment gut microbial communities from Petit-Saut dam, French Guiana - Emb289 P1 | ecosystem: Host-associated > Arthropoda: Insects > Digestive system > Gut ... | reverse complement strand
TAACCTTTTGGCACCGGAATTATTTTTTTAATTTTAGCACACCCTGTATATAAAATGTGAATAAAACAGGAACTAAATACGTTAGAATTATGAAACAAACTGCATTTTGAAGAGAAAAAACGGCGAGTATATACCTTGTTTAAAATATTCAGTAACTATATTTGTTATATTTATTGAATAAATACATTAAATGCAACGTTTGGAGGTTAGCGTCCTAGACGGTAGGACGCAAGGTCTGTAAAGGTTAAGCTTGCTTCATGCTCCGCATGTTTATTTGGATACTTTTTAATAAAATTTATCTTTCATTTTAACGGTCTAATTGTCTGTCACAACGCCCCAGTAGGCCTGCCAACAGTCGTACACACAGGACGTGCTCCTTTGTATTTATTTTCAGTTCTGGTCTTCATCGTCAACAGCCGAGTCATATTAAGTTGCAGTCAAAACGCGGTGAAATGTAGAAGCCTGGTGCTGACAAACCCGAAGGTGATAATTTCGTTGAAAAGGAGTATTTGGGACAGTTGGCTCAGTACAGATTGTGAAATATTTGGTTGCTCCATTGTTGTGTGTGTCAGGTACGTAGTGTATAGTCAGTCGTTGCAACTAGCAGTTGGGCAGTCAGTCAGCACATTAGTCACTTTTTAAGCAGTATCGAATTATCTATTAGCCATATCCAGTTCATCCGTAAATTACTTCGCTAGTTAGTCATGTATTATTTCATTTATCCTATAAATAAATAAATAAATAGTTTATTTACTCACTGCTTTATTCATTCACACTTAAAAAAAAGCGAATTATCGAACTGGCTTCATAACTTCGGGTCACAAATATTGGAATTTATCTGTAAGCAATGTTTTTATTGCAGTAAATTATTCGACTGTATATAGCTTATTTTACAAAGACGTCAGTTAAGTTTATTTACATATGCCTCATTGAAGTACGCTGTCACTAATTCAGGGTATATAGAGTTAACTGAATGAATGAGTAACCAGTTAGAATTTATCACCTGGACATTTTCCTGGAGGGAATGACAGAAAAAGTCACAAAAACCGTCAAAGAGAATAGATGGTTTGCGAATTGAGAAATAAACTGGGGACCTGCCGCCTAAAAGTTAAAAAGCTTTACCGCCTGCATCATACTGTCCGTGCAGTTTATGTAAAGAAAAACGGCTATTTTCAAAGAGCCATGCGGCCTAGGTTGGATGATGTAAGCAGTACTCTGAATTCAAGTAGCTGCGAGAAGTGCGACTCTTCCCGCACAAATTACGTTCAGAATCGTGATGCATAGTGACTTTTCGAAGGACAAATTCACGTGAGGTCATGCGTTTCACACCAGATAATCCTGATGATTGGAGTTACATTATATTCCACTTTAACTCGCGGACGGGAACACCTGCTGGCATGTCAAATGGAGACAACTTATTCACCTCGTCTAATACGCTTTATAGCCTGATGGATGCGTAATCCGCACCCGTCAAGCTTGAGTGCAAGAACGCCACTTTGGGACATGGACAAACATGTGGCACGAGACGAGACATTTTGAGCAAGAAACCTACTTTCAGCCAGGTTAATCCCATGCAGTTCTTTCTTCCCATTCTGCAGATATGTGTTTCAAATATTTTTCGGAGAATTGGATAACCTAACAATTTTCACACATCTCTCAGAAACCCTTCGCGCACACAAGAATTTTCCTCTATCATGCAATATTGTTTCATCCTCGTCTTTCGTAACGACGACAATGAAATAAACGAGTTTGTAGGGCCTAGACAAATCTGGGTGGATTAGAAAAGCTCCCCAGACTATAATTTTGCAGGCAAACCCAATATTCAGTGAAATACCAAAGAAGGAAATCAACATTTATTTGAACTGATTGTTATTATGCACGACTCACTGAATTTCAAAATATATTTTCCGTAGGCCAATTGAAAGTATGAGTACAGCTTAAATTAATGGTGCACGAATTCCGCGTCCCAGGTCGCCCGGGCAACTAAATTTTTTACAATGGTTCCTAAATTTTTGGGTCCTCTACTTAGAATATGCTTCATAACAACCTCCTGGCGCCGTGAATTTTGAAGTGGATTCTACATTTTTAGATAAGTTATGCACAAGTGACTTAAATATATATCATAATGTAGGCAAATCATTACAGCATGTGCTCGAAACATTCTTACACCAAACTATGTACATGTATGTGCCTGATGCACACATGGCGTACATAGCAGTTAAAATTACATCAGTCATAGGATTTTAAGTTCGATGGAGGTGACCGAAGAATGCCGCGTTCTGGGATTATGACTCTGTGTAGCCTTATTAAAGACGTGTACCGACGTTTCAGACGATCCTGTGAAACCTCGGTGTAATTTTACACGTTATATGGCATCACAAGCAAAATGACAGAGATTTTCAATTTTACTAGTCTATGTCAAAAAAAATGGCGACATAAGAATTGAAGATTACACACCAGAAAGAACTAAATGGAACAAGCCCACATTATCCTTTTACCAGTTACTAAGCATTTGTACGAAAAACACATTTTATATTCGTGCATGATGCAGTGTATTGCATAAGTAAAATTTAAAAATATTGAGTAGGTTTACTTTATTCTGGTATCTTTCACACACACACACACACGTATATGTGTGTGTGTGTGTATATATATATATACATATACATATACAAACACATAAAATTCCGTTGTTTGAGATTTTATGTTCTTGTTTATTTTTGTAGAAACACGACTGATGTATACACAGGTATAAATACTTAACCTTGTGTTTTTTTCCCTGCACAAGTATAAAAATTAAATCACGGACTGCCATTAGAAAAGAAGACTCTCTTGATCAGCAAACTGGACTTAAATTTAAGGAACAAATTAGCGAAATGCTACATTTAGAGCATAGCTTTGTATGGCGCTGAAACTTGGACACTTCGGAAATTAGATTAAAAACACCTTGGAAGTTCTGAAATGCCGTGCTGAAGAAGGATGGAGATCAGCTGGACCAAGCGTGTGAAGAATGAAGAAGTATTACAAAGATTCAGAAGTATTACATAGAGTCAGACGTATTAAAGAAGTCAGAAGTGTGACAAAGAGTCAGAAGTATTTCATAGCTTCAGAAGAATTACAAAGAGTCAGAAGTATGACAAACAGTCAAAAAGGAAAGGAATATCCCACATATAATAGAACGAAGGCAGGCAAACTGGAATGGTCACATCTTGTGTATTAGCTTCTTCCTAAAACACGTTTCTGAAGGAAGACAGAAGGGAGGAGAAAACGATGAAGAACACGTAAGAAGCTACTGGATGAGCTTAAGGACACCAGAAAATTATATAAATTGAGAGAGTAAGCAGTAGATCGCACTCTGTGGAGAACTCGCTTGGGAAGAGGCTATGGATCTGTCGTAAGACAAGAGTACATAACGACCATAATTATATGCGTAAGTGTTTTGTTGATATACAGTGTTGTACCCATTACACCTCTCTTTGTAATTAACTGATGCTCTTTGACAATTGAATTAAGAGAGCTGAAACATGTAGGAGACTGGCAACAGACCACTATGGATTTCTCATATATAAAGTCTCTTGTATGGCTGTTTTAATTTTGCGACTTAATAAGGAAACGCGCCGTAATATGCAAAACAATAAGACTCTAACGTTTATTCTTTACATGAAAGTTACGTAAAATATCATGTTCATTTCAAATACCTCAAACGTGTTTCTCAAATTATTCTAGAGTGTTGTCGGGAATGTAAGACACGAACACTAACCCATAATCATCAACGAAACAAAACACAGAACCTTAGTAAATAATAGGCTGTTGCTGCATGCGACCACAATTATAGCAGTGGGACCTTTCGTGTTTGTCAGGCTGCCTGCCATAAGGAAGAGCTTCTTATTCTCAATTACATAATTTTACATGAAAATTGGCCACAACTGCCTTAGACGAAATATAGCCTATACACGTGAGGACTCACGCACATGCAATGGAAATTAACAGGAAGACGCGTGCGCAGAAGTGTTGAGAGTTAACGATACTCTTAAAAGTTTCGGAATAGAAAATAACTGAATTACATATTGAGGCTATTACATACAAAGGCTTTAGCACAACGTGCCTGAAACCAGTGCAAAATGAGAGATATTTTACACGTCTATCCGCGCATCTAGTCACCGATACGTTGTTTCAGGCGATAACCCTTCCACTCAACACAAGGGCTATTTTGACTTACGTTTTTTTGGTTTTCTTCAGTCTAGGCCACGGCCGCTTCTGTCTTCATTCTTTCCACTATGTTTTAACAGTCGTGCAACTACTAGACATGATGAAATGTTAGTAAGAGCATCATTAAATAAACTGCAAATAAATAAATCTCAGAATTCATTACCAAATTCTTTCAAATGAATTATTGTAAATGGTGGTTGTTAGCAATACAGTTTGATCTACGTCCTTGAATTCTGAGTGAACGAAGTTTCCTTGCTCGTGTCGCGAAGCCAGTATGGAGAACAAAGGCACAGCGCATAACAGAACTGTAGTCTGGACTGCACAATTGTCATAAGTTTTTTAGTGCTGAAGTTTTTGCATTAACTGACACATTAAGGTTCTTAATCGATATACAAATTATATTTGCCTCAAGCTTTACTGCGATATAAGACTCAACTGCCTTCGCTAATAAGCACTTGTTTACACTTACGCTTCGGTCGTAATCGCGTCCTGTTGTGCTGACAGGGAAAGAGTGGTCAGTGTCCGACAACCAACCGCTCTGTCTCTGGTAATCGTATGTTTACGCCAGTCCTACATTGGATAGTCTGTCCTTAACTGGCTGCCATTCGATTGCTTATTCCGGATGTTTATCCTTCCACAGCTTGTGTTGTAACTTAATGAAAAAAGGCCTCAAAACAGCACGACTATAACTCTTTTCTTTCTTTGCCTCATTCTTCCATTTTCATTCCTTATTTATCTCTTTTTTTCTTTCCCTCTTTTTATCTTTTCTCTCTTTATTCCTCTATTTGTTTTTCATTATAGCCCTTCCTGTATTTCTCTACTTATTTATTCCTTTATATATTTCTATTCATTCCTTTCTGAAATTCTTTACTAAGGATTTTAAAAATTACATAAGAGGTCTCCAGTAGCACTATCCTTACTTTAATTTTAATAAACTTCCTTAAATTGGCTCAACTATTTTTAGGTGACAATTATGTTAAGGTCCCTTTGTCTGTATGCTTTGTTCTGGGTAATTCCCCGGCGTCTGAATTTTATATTCCGACGTTTCAGAACACTGTTCCATCTTCATAGGCGGGTAGGTATTCTTCATACCTACCCGCCTATGAAGATGGAACAGACAGAATGTTCCGAATCGTCGGGATATCAAATTCAGACTCCGGGGAATTACCCAGAACAAAGCATACAACATTCAGAACACGGCGAAAGGTTGAAATTAAGAAGTCCATTTACCTTTTAAAGATGAAACATATCTATGTTGTATAAGGACTCGGTCCGTACCTCGCAGTAGGCACTCTCTACCTCGGTTATTAAAACCAATCTTTTCATGTTGCATAAGACATTTGCTGTTTGTTCCGAGATCCATACAAAACACACATTCCATATGATCAGAATGTAGAATTATTGAATGTCCTTGTAGTACGTAAAGTTACCGGTAGGCTTTAAGAGGTTAAATAACTCATACCGTTTGTCATATACTGTCGGACCGCTTTTTCTACACACAAAGCCCACTAAAGGTACATTTACACACTGCTATTACAGACACTGCGAACTCCCTGTGACTTGTCTGCAGTGGCTATGTTGGTTACTGTATGGTACACAACGCTAAATACAGCACCGCCAGGAGTGTCGTAAATTCTGAACAAAATTTCCGGATACGTTTGTCACACACACACACACACGAAGAGAATTAACAAATAACTGAAACGGTTTTAATCATGTTCCATTTCATGCACTTCAGAGAACACGCAAACGACACGTGCTAACCGACAAACTGGGCGACAGTGGTACTAGACTGAAGACATTTCCATGAAAATATTTTACCCGGTCTACACAGCAAAGGGCTATTTCTGCGACGTCAGCACGAAATGCAAGCATATCGCTCTACTTTCACCCATGCACAAAACGTGTGATTCGCAAACTCTCGGACACAGAGCAAGAAACACGGCGTAATGTTGTGAAATGGCACCTTCAGGAAGTAGGGCCATATGCTGGGGAAATCCTTCCCACTTTGTTTGTCTGTGTTGGCGATGAAGCTTGTTGTCATTTCACTGTATATCCTACTCGAACTCTCAAAGTAACAGGCAGTATCTTTATCGTTGCACCGTGCATTCTGTAGTTTATTTAATTAACACACCAACAAATGCATATATATATATGTTAGTTAATAAATCTAAAATGTAAATTAAAATATTTAAAACGCTCCTACATGTTTCGATCACATGATCATCCTCGGGGAGCATACATTGTTCCTTGCTAAGGTTATAGTTTAAAAACACTCAGTGGTTTACTTCTTTATGTTAACTTGGTGCTGTGTCAGCATGCTGCCACAGCAACAAGTTAACATAAATAAGTAAATCACCGAGTGTTTTTAAACAATAACTTTAGCAAGGAACAATGTATGCTTCCGGAGGATGATTGTGTGATCGAAATATGTAGGAGCGTTTTAAGTATTTTAATGTAAATTTTAGATTTATTAAATAACATATATATGCATTTGTTGGTTTGTTAATTAAATAAACAGGCAGTAGTTTGCAAAAATCCACACAAAGTGTCGTCACATATTGTTATGTTTAAAGTGTGATGTGTTATGAGTGCAACTTGGGTTATTTGGCCCGGACACATTTCTGAGAACATAAATTCACACCTACCGATTGTAACACACGTTCTGACGCCACTGGACACCTGTCCGGTTACAAGGCAACATTTGTCTTTTAAACAAGACAGCGCGCAAGAGTAACAATGAACACATTTTCCATCACGTTCTTTAAATAGAGTAAGGAAAAACTTAATATTAACTACGAAGAATTATGACATGTGTCTCCAACCCGCGAACCGTCATGTTGTATTATGCGGTCCGCGGCAACATTTGCAAATTATGTGCTAAAAAAATTCGCGATTAATTGGGCGGTTAGGCATTACACGTATTGTCATTTTTCCACGTGCGGCCCGCCGCCAGCCCCACAATATATCATGTGGTCCTTTGGTATAAAAAGATTAGATGCCGATGCATTAAACTGAGACATGTGGACCCGCACTCATAGTGAATTAGAAGGGCAGTCGCTGCACTGTCTGCCGTCACGCAAAGCGATGGTACTGTAGAGAGACGCGTGCCGTCTTCTGAAAAATGCAGCGAACTGCACTAAAAACCGGAAGATTGCGGGTTCGATTCCCGATTGTGTCATCAAAAATCCTTTCGACCGCACAATGTCCTTGGGGTCCATTCAGCTTCTAACACAAATCAGTGCCAGGGATATTCCCTGGGGCTAAAAGCGGTCGGTGAGTAGGGCTGACAACCTTACCACCTTCTTCTGCCGCTTGTCTTGAAAACTGGGAGCCTCAACCTCCTGCTACCCTCAGGACCTGTACAGGGATTGGTTCGTCTTTTACCTGTGTGAACCTCCGTATGAAATTTGGGGCACGGACCGAAAAAGTTTATATACACGTATAACTGACATGTGTGGCAGTTTGACCACCACTCTACATCGACACTGCGTACAGCATACGGGTTGGCTGTGTGACACACTCAAAACAGTAAGTTGCTACTACGACAATATTCTCCCTTCTCAGGCGTAATAATACTACGTTCATGTTTTTTTATACATGGGCTAGTTATTACACGTTAAAACACATATATCGAACTACTATATCACTGACAATTTAGCCCCCTGTCTTAAGCACATGACTTTAAAGATGGAGGTTTTGTTTACTTAAAAAGCAAAATTAAGAGGATTAATAGCTGCCAGCAAACACCAGTTAAAATACCAATAAAGAAATGAGTATCCAGCAATTTAGATTTCGGTTAAAACTTATATTTTAGACAGTGGAGCCAACAAAATATTTTAAGTCGTATATGAATGCTTCTCTTCCCGCTAACAGCACCCACAATCAATTCTAGGTTATCCGAAAATACGCCTGTAAGTACAGTATGTTATTCAATTATTTTCGGCAAAATTTTCTTGTATGCAGCGTTTATCCGAATTATGATCGGCTTCGTAAAGAAGGTGGGTTGGACGACGGAACTAGATTCTAGCTAGAGCGGTCGAACTATCGTCTTCCTCTTCAGTGAGTAGCTCTTGCTAAGAAACAAAGATTAAGCGGTGAGAGACTGCAGATCGCCTCCATTTTAATGTCCTAGATAGGAAAGCCTAAAGTCACATGTCAAATGTGTTCACATTCTCATGCTTTATTGAGCTTCTGGACAGCTTCATATGAACGTTCCTACTGGTCAGGCAATTTTTAATGGGTCATAATATGCCCACTTCTGATATAAATTTTGAGTCCCTCGAGACGCCTTTGATAATTCGGTGGAAATATTGTAAGTGTAGCTGCAAAGCGGTTGCGAAATTTGTCTATTATCTTTCTCATATCTGTTCGTCTGTCCGTACGACGCAGCACGATTTTCACCGGACTCATTGCAGTAACACTCTATGGAATCCTTCACTAAAAATCGGTCAAAACTCTGGGATTTCGGCTAAAAATAGATATAAAGAAGAAACTATTTCAAGAGTTACGTACGTATAAAAGAACATGTAGCCATTGTTAGTCTTTGTAATTTAGACAGGCTGTGTTCCTTCTGAGGTACGATATGAGGATGAAAAGCATTGCAATCGAGTAAGCTGAACTGTTCGTTGATCTGCCCGATTATGATGCCTCCATGTTGACGGGATATCAATTATGATCGAATGTACATATATCTAAGATAAGGAGAAATCTTACAGAGTGCGCTGTGTAAGAAAGCACGTTTAAAATAATAGCATTTCCAGTGCTTTAACAGAAAATTCACGAATTTTAAATGTAGGAAAAATAACAAAGTTAACTCGCCGTGTTAGCCCTTCGGATATTACTAAAAATTCTTTTTTAAGGTATTCTACTGTAAAGCCATATAGACCTGCTTCTGAAATAGCTTCCTGTAGCTGCTTTTTCACGTGTATGCAAACACGTTACAAAACTGTCTTCTTTCACAGTGTTAGGAGCAGAACTGTAAAAAGAATTTCATCGGCCCGCATAAAACACAACTTTCATTGCCACTGTGATGAACTATCGTGAAAGTGTTGCAACGTTAAATTTCAGTTGCTCGTGTTGCAACGAATTGTATCTTACGAAGAAAAGAATTTAAAATAGGTAGGGGGGCAGCAAATATCACTGTAAACGAGGAAATTGTCGGGCCGCATTATGCAGGTCAATATCGGCTCGCTGAGGCGTTATGCGTGCCTGGAGTCACGCTAAGCCTCGATCTGAAAATCAGATGCTGTCCAGTGCCGTGGTTTATGCTTTTTGTCGATAATTTCCGTTGGCTTGTCAGTCAAATTTACTGAATAAATGACGCAAATGGAACAAGCTGCTGCAGGTCATGCAAATGAATTAATTTTTTAGCACTTCACATGGTACATTTTAATTTAAGTTAGCATTATTGATTCTTCAATCTTTATGCATATTCTACATCCCAGACTTGTAAAATTACTTTTCTTTACGATCTGTTTTACTACCATTTTAACCTACTTTCCTTTCTTGACAAGGCAAGTAAGATCACTCTGCTGTGTGTGTGTGTGTGCGTGCGTGGGAACATTCCCAGTATCTTCTTCAAGTATGGACAGTATAACACCGAAATTCATTGTAATACACAGAACTGAAGTGCGTGGATCCCAACTCACGGCGAAATTGAATGAAGGCGAAGGCCGCGCTGCCTGCCGTGACACGAAACTGTCTGAAGGAAGAGTGATTCTAGTTCCCAGATAAAACAAAATTTGTACCTATGTTTGGACAGGCACACGCGTTTATCCTGGTAAGCTTTCCATGTTGCTTGGCCCTGTATTGCTCTTCGTTGAACCTATGGTGGTGACTGACAGCTTCACTGACTAAGGCTTCATTACAGATTTTTGGCCTAACCCTCACACAAAATTTGAGTATTGTGGATGTCCGCAGCCGGACAAAGTAAGGCATACAGTGTACTGATTTCAATTTTTTTAGATCTCAAACAACCCTACATTTATCGAAATTTTATGACACAAACTCGTTTTAAAAATAAAACTGCATGTTTAACCACCGTAACTTAGGAATTTGCCAGTGGCCTATTAGTTATCGGGGATGTCCTGCCATAAATTGACACAGTATACGTGGAAGACCAAGATATCCATAATTGTTTTTTAAATATGACATGATAAGAGACCAAAAAGGATTTTATTCCCCCCCCCCCCCCCCCCCCCCCCCCCCCCCCCCCCCCCCCCCCCCCGCCCCCCCG
>Ga0123355_10020978_pt1 | contig 10447 bp, 6 predicted proteins | sample TergutEmb28metaG_3_FD_89872 | JGI IMG/M metagenome (GOLD analysis project Ga0123355, IMG submission 89872) | Embiratermes neotenicus P1 segment gut microbial communities from Petit-Saut dam, French Guiana - Emb289 P1 | ecosystem: Host-associated > Arthropoda: Insects > Digestive system > Gut ... | reverse complement strand
TAAGCTTTCGCCGTGTTCTAAATGTAATTTGTTCCTTTTTGGGTAATTCCCCGGCGTCTGAGTTCTAATTGCCGACGTTTCGGAACTCACTATCGGTTCCATTTTCATAGGCAGGTGAATGAAATATGATACTTCATTCACCTGCCTATGAAGATGGAACCTATAGTGAGTTCCGAAGCGTCGGCAATTAGAACTCAGACGCCTGGGAATTACCCAAAAAGGAACAAATTACAATATATATTTTACTATTGTACATTCTCTTTTCTTTGACATGTTTCTGTTCTGCTTGAGCCGTCATCAGTAGGCTACAATTCAAGAAACTGTACAAAATATATGAGAGTAAAGTACTCGGAAGATACAATACGTTAAGATCATAAAATGTCAAATTTAATAGCGTACGTAAGATTAGAGTCAACCTGAAAAGAATTTAAGTAATCGAAACATGTGAAGCGCATGAAAAGTTTCAGAATTCTTATATATATTCTTTGTTAGTTAAATTATCAAGTAATGATGTTACATTTCTCATAATTAATCTATTCTAGATTTATTAGTGTCGATCTATAAACTGTAGTGTATTGCAGAACCAGGATGACTCGGGTTATTGCAGTGTGTTAGAAGTGACTCCGAATAAAGCGGTCGTCACCTGTTTCAAGGTTAGGAACTTATGTACTGGGGACACCACCTGAAAATGCAACATGGATATGCCTGACCTTTCAAAGGCGCTCTGAACAGCTCACAATTAATGCGGACTAGGCACGGGTAGGCACGGTGCTCCTACCGGTGTCTCATACACAAGCTCTTTCTGTATCACTGAATAGTCAGATTTCCAAGTTAATGTGTGAACACAAGCACTTTATAGGGATAATCTACATTCTACATTTTATGCTACTCTATACTGCTCAAGACATCAAGATTCACTAAAAATTACTGATACAGTTTTTAATAATACCTCATTTTTACTTCGTGTTTTACACGCGTAGAGTAGAAAAACCAACTAGATGCTACTGTGTCGTTTATTGTACTTATAATCTGCTCGACATGTTTCGGGCACTTATATGTCCATCATCAGTAGCTCGAGACTATACTTGTGTTATTGCCGCATATGGTGTGTGATGCCTTGGTTGCTGGTGGTCGGCGGTCAGGTGCAGGGCAGCAGGCTATGCGTCCGGAATGAGGGAAATTGTTCGACTCGATTCGAACAATTTCCCTCATCCCGGGCGCATAACCTGCTGCCCTGCTCCTGACCGACGACCACCAGCAACCAAGGCATCACACACCATATGCGGCAATAACACAAGTGTAGTCTCGAGCTACTGATGATGGCCATATAAGTGCCCGAAACATGTCGAGCAGATTATAAGTGCAATAAACCACTCAGTAGCATCTAGTTGGTTTTTCTTCTCTACTCTTATACAACGATGCACGGACAAACATAATTCAAATTAATGTTTTACACATATCTAATTGATGTATGTTTTCCCTCAAGATGACCCATAAAGAGACAAAACATGTTGGGTATATTATGTTTCAAGTTTTAAAAATACGAACTCTCTCTGGTTGTTCATTTGGTTGGTAATTGTGAGACACAGTACATTGTTTGTACATTATTTGTACATTATTAGCAAGTCAGCAATAAAAAATGTGGCAACGATTCAGTTTTTGAGGTTTGCATTCTATAAAATTAATGCACATATATAGTCAGTAATGACTGATACTATGACCTCCCAGAATATTGAACTTTCCTCCTTGGACACCCTGTATATAGTCAGTAATTAAATACCAAGTTGTTCACTACAAATATACTAAAGCAACAGACCGATCTGTTAAAACTTGTGCAGTACAAATTCCGTTTTAAGAGTTCTCAGATTATTGAATACCATTACGTATTTGATATTATCCATTCCATGCATTGCGTTTTAAGTCATTCTTATATGCCAGCATAATCACATAACAGAACTGCAAGTCTTATACAAGCTTCTACCCTCCTACATGTTTCAGCGATTAAATCGCCATCTTCAGGAATAATTAAGTACAAAGGAATCTGTAATACCAATACAGTGATCAATATTAAAATTACAAAATTTATAACACAGCAGTCATAAATAAAACAACAACGACAACACTGTAGTTGTTACAATTTTGATGCTTTACTGGTTAAGATGCAAGGCTTTTATAGTATGTGTAGTCATATATATGTATACTAACGTATAATGTCCATGCTGCATTTTATGGTTGCCCTATTACATATTTTATAATTTTAACAGTCGTTGTATTGGTCTTGTGTATTCATATCTCCCTCAAGATAGCCACTTATCACCCAAACATGTAGGAGGGTAATAACTTACGTATGAATTTCAATACTGTTATGTGAATACGTGGGCATATACGAATGATCACCATTACGTGTGATGATGTGTTTGGCTTACTGCAATCCGGCCTCAGCTGTAATATAAGCAGCGGCCATCGAAGCATGTGACTATGTATTACCGTAGAGCAGTTACAGGCTGTTAAGTTGCCGACCAGTCAGGAATGTAGGAAGGAGCCAACCAGGCGTCCCCCATTTGTCGTCACAAGTTCAAGGTCATTTGGTTGTGGGTTACTTGAGTGCAGGTGGCCTTGAAAACGTGTTCCAGCTGGTAACAGTTTACATTGATAGCAACGAGAACGTTTGGATTGAGATGTATCAACTTCCTGGTGAAGGAAGAGGCGTCCCTGTGTCAGTGCGGATGTGCTTTGACGTACTCGCAGCGACAATTCTGGCAGAAACTAACGATGAAGGTACTTAAAAAATTGACAAGTTTTTTTGCACGAATGGCAGGCTACATACAAGGAGTTCCAAGCAGAAGACGTAGATATCTATACTACATTTTTATTTGCCGGAGGCGTAACAGCCCACCTTTGGCCTACGGAGCCTCATGTTGAGGTTTCTAGATCACACACAATTAGACAAACACACTCAAACGCGCGCGCGCGCACGCACACCGGCAGGACTCCTCTGAACGAGTGATCAGTTGGTGACAAAGACCTGTACCTACACAACACACAACAAACGCACGAGACTAACATCCGTGCCCTTAGCGGGATCGAAGCCGCGATTCCAGCAATCAAGAGGCTTCAGAATTACAGCTTATACCGCACGGCCAGCAGGATCGGCAGTAGTACATAAAAGGCTGACATTGTTACTGTTTCGTTTTATTCTTGTGAAGAATGAGGAGCTACATACCTTGTATTCCTCGCCAAGTCTTACTCATATTTAAAGTCTCTTCTGTTTGACCGCAAACGATTTACGTTACACTTAGGCGTTTGTTTTTATTTTGTAGTCTTGAACGCGTGACGGCTAATGGTCAGATCGATATGAGTAAACGTTTTAATCTCAGGGTCATGGGGTTTGTATCAGAAAGTATTCCTTACCAAAACCAGGAAGAAATCAATCCTCGCAAATGGAGATTGTCATGCGAATGGTACCCAGTTTTGGACCTGCGGCATGATGATGCTCGTGCAAGGCATTATTTCAGTTTAGTTTTTCAGTTTGCATAGAGGCAAATGGGATAGATTAACCAAACAGATTGAAAGGTCCATTTTCAGGAAAAGGAATTTCGGGGACTGTTTCAATCAACAGTCATCAACCAACGGTTTAAACAAAGTTGAACTGGTTCTGTAATACCTAGGCATATGGTTATGGAATTCATACAGAAATATCTACGTACTGTATATTTCTGTAATAATATTTTCTTAACTTAAATGTTGCAGTAAATTTAAAAATATTAATTTTAACAATTGTATAAGCATTATAATCGTATTAAGTGGACATATTCTTTACAAGTAATGTCATTCAAGTAATTTCTTATAACGTTTTCATCATAATTGCAAAGTGTATGGCCTTAAGTGGGTAGATGTCAATATTTCTGCATTTATGTGACATACACACAACGACGCATCACAGTCGGAAGGACTCCTCTGAACGCGTGATCAGTGTGTCGCAGAGACCTCTAACTGACAACACACAACACTCACAACAGATAGACATCCATGCCCCCGGTGGGATTTGAACCCACAATCTCAGCAGGCAAGCGGCCGTAGACCTATGCCTTAGACCGCGCGGCCACTGGGACCGGCAAATTGTAAGTGATGAAGCGTTCAATATATCAGTAAAATTCTACAGGCACTGCAACCTTCTATTTTTTTTCGAAAGAAACCTATCAAGCTGTCCCTTAATCTTCTCAAATTAATGACGTGAATATCCGGTGGAATTGTGAATTCATAGTATCTGTCTGGGTTCGAATTATATATGAATAGTCCAATTGCAGGGTTATGTGTATAAATCGTAGCTAGAGAGAAGAAATATCAAATTTCCCCCTTGAAATTTCAATATGCTTTATACCAGTTTATTTAAACATTTTTCGTTGAATGCTGCCCTTCCTACCAAGGGCCACGTGCCGTCTGCTTTACGTGCCCTGTATACGCACAACTCACGCCCTTCCTGTGCTTATTTTATCGAAATTTAAGATGGGTTGTCCTTATCGTTGTCATGAACGTTTTAATTCAACATAACCTTAACCTCCTAATATATTTTATGCCGTTTTATACAGCTGTGTTTGTAAGCGTGACATGACATGCTTAGTGTGGACAGGATAAAAATGATTTACACTTGTGAAAAATACCGTTAAGGGAGTTGCTTCTGTAAACAATTCAAAAGAAACCGCCATAAGGCGAGCGGCGGAAACTACGATCTTTAGATGTACTAAGAATTATAACGTTTGAATCCCGAGCTTCAATTACCTTATGCGAGAAATATTAGAAACAGAAAATATATAGAGAATATTTATTTCATTTTTTGGGGTATACAGAAAATCATCGAAGATTTACAATAAGAGATTCTTTCCTTATTACACATTTCCAGGAATAAATAAAGTATACATTGCGTTTCTTAGAAGTCATTTTGCAATTTATAATAGAAAAGTTCTCAGGTTTTAAATATAAATACGTGACAAGAATTTAGCACATACATAAATTAAAAGTGCTTGGCTTGGCAAGGTATACAGTTGACATATACTAGATATCCAGTCATTTAGATAAAATCATTAATCCAGCGGGATAAAAAACATGGACCTAAAAAGAGACCAATTTTATACTTACCCTTGCATTACGTGTTTATATAATCAGTAATAAATACACATTTAGAAATTTTACCTAAATTTTAAAAGTAATTAAAATTATGATTTATGAAAAATTAAATTAATTAATTAATCTCATGATATTTGTTGATTTTAAGGGGAAATATGTACACACAAATATTCGACATTTTTCGATTAGTACATTTTTCAGCAATAAAATCTGGGCAGAGTAAAAAAAATATTTAAATTTGCATGGCTAATGACAATCGTATTTCAGTCTTCTGGCTTGTATGTATGTGCACGTTGCCAGCCGGTACCGACGTTTGGAGGAACTGCCTGTAACTTCTACCCTGAGAACGAAATCAGCATGTTCTTCCAAAGAGATAGGGCTCAAGTGCCATGCTACCAGGCGTGATGACTTAGATCATAACAAAAAATTTAAAACTATGTTCATTTTACAAAATGGTTCATCATTCGCACTCTGTTTCATCATTTCGAATAGTTCGAGCTATTAGGAAGCAATATTGTTCTACTGTTTATTCTAAAATAGGTTTAGAACGAGATATTGAGGACGAGAAAAGGTAACGTGTGAATAATCAGCTCGAAAGTATGCATTGCTGGTCTACTACACGGCATTTTTCAGTGCCTGCAATTATTTGTGGTATTTTTTACGCTTTACAAGACTCCCCGCAAAGAAACTGGTTTGATCACTTTAAGGAAATTTAAAGGAGAAAACCTAAAACATATAAAATCGACAATAGACAAAGGAGGGTGAAGGGAAGTGTATAAAATTAAATAAATATTGTAAAATATACACTAAAAATTACATTTTGTTGACAGAAAATATGGCTGCATCTGATCCAGGCGTCATGCTTCTTTTTCATGTACTGTTTAACGAAGAGTTCTTCCCGTCTTTTACCACTTTTGATGTGTTTAGCACGGCGTTAGGAGCTTAGTTGTTCGTTCGAAGTCCGGTCAGTAGTGTGGCCACTACAACGCTCTTGTGTACACTGTTACTTTCCACACTTGTCTATCTACAGTTTGCGTTTCCTGGGCTTAGATGCGTCTCTATTAATGTTCTCTTTAACATATTATTCATCAGTTTATTAACCAATTTATTGACACTGTCAGGAGAAACTTCATGTTTCAATTACTCGGTAATAGTGCATTGAATTTTGTTCCAGGAGACCCGATGATGTATTCCTATAATTTTAATTTCTAAAAATAAGCGCTCTTGGTTCAATGACCCTTAGCATATATATATTTAGAGAGTTCATAAGAAAATGCACGTTGTTACTGAATGTGAATTCAATGAGATGGTTCTGTCATACGTTGAAAACTGGAAATATTACAACCTTACTGATGGGTCACTAAGGAACGTGTATTCATAATTATGTTAGGAAAATGATCCAGAAAGACATGTTTATTGTTCTAGGAATGTTTACAAAGATAGAACACAGAAGTTTATAAAGCTTTTTGGTGCGCAGTGCTATAAAAGAAATCAATGTATACAACAATAAACCAAGTTAAGAATTAATTCTTCAGTTACTGAAGTTCTTGTAATGGAATTAGTAGTGCATTACTGCAAAAACGGAAACAAATATGAGTGTGAAATAATCGAAGAACTGATAGTGTGTAACGTTGATGCTGTAAGGGAAACTTTTATTTATATAAAACTGCGATCTAGTGTGGGCTCTTGCATGCAGTTGCTGATGAGAAACGGCTGCATGTTAGCAGTCATAAACTAAAGAAATTTTAACAAATTCGTTGATTGGTATTACTTTTTAAAAATAATTTTCAAAACAAACTGAAAGAAAAGATGAATATGTTCAAAGTTTTACTACTTTATATAAAGAAATGTACGTTATTTACAAAGAAAATATTTACAAATTATTTCAATTTACTGATTGAGGTAGAATTCTGTTAGATACATATCAGTGACTGTAGGTTTGTATAGGCCTACATATTTTGTAATGTATAATTAAACACATTTAAAGGATGCGTCTGTGTTAAATACAGAAGTGAAGAATTACAATTTGTGGATGTTAAAACAGGCCACCCCACAAATTATTTCTTTCCTTCAGCACTGATTCTTTTCTTGTTCGTACGAAACGTTTTAAAAAGGAAAAGCAGTGATCTCCATTGTTACTCTAGCTAGCTTAAAAGAATCGATTTATTCCAGCATAATGCGGTAGACGTGGTCTATTTTGATCGTATGTAGAGAATAAATATTAGTGCACGGCATGAAAATGAGCTATTTTGAACAAGCTTAAGACTCTTTCCACGTAGTAACATATTTTTAAACCTTCACGCCAATCGACCTGGTTATTTAAGAAGACATGACGCCTTGATATGTAATTCTTAAAATCATAGCCTGTAATTAGGAAGTAATTTCCGTATAAGAGAATATTACGTAAGAGAATGGGAACATAATTTTTATTGGACGAATGACTGGCCTCCGGAAGGGCCATGGAAACTGAAGCGGTTGAAATATCTGCCGTTGTTATGGTTGTTTGGAACCTGACTGGCGTAGACGCGCGACTCGGCAACTTTGTTGTGGCGGTTTTGTTCTTGAAGTAGTTGTTGCTGCTGTAGTTGTAGTTGTTGTTGTTGTTGTTGTTGTTGCTGTTGTTGAAAATTGATTGCTTGACTGTTAAAGTGATGAGGATTGGTTTGGAGGAAGGCGTTATGTTGTTGCGTCTGTTGGTTTCTATAATATCGTGGGTCATGCGACTGCTGGAACGCGTTATTGTAAGTCTGTTGTAATGGAAGGGACTCACGATTGAAAGCGTCTGACAAAGAAACGGATGGAACAATTTCGATAGACGAAGAAGAGTGTCTTTGATGTGTCGGTGCTTGGGAAGAGAATGAAGTTTGAATTTCTGGCTGCTGTCTGTGTTGAAGCCCAGGTTGGTTTTGTAGGTGAGGTCCGTTTAAGTTAAATGTCGGTTTATACGTTGTTGCTTGAATTTGCTGACCAGATACAAATTGTTTGTCAAGATTGGTTGAAGAACCAGTGAAAGAAGAAAGCTGTTGTTGGTCACGATAAAAGGCATTGCCATTGATATAATGGTTGTTGAAGAAAGAATGCTCGCCAGACGGAGTTCCTCCTCCGAATGAGTGTTGTTCTGGGTTGTCGAACACGAGTTGTTTTCGGATTTGATCAGGTGCAAGTTCAAGGGATCGTGCTCTTTTCTGTAACAAACAGACAGACAGAACATACATAGAGATGTGCGTGCGTGAGTGTGTAGGTAGAAGGGCGAAGAATGCACGCGAGAAATCCGCTCTTATGTCCGTGAATTTTGGTCGTTAGGAATTAATAACGGGTATATGTATTTTTATAACGAATACTTATGAGATATTCTTTCTGGCCACGTGACGATCTTCAGCGGACTCGTTTGGTTTCAGACAGAATGTAGTACTTTTCAGAAGTGAGTAAATTAATATTTTTCATGTTTCAGGTTCTAAAACAAAGTAACCAACAACAGTTGAAGTTGACAGTTAGAGGTTAAAAGATTTCATAGTTTAGATTTTAATTTCTGTTTGTTCTTTATACCGACAACGTTCCGCAAATATCCCTGTATTCTTAACATAATTTTTGAGAAGTATGAATTTTTTTGGAATTATTCAATAATTCAATAATTCATTCTTAGTGTAATAAAGATGTTTGATAGTTTGCATGAATACAGTCAGTTGTGATGAATTTTAGTAACTCGGTGTAAAAGTCCTTTGGAGCAAGCCAAAAATAGATCAATGTGCATTCAACTGTTTCATCTCAGTTCTGTTTTTCGACTCCCTTAGACAGGTTTCGCGTTTCTTTATGGAGTTAAAAGCAAGTAGCATGGCTTTCAGAGACATAGCGATTTCCTGCGCAGTATTGTTAACCAACTGTGTGTCAGACACGTTTAACTAACAGACATATTCAAGAATAATATACATACAGTTAATTTACTATGTTCTTTTCAGTTTCGATTAGCAATTTTGATAACTGAACCCAATTTAAGTAAATAAATTCTTTCGTGAAGTATGTATATAGGAAATTTTAATGCTAGCTATTGAAGTGTTAGCGAAGTGCTACTGTAATGGCATTTTATTCAAGTAATAAATCTGGTAGAAACCGCATTTATTTTAAGGTGATTTGGTTACGTTAGGCGTATAGGAAATCCGTAATTTTCCTGTAGCATCTTGTGATAATAATGAAGAATTCTTGCAAACAGGAACGAAGCATTGATCTGCTTGTTGTTGAGTATAAATTGTTCGCGTGGCGAACGTCTCCGACTTCAGAGTAGAATTTTCGTTTACCATAGGCCTAAATTATTCAATGTAATTTCTTTAGGTCCCGTCAGTGAGTACGTTTGGTTTTGCTGTCTCCTGCTTTGTGCTGTAAGCTTGCGATCCCAGACTATCCACGGGGCAATACTGCTGAACCAAACTGTTCCAGGTTCGTCTTTGCATAATATTTTCTTTTACCCAGTTGGTGAATTTAAATTGGCAGTTGGAAATGCGTAGTGCAGGGTGTGATAAAAGGGCTACACGGAGCAAGAGAGACAGAGACGTCAAAAGAAATGGAAGCAGTGCAAGATTTATCAGAAGCGGTTAGCGGAAGAGTGGTATGTGACTTGATAAAGTACTACAGACGGTACGAGAAATGGAAGAATTGTGAGTGGAGACGTTTCATTATATATATATTTTCTTCACTTCCTCCGACAGCCAAGCCAAATGCAAAAGAATTGGGGAAGGAGATAAAATGTTGCAAAATGGAAAGAATAGACGCAACAAACACAAAGAAAGGAATAGGAACATATATTGTAAGGATGTTACATCAAAGGAAAGTACAGTGTTGTTAAGTCTATTGCCCACAGTTTTATAAAGCGCTTATACACAGAGCGAGCGTTACGGAAAAAAGAACAGATGTTTGGCAAAAAGCAGCTTTGCGGAACCTATGTTGATCGGGCTTGTACAGAACAACAGTAATGAACAATTGAGAAATTAGACATTCGATTGTACTTATTGGTACAAGTTTTATGTTAGGAATCTTCAAAGACAAAGAAACAGAAATATTTTTAACTTGCGTATTGCCTTCTACATAAGAGTTGCCCTGTCACAAATTGGGGTAGATATAGCCTACTTGCTCACTGAAAAAGGCGAAACATAAAGCTTTGGACATTCGTGTTAAGGCGTGTAGGTAATTTGATATTACGTTTAACTGAAACAGTGTGCAATAACCTAGGTTGCTTCCTGTAAACATTCTGTTTACTCAGTTCTACAATTCTGGAGAAAGTGTGTGTTTGTTTAAAACTGTGTTTTCACTTAGGATTTCTTACTTTATGGAC